>Ga0268386_10000201_pt1 | contig 36386 bp, 35 predicted proteins | sample RVTome_15_FD_200260 | JGI IMG/M metagenome (GOLD analysis project Ga0268386, IMG submission 200260) | Soil microbial communities from uranium-contaminated site in the Upper Colorado River Basin, Wyoming, United States - RVT150D86... ... | reverse complement strand
GGCAACGGACCGCACCCCCCACCCTCAAGAGAGCCTTACTCGCTAAATACGGGTACCGGTGTGCCGGCGACGGCTGTACCAGCCGCTACCGGCTGCAAATCCACCATCGGACTCCCTGGAGTCAAGGAGGGGAGACCAACCAAGACCAACTAGTCGTCCTCTGCTGGTACCACCACCAGGTGGTAGTCCATGAGAAGGGCTATCAGATCACGGTTCACCAGACAGGACGGATCAGATTCCGACCCCCCGACCGGGCCCGACCACCACCCGTCCCTAGCTAGGGGCCGCCGCACCCCACCAAAACCGGCCCCGAGCCCGGACACCCGACAACACCTCCAGACCAACAACCCCAAACCCCACCACCAGACGCGGCAGCGTCCCAAACCCATGCGCTCAGGGCTTGATCACACTGGGCGTCCCAAAGGCCAGATCGGACAATCGCTCGATCTCGCCGTCGACAGATCCACCGCGAAGGGACGATCAACCGCCGGTCGGCTCCCGGAGCATGAACAGCGCCATTTCCAGCTCTGTTCTCGCGTCCGGCGAAGTCTCCACGCCGTAGCGGTCCCGGAGCGCCGACCATGCGCCGATGCCGAGGGACCGGGCATATGCCCAGTAGGCGTGACCCCGGACCAGGGACGACCGGTGCTCGAAATGGGCGACGATCTGCGGCACCGCCGACTCCTCCATGGAGTTGCCTGCGGCGACCAGGATGTTGCGGCGAAGGAATCGGGCCTCCCGATGGGGGATGTACCACCAGTGGAATCGGTCGACGAGCCGGTCGTCGTCGAGGGCGAGCAGCTCAGCGAATGGGATCTCGATTGGTCCAGTCTCGACCCGGGCCAGAGCCGGGCCGCCCGGTGGGCATGAGGTGAGACAGTCGTCGCACCCATAGATGCGACGCTCGACCAGAGGCCGCACCCAATAGGGCATGGATCCGGCAGTCTGGAGCCATGTGGAGAGGCAAAGGCTTCCGTCGAGTCCGCCGGGGGTGATGGCCCCGGTGGGGCAGGCCGGGATGCAGGCCACACAGGTGCCGCAACTCCGCTCCATTACCGGGGTCGGATCCAACACCAGGTCGGTCGTCACCGATCCGAAGAGAAGCCAGGGCCCATACCCCGGGGTGAGGACCATGGTGCTCTTCCCGATCCAGCCAAGACCGGCCCGGGTTGCCGCGGCCCGGTCGAGCATGCGGTTGTCGTCGATCAGGGTCCCGGTGCGGCCCCCCAAAGCCTCGAGATGGGCGGCGACTGCGTCGGCTGCCCGGCGGACCTGCTGGTAATGGTCGGAGGTGGCGAATCTGGCGATCACGGCGCCGGTGTCAGCTGGAGGCCGGGCTCGTCCCAGGTAGTTGCAGCCGACCACGACGATGCTCTCGGCCCAGGGAAAGGTCCGCCTCACATCGGAGGCGGTGGCGGGGTCGTCGTAGGTGAAGTGGAGCGGGCCCGCCAGACCAGCATCTCTCCTCGTCTCGAGGCTGGCACGGGCGGCGGTAAAGGGCTCGGCACCGGTGACTCCGACCACATCGGCGCCGGCAGCGAGGGCCACATCTCGCAGACTCTGGAGGTCAGCCCTGGTCGCCGGCACCGATTACCCAATTCACCAGGCCGAACATACAATCCGACGCAATCACACACGCCCGTCAACTCCTCGCTGGTCGAGGAGTGCGTCTCGCGACGCACGACATCGAATGAGGGCTGCATCCCAGGATGCGGGGGTCCTACCCAACGGGCGGAGGAACAACCAGAAAGGAGTAGTTGTGACGGAAGTCACGATGAAGCAGCTCTTGGAGGCCGGCGTCCACTTCGGGCATCAGACCCGACGATGGGACCCCAAGATGCGCCCGTATATCTATGGGGAGCGCAACGGCATCCACATTGTCGACTTGCGGCAGACGGTCACCCAGATCGCCGATGCAGTCGACTTCGTCAAGAACATCGCGATCAACGGTGGATCGGTGCTCTTCGTTGGCACCAAGAAGCAAGCGCAGTCCCCGGTGGCCGAAGCCGCCACTCGATCGGGGCAGCCCTATGTCAACTACCGATGGCTGGGCGGGATGCTCACCAACTTCGCGACGATCCAGAAACGCATCTACTACATGAAGGAGCTCCGTCGTCTCGAGGAGACGGGAGAGATGAACAACCGTCCCAAGAAGGAGCGTCTCAAGCTGCGCCGGGAGCTCGAGAAGCTGGAGGCCAACCTGGGCGGGGTGGCCGACATGACCCGCCTCCCGCAGGCGGTCTTCGTCGTCGATGTCAACACCGAGGCAACTGCGGTCAAGGAGGCCGACCGGCTAGGGATCCCGATCATCGCGCTGGTCGACACCAACTCCGACCCAGACCCGATCGACTTCGTCATCCCGGGCAACGACGATGCCATCCGGGCATCCGACCTGATCGCGTCGGCGATCGCCAACGCCATCCTCGAGGGCAAGGAGATCGCCTCCAAGAAGAAGCCGGCGACGGATGACGAGGATGCGGAAGTGCCGGCAGGCGCCGCTGCCGAGGGATCGGATGGCTGACTTCACGGCCAAGGACATCCAGAAGCTCCGGCAGGAGGCCGGCGTGGGGATGATGGACGCCAAGCAGGCGCTCACCGATTCCCATGGTGACTTCGACGAGGCGTTCGAGCTCCTCCGCGAGCGGGGACAGGCCAAGGTGGCGAAACGGACCGACCGCGAGGCGAGTGAGGGGACGATCGGCAGCTATCTCCACATCCAGAACGAGCGCCCGGTGCTCGGCGTGCTGGTAGAGCTGGCCTGTGAGACCGACTTCGTCGCCAAGAGCGAGGAGTTCCGCAAGACCGCCGACGAGATCGCGATGCATGTCAGCTGGGCCAGCCCGGAGTGGGTGACCCGAGAGGAGGTGGATCCCGACGTGCTCACCAAGGAGAAGGATCTCATGGCCCGCCAGGCCCGGGCCGACGGTAAGCCAGACGACGTGGTGGAGCGCATCGTGGCCGGCAAGGTCGAGGCCTGGTACGCCGAGAACGTCCTCTACGACCAGAAATTCGTCAACCCGGATCGCTTCGAAGGCACCGTCGGCGATATGGTCGGCGCACTTGCGTCGAAGATGGGCGAGAACATCTCGGTGAGGCGGGTCGCCCGTGTCGCAGTCGGCGCCTAGGAGGAAGATTTGATCGACAAGGCGAACCGACGGGTCCTCCTCAAGCTGAGTGGCGAGGCGTTCGCCGACCCCGAGGTCGGATACGGCATCGATCCGATGACCGTGCAGCGTGTGGCCGAGGAGATCGCGGAAGCCGCCAAGGGCGGTGTCGAGGTGGCCGTGGTCGTCGGAGGCGGGAACATCTTCCGGGGTGTCTCCCAGGCGGCCAAGGGGATGGATGCGGCCAATGCCGACTACATGGGGATGCTGGCCACCGTGATCAATGCCCTGGCCCTTCGTGACTTCCTGGAGAACGCCGAGGTCATGACACGGGTACAGAGTGCTATCACCATGCAGGAGCTGGCAGAGCCCTACATCCGTCTCCGCGCCATTCGCCACCTGGAGAAGGGCCGGGTGGTCATATTCGCCGCCGGCACCGGCAACCCGTTCTTCACGACGGACACCACGGCCGCCCTACGCGCCATCGAGATCAACGCCGACGCATTGCTCAAGGCGTCCAAGGTCGACGGCATCTACGACTCCGACCCGGCAACCAACGAGAACGCCAACCGGATAAGTGAGCTCACCTACATGGAGTTCATCGCTCGGGAGCTCCAGGTCATGGACACGACCGCCGTTACGATGTGCAAGGAGCACAAGGTGCCCATCCATGTCTTCGACATGACAGTCCCCGGGAACATCGTGAGAGCAGTGCGCGGTGACCAGATCGGGACAGTGGTCCACTAGGAGGAGTGTTTTGATCGCCGACCTACTGGCCGAAGCCGAGCACAAGATGGAGCAGGCGATCGAACACGTCGCCACCGAGTTCGGCACTGTCAGAACCGGCCGGGCCAACCCCCAGTTGCTGCAACGGATATCGGTCGAGTACTACGGCTCACCCACCCCGCTTCAGCAATTGGCCTCGATCGCGGTGCCGGAGCCGCGTCTTCTCGTGGTCCAGCCCTTCGACAAGTCGACAGTCAACGACATCGAGAGAGCCATTCAGCAAGCCGACCTCGGCTTGAACCCGAACAACGACGGCTCGGTCATCCGAATTGCCTTCCCCCCACTCACCGAGGAGCGGCGGAAAGACCTGATCAAGGTGGTGAAGAACATGGCCGAGGAGGGCCGGGTTTCGGTGCGCAATGTTCGCCGCCACAGCAAGAGCGAGATGGAGGAGCTGCATGGCGAGATCTCCGACGACGACATCCACCGTGGCGAGGACGAGCTGCAGAAGCTGACCGACCGATACATCGAGCGAATCGACGAGCTGCTGGGGAACAAAGAAGAGGAGCTCCTCGAGGTTTGAATGACTGATCGAGACCATCCCGAGGGCGAGGAGACGACGGAGCGGCTCCCGTTAACCGAAGGCGAGGAGAAGCCGGTCGAAGTCGATGACGGCTCTCCTGATTGGGAGGCGATGGCTGCCGGTGACTCCGAGGTGGACGAGTACACCGAGCAGTACCTGAAGGGCACGACCCAGGAGTACCGGGGTCTCGCCGAGGAGGTGGAGAGGGCCTCGACCGAGGAGTGGGAGCTGCAGGCCGTTGCCGCCAATCTACCCGGGGTGGAGACCGGCCTGGTCGGCTTTGGTGACGTCTCAGGCACCGCCTCCGAATCGGAGGAGTCCTATGAGGCCGCCGAGCAAGCGGCCAGCTCCGACCTGACGATGAGGGTGGGCTCCGCCCTGGTCGTATTCGGTGTCTTCCTGGGGAGCCTCCTCCTGGGGGGCTGGTGGTTCACCACCTTCGTGATCCTGCTGATGGTGGTGTCGACAGGCGAGCTCTATGCCACGGTCCGCGTCGGAGGCCTGCGACCCTTGTCCCTGTTCGGCCTGGTCGGTGTGGCCCTGATGGGCGTGGGTGCCCACAACGTCGGCCCGACGGCGATCGCCGGATGGGCGGCGGCAGCCATCGTGGCCACCATCCTCTTCTTCTCCCTGGCCCCAAGACGTAACGCCTTGACCAACACCGCCATCACGATCATGGGGATGACCTGGGTCGGCATGCTGGGATTCGCCATCCTGATCGCCAAGGGCCCCCGGCCCGTCGCCCACATCTTCTTCGTGGTCATCGTCGTCGCCGCCAACGACATCGGTGGCTACTTCGTCGGGCGCGGTTTCGGGCGGAGGCCGCTCGCCCCGACGGTGTCACCAGGCAAGACCGTCGAGGGCTTCATCGGAGGTCTGGTGCTCGCTGCGATGGTGGCCACGGTCCTCGCCGTGTTCCCCCCTTGGGAGAGCATCGGTATCGCCAAAGCCCTGGTGACCGCGGTCCTGGTTGGTGTGCTGGCCCCACTCGGGGACCTCGCCGAGTCGATGGTCAAGCGGTCACTTCACGTCAAAGACATGGGCTCGGTCCTACCCGGCCATGGCGGCATGCTGGATCGCATCGACGGCTTTCTCTTCGTGGTGCCCGCTGTCTATATCCTCTTCAGGGGCTTCGGCCTGTTGTGACCCGACCCTTGGTCGTCCTCGGGGCGACCGGCTCGATCGGGCGTCAGACTCTCGAGGTGGCCGACAACCTCGAGCTCCAGGTGATCGCTCTGGCCGCGAGAGATCCCAGCGACGAGCTGGCGGAGATCGCCAGGCGCTACCCGCAAGCCAAGATCGTCGTGGCCGGCGGGTCCGGGGACGAGCATCGAGGATTTACCTCCACCGTGGGCCGGGAAGTGCTCTTCGGCTCGGAGAACGTGTTGCACGTCGCCGCATCGCCGGGGGCCATCGTCGTCAACGGGATCGTGGGGGCCGCGGGCCTGCGCGCCACGCTCGCCGCGCTCGAATCGGGCAACAGGGTGGCCCTGGCCAACAAGGAGAGCCTGGTGGCCGGGGGCCCGGTGGTGAGGTCGGCCCTGGCCCGTCACGGGGGCGAGCTTCTTCCGGTGGACAGCGAGCACTCTGCCTTGCATCAATGCCTGGCCGGGGAGTCGATGGAGACCGTGGCGCGGCTGGTGCTCACCGCCTCGGGAGGGCCGTTTCGTGGTCGGGACAGGGAGTCCCTGAAGGAGGTGACTCCGGAGGAGGCACTTCGTCATCCCACCTGGGAGATGGGCCGTCGCATCTCCGTGGACTCGGCAACGATGTTCAACAAGGGATTGGAGATCATCGAAGCCCATTACCTGTTCGGACTCGACTACGACCGGATCGAGGTGGTCGTCCACCCCCAGTCGATCGTCCATGGGGCGGTAGCCTTCATCGACGGGTCCTGGAAGGCGCATCTGGGCCATCCCGACATGCGAATCCCGATCCAATACGCTCTCACCGCTCCGACCCGAGTCCGCGGTGTGGCCGATCCGTTCACCCTTTCCGGATCGAGCCTGGTGTTCGAGGAGCCCGACCGAGAGAACTTCCCGGCGATCGACATCGCGTATCGGGCCGGGCGAGCCGGCGGATCGGCCCCGGCGGCGATGAATGCGGCCGATGAGATCGCAGTGGAGGCGTTCCTGCAGGGGAGGCTGGGGTTCCTCGGCATATCTGAGGTGGTGGAGAGGACAATCGACGAGACCGAGTGGCGCCAGTTGAACACGGTCGAGGACGTCCTCGAGGCAGACGCCGAGGCCCGTTCCATAGCCAGCGAGTTGGTGGCCGGGGCCTGCTGATAAGCAGACCCACGGGGGTACCGTGTCCCCATGCTCGGGGGAATCGCAGCAGCCGTAGCCATCCTCCTCTTCGTCACCGCCCACGAAGCGGGTCACTTCTTCGCGGCCAAGGCCGTGGGCATGAAAGCCACCGAGTTCTTCTTCGGGTTCGGACCTCGGATTTGGTCGACCAAGAGAGGCGAGACCGAGTACGGGGTCAAGGCGCTTCCCTTGGGGGGATACGTCCGCATACTCGGCATGAACCCACTCGAGGAGATCGCCCCGGAGGACATGGGGCGGACCTACCGGGAGAAGAAGTTCTGGGAGAAGTCTGTCGTCGTCCTGGCCGGGGTGGGGATGAACTTCCTCATCGCCTTCCTCATGTTCTTCGGCCTGATCGTCGCCAACGGGACCAATGAGCCGATCCCTGAGATCGAGAGTGTGGTCGCCGGGTCCCCGGCAGACGAGGCCGGGCTCATGGCGGGCGACAGGATCGTCGCCGTGGACAGCGGGCAAGTGGAGAGTTGGGAGGACCTGACCCGGATCCTCGCCGAAGGCCCGGGCGAGGTGTCGATCACAGTGAGGCGAGATGGCGCCGAGCTCGTCCGCGAGGCCGACCTCGAGGAGAGCACCAGGATCCCCGGCGCTGGGTTCCTCGGAGTGCAGCCGAAGGTCAAGGAGACCGAGGTAGGCCCGATCGCGGGAATCGGCTTCGCCGGTCGTGCGGTCTGGGGAGGCATCGAGGACACCTTCTACTCGCTGTATCAGATGTTCCGGCCCTCCAGCCTGTTGCAGTACGTCGGAGTGCTCGGGGGCGACACCGACATCCCTGACGAGATCCGGCCGGTGAGCCCGATAGGCATCGTGTCCATCGGCACGCAAGCGGACAACGCTGCCGGCTTCTTCGGGATCCTCGCCTACATCAACGTGATCCTGGCGACGATCAACCTGCTTCCCCTCTTCCCGCTGGATGGGGGGCACTTCGCCGTGGCCCTCTACGAGAAGGTGACCGGAAGGCAGGCGAACATGCGGCGTCTCATGCCGATCGCGGCTGCGGTGGTGGCGACACTCTTCTTCCTGGGGTTCGTGGCGATCATCCTCGACATCGTCGACCCGATCAGTTTCGGATAGCCGATTTCGATCTACCGTTGACGACGTGAGCTTCACCAGACGGCAGACCCGCCAGCTCCACGTCGGCCCGGTCGCGGTCGGTGGTGGAGCACCGATCTCGGTGCAGTCGATGACGACGACCAAGACTGCCGATGTCGACGGAACCCTCGCCCAGGTGTATGCCCTGGCCGGCGCCGGGGCCGACATCGTCCGAATCACCTGCAACGAGGTCGAGGCTGCTCAGGGCCTCGCCGAGATCGTGCCGCGCAGCCCGGTGCCGATCATCGCCGACATCCACTACCAATATCGGCTCGCCCTGGCCGCGATCGAGGCCGGCGTCCAGGGTCTTCGTCTCAACCCGGGCAACATCCGCAAGGAAGAGCAGATCAAGGCGGTGGCGTCGGAGGCCAAGGATCGCGCGCTGCCGATCAGGGTGGGGGTCAATGCCGGCTCGCTGGACAAGGACTTGTTGGAGAAGCACGGTTCAGCCGTGCCCGAGGCGCTCGTCGAGTCTGCTCTCGTCGAGATCCGCTATCTCGAGGAGGTCGGCTTCGAGGACATCAAGGTGTCGGTCAAGCACTCGAACGTCCGATCGATGATCGAGTCCTATCGGCTTCTCGCCGACGCTGTGGGCTACCCACTGCATCTCGGTGTCACCGAGGCGGGCCCGCCCCCGGCAGGTCTCATCAAGTCGGTGGCAGGGATAGGGACCCTGCTCAACGAGGGCATCGGTGACACGATCAGGTTCTCGTTGACCGCCGACCCGGTGGAAGAGGCGAAGGCCGGTCGTCAGCTGCTCGAGTTCCTGGGGCTACGGGAGCGCAAGGGCCTCGACCTGATCGCGTGCCCTTCGTGCGGTCGGGCCGAGGTCGACGTGATCGACGTCGCCACCCGGGCGCAAGAGGCGCTGGAAGCAGCCAATCTCCCGATCCAGGTGGCGGTCATGGGCTGTGTCGTCAATGGCCCGGGTGAGGCGCGGGAGGCGGACATCGGCATCGCCGCCGGCCGGGGGAGAGGGCATCTGTTCATCAAGGGCCAGGTGGTGCGGGTGGTGCCGGAGGCGGAGATGGTCGAAGCCCTTCTCGAGGAGGCCCAGAAGTTGGTCGATGAGGGGCTGGACGCCCGCCTGGCCCATGCCGAGGCCAATGCAGCCGAGATCGCGGCGGCCGAGCGTTTGCAGCTGATCGAGATCCAGGGGGATGCAAATCGGTCGGCGGAGCGGAGGGCCCGGGTCGCCGATGTGGCCGGAGGCGATTGATTGGAAATCGATCTGTCCGGTCATGTGGCGATAGTCACCGGGGGAAATCACGGGATCGGTGCTGCGGTGTCACGACGTCTCACGGCTGCCGGGGCAGCGGTGCTGGTCAACTTCCTGAGGGTGGCCACGGATGAGTCGCTCCCAACTGGATACATCGAGGGACGGGCCGCGTCTGCGGACCTCCTGGTGGACTCGATTGTCGATTCCGGGGGCTGCGCCCACGGCATCGAGGCTGACCTGACGCATGACGGGACGCCTCGTGTGCTCTTCGACGAGGCGGAGCGACGGTTCGGGCCGGTGGACATCCTGATCAACAACGCCACCGGCTGGGCGCCCGACACGTTCGGCGGCGAGCAGGAGGATCGGGTGGGGAGAGCGATCGTCCCCGTGTCCCCGGAGACGATCGACGCTCAACTGGGCGTGGATGCCCGGGGGTCGGCTCTCCTGATCGCCGAGCTGGCGGCGAGGCACCGACGGCATGGGCTCAGCTGGGGCCGAATCGTCGGCCTCACCTCGGGGGGTCGGCTCGGCTTCCCGGAGGAGGTCTCGTACGGAGCGGCCAAGGCGGCGCTGGAGAACTACACCATGTCGGCCGCGTTCGAGCTGGCGGACCGTGGGATCACCGCCAACATCGTCTATCCGCCGGTGACCGACACCGGATGGGTGACGGATGAGGTCCGTCGTCATGTGGCGACGAGTGCCGAGCTCATCCACATTGTGGGGCCCGACGACGTGGCGGAGGTGATCTGCTACCTGGTGTCGGATCACGCCCGCTTCATCACCGCCAACGTCATCCACATGCGATGACCCGGGCCTAACCGACCACGAGCCGTCGGGTTGGGGTGGTCACGGCCTCGCCATCGTCGTACGGATATTCGATGCACACCACGGCGTGCTCACCGTCGCCGAGCTCGACGGTCTCGCTGGTGCTGGGATCCTGCCCCTCGTCGCCGACCTTCAGGTCGGCCGCGAGCGTCGCCCAGTCCGGTGGATCCCAGACCCCGTCCCGGGCTTCGACATGCTCGACCAGATCGTCATACGACCGGGAACCGGGCAGTCGGAGCAGCACCAGACCGTAGACCCCCAAGCCCTCAGCTCTCAAGGTGATCCTGAGCGATCCCGGGTCCATCGAGCTCGGTCCCTGAAAGACGCATCCCGGCATCCTCACCACCATGAGCTGGGGGTCGGGGTCGGCGCAGGCCCCCAACCCCACTGCGAGAGAGATCAGCAGCGACATGGTGCCTCGCCAGGCCATCCGCGCCGACGTTAGCCAGCGTCGGTCGACGGTCCGGGTCGGGCTCGCGAGACCGATGACCCATGACTACCGTCCCAGGACCCATGCGTTGGTCCCAGGCGTTCATCCCCACTCTGCGCGACCCACCCGCCGACGCAGAGGCCGTGAGTCACCAGCTGCTGGTCAGGGGTGGGTTCATCCGGCAGCTGGCAGCGGGGTCGTACACCATGCTCCCGCTCGGGCAGCGGGTGCGGCTCAAGATCGCGGCAATCGTCAGGGAGGAGATCGATGCCATCGGCGGCCAGGAGATGCTGCTCCCGACCCTCCACCCGGCCGAGATATGGAAGCAGTCGGCTCGCTACGACCTGATGGGTGACAGCCTCTTCAAGCTGGTGGACCGGAAGGGAACCCATCTGGTGCTCGGGATGACCGAGGAGGAGATCTTCGCCCTGCTCGCCACCGAGCTGTTCTCGTATCGAGACCTCCCCCAGATCTGGTATCAGATCCACACCAAGTTCCGGGACGAGCCCCGCCCGAAGTCGGGTCTCCTCCGAATTCGTGAGTTCACCATGAAGGACTCATACACCCTCGACATCGATCGACCCGGGCTCGACACCGGATTCGACAAGCATTACGAGGCATATCGGAGGATCTTCGCCCGAATGGGGCTCGACGCCGTCGATGTCGAGGCGTCATCCGGGGCGATGGGAGGATCGGAGTCACGGGAGTTCATCGTCCGCAGTGACGCCGGGGAGGACTGGGTGGTGACCTGTGCGACCTGCGATTACCGGGCCAACATCGAGAAGGCTACATCGGCGCTGACCGACGTCGACGACGGTGAGAGCCGGCAACTCGAGCGTTTTCCCACGCCGGGTCTGCGCACGATCAAGGCGTTGGCAGCGGCCCATCCCAACCTCGCCGCTCCGGAGCGTCAGGTCAAGACCCTCGTCTACTTCGTGGACAACGAGCCGGTGCTGGTCCTGCTGAGGGGTGACCATGACCTTCAGGAACAGAAGCTCCTGGACGCCAGTGCCGCCGCCGCGGCGCGACCCGGCCAGCCCGCGGAGATTCGAGAGCTTCTGGGTGCCGACCCGGGCAGCCTTGGCGCGGTGGGAGTCGGGGGTCTCCGAATATTCGCCGATCTCGCCCTGAGGGGGAGGGCGAGCCTCGTCACCGGGGCCAACGAGGACGACTGGCATCACCGGGGCGTGGACATGGAACGCGACATCGAGGTCACCGAGTGGGTTGATTTGCGTGCGGTGCGAACCGGTGAGGCCTGTCCGGTCGACGGCGGGAGTCTCGAGTTGTGGAAAGGAATCGAGGTAGGTCACATCTTCAAGCTGGGAACACAGTTCTCCGAGGCCTTCGGCGCCTATGTCCAGGACGAAGGTGGAGCCAGTCACCCGGTGATCATGGGCTCCTACGGCATCGGGCTCGAGCGGGGCATCGCCGCCATCGTCGAGTCCAGCCATGACGAGAAGGGGATCGTTTGGCCGGTTTCGGTGGCTCCGTACGAGGTGGTGATCACCGTGGTTCGCCCCGACGACGTGGCGACCATGGCCGTCGCCAACCAGTTGTACGACGACATGGCTTCGACCGGGGTGGAGGTGCTCATCGACGATAGGGAGGATCGCCCGGGCGAGAAGTTCGCCGATGCCGAGCTGATCGGTGTCCCGTATCGGGTGACCATCGGTCCCAAGGGAATCGCCGCCGGGGTGGCCGAGGTCACGGCGCGGGTCGGTTTGATCAAGAGCGAGATCGCCATCGAGGACGTGGTCACCGAGCTCGGGGAGCGGGTCGCCACGGCCCGATTCGGTATTTCGGGCTGATTTCGGCTTGGACTTATAATCCCGGGACAACAACAGGACGCTTTTCGGTCAGGTGGGCGCCTTGGGCACCCACCTGGTTTGTTGTGGAGAGACGAGATTTTGCAGCAAGTAACTGACATTTGGGACCAGGTTGAGAGCTACCTCGCCGCCGAGGGCCTCGAGCTCGACGATCTCGAGCTGACCGGGCGCGGGTCGGGGCGGGTGCTCCGGGTGACGGTCGACGGGACCGGTGTCGATCTCGATCGGCTGGCCGAGATCTCACGCGGCCTGTCACGAATGCTCGACGACGCACCCGACCTGCAAGATCGGTATCGGCTCGAGGTCAGCTCGCCCGGGCTGGAGCGAAAGTTGCGCAGGCCGTCCCACTACTCCAAGTCGGTGGGCAGGGAAGTGGTGGTCAAGACGAGCTCCGACGGTGAGAAGGCCACCTATCGCGGCTTGCTCACCGACGCATCAGAGCAGACCTTCTCCGTCGAGTCCGAGGGGGGCGACGTGACGATCCCCTACGACGAGGTGGTCACCGCCAGGACCGTATTCAGGTGGGAGAAGACGCCGAAGCCGGGTCACTGAAGGAGAAGCATGAAGCTCGACACGATGATGGAGGCCATAGAGGTCCTGGCGAGGGAGAGAGGGGTGGCGGTGGATGCCATTCTCGATGCCTTCGCCAATGCCCTCGTCGCCGCATACAAACGCAGCCCGGGCGCGGCCGAGGAGGCGCGGGTCACCATCGACCCCGATTCGGGAGAGGTCATCGTCTACGCCCAGGAGCTCGACGAGGACGGGAACGTCGTCGACGAGTGGGAGGACACCCCTGAGGGGGAGGCATTCGGTCGCATCGCTGCCCAGTCGTTCAAACAGGTCATGCAGTTCAAGCTCCGTGAGGCCAAGCGGGAGAAGGTCTTCGAGATGTACGAGGGTCGGGAGGGCGACCTCGTCACCGGGATCGTCCAGCAGGTCGACTATCGGTCGGTCATACTCGATCTTGGGGACGCCGAGGCGATCCTCCCCGGGAGCGAGCGGATCCCGTTCGAGCGGCTCGACCGGGGCAACCGGGTGAAGGCGCTCATTCTCGAGGTTCGCAACGAGACCAAGGGCGCCCAGATCGTGGTATCGCGGAGTCACCCCGACCTCGTTCGTCGGCTACTGGAGTTGGAGGTGCCGGAGCTGACAGACGGCACGGTCGAGATCGTCTCCATCGCCCGTGAGCCGGGCCATCGCACCAAGATCGCAGTCATCTCACATGACCCCAACGTCGATCCCAAGGGTGCTTGCGTGGGAGCGCGCGGCTCACGGGTTCGTCAGGTGGTCAACGAGCTCCGTGGCGAGAAGGTCGATGTGGTGCAATGGCGCGAGGACGTCGCCATGTTCATCGCCGAAGCCCTCGGGCCGGCCAAGGTCAAAGAGGTCCACATCAACGAGGAGGAGAAGACCGCCGATGTCGTGGTCTCCGAGCACCAGCTGTCCTTGGCGATCGGCAAGGAAGGCCAGAATGCCCGTCTAGCCGCCCGTCTCTCCGGGTACAAGGTGGACATCCGCTCCGACAGCGAGGGCGTTCAGCCTGCACCGGAGGCGGCACGGGAGGAACCGGAGCCGGCACAGGAGCCTGAGCCGGCACAAGAGCCGGAGGCTCCCGCATCCGAGCCCGAGGAGGAATCGGTTGAGGTCGTGGTCGAAGGAGAGGAGACTGAGCCGATGGCGGAGGTGGGATCCCTGCAGGCGGAGGAAGCGGTGACGGCATCATCCGACGACGAGGACATGGTCCCTGACGACGATACCGACACCGAGAGTGAGTGATAGCTGAATGAGGGTCTACGAGCTGGCTCGTGAGCTGGGGGTCGACTCCAAGGAGGTGCTGACCCACGCCGGAGATCTCGGCATCGAAGTCAAGACTGCATCGTCCGGCCTCGACGAGGAGAGTGCCGAGCTGCTTCGCATGGCTTTCGCACCCGATGAGGAGGGCGAGTCGGCGGTGGCCGCGGAAGTCGAGGCGATAGCCGAGCAGCCCGCAGCCGTGCCGGTTGCCGATGAGCCGGTGGAGGCCGACGAGGCTTTGGAGCCCGAGGCGGTCGAGGCCGAGGAGGCCGAGGTGAGGATCGCTTCCCTCGGGGAAGGGGCCACGGTGTCCGACTTCGCCGAATCCATTGGCGTCGGCGCCGGAGAGGTGGTCAAGGCTCTGCTGGAGCGTGGGGTCCCCGCGGGGGCCAACCAGACGATGCCGGGAGACTTGATCGACGACATCGCCGAAGGGTTCGGCTACATCGTCGAGGTGGAGGCGGCCCCGGTTGCCCCGGTGGTGGCCGCCCGGCCCGCTTTCGAGGACGCCGAGGAGGACCTCGCTGCGCGTCCTCCGGTGGTGACTGTGATGGGTCACGTCGACCACGGGAAGACCACCCTGCTCGACACGATTCGCAAGGCCCACGTGGTGGAGGGAGAGGAAGGTGGCATCACCCAGCACATCGGGGCATACCAGGTCGACACCAACGGGCGTCGTGTCACCTTCATCGATACTCCCGGTCACGAGGCATTCACGGCCCTACGCGCCCGTGGCGCCAACATCACCGACATCGTGGTCTTGGTCGTGGCCGCCAACGATGGGGTGATGCCCCAGACCGTCGAGGCGATATCCCATGCCAAGGCAGCCGGCGTGAAGATGATCGTGGCAGTCAACAAGATGGATCTTCCCGGTGCCGACCCGTCGCGGGTGCGCACGGAGCTGACCAATCAAGATGTGGTCACCGAAGAGCTCGGTGGGGATGTCCCCTCTGTTGAGGTCTCGGCGCTCAACGGGGACGGGGTCGACGACCTTCTCGAGGTGATCGACCTGATCGCCCAGCTCGAGGACTACCGGGCCAACCCGAACCCGCCCGCGTCAGGCGTCGTGGTGGAGGCACAGCTGGAGCGGGGCCGAGGCCCGGTCGCCACGGTGATCGTGCAGCGTGGCACTCTCCGGCTGGGCGATGCCTTCGTGGCAGGTGCGATAGCCGGGAGAGCACGCGCTTTGATGAACGACCAGGGTGATCGGGTCGACGAGGCGAGACCGTCCGACCCGGTGCAGATCATGGGTTGGGACGATCTCCCCAACGCCGGCGACTACTTCGAGGTCATGCCGGACGACAGGGAGGCGAGGAAGGTGGCCGCCGAGCGTCAGGACACCGAGCGCGCCGAGTCGCACATCGCCCCCTCGGCCCGGGACCGGCTCCAGGGCCTCCTCGAGCAGTTGCGCAGCGAGGAAGCGACGCTCAATGTCATCGTCAAGGCGGATACCCAGGGCTCTTTGGAGGCGCTGCGCGAGTCGATCGCCAAGATCGAGCGCGAGGGAGGCAAGATCCAGATCGTCCACACTGCGGTGGGCGGGATCAACGAGAACGACGTAACCCTCGCCGAGGTGACTGAAGCGGTGATCGTCGGCTTCAACGTGCGACCGGAGCCCAAGGCCCGTCGGGCCGCCGAGGAGGCAGGCGTCCAGGTACGAACCTACGGCGTCATCTACGAGCTCCTCGACGAGATCGAGCAGCTACTCGTCGGGCAGCTGGCACCCGACCAGGAGGAAGTCGTCCTCGGCACCGCCGAGGTGCGGGCCACCTTCAAGGTACCCAGAGTGGGGACGGTTGCCGGGTCCTATGTGATCGAGGGTGTCGTCCAACGCGGTGCCAAGGCACGTCTGCTCCGCGACGGTGTCGTGATCCACGACGGAGTCATCTCCTCGCTCAAGCGATTCAAGGACGACGTCCGCGAGGTCCAATCGGGGTTCGAGTGCGGGATCGGCTTCGAGGACTACAACGACGTCAAGGACGGCGATCACATCGAGGTCTACGTCGTCCGCGAGGTTGCACGCACCTAGATCGGGGAGTGTCGCCGATGAGCGATCGCATGTTGCGAGTCAACTCGATATTGCGCGAGGTCCTCGCCGAGGAGATCGAGAGGATGAGCGATTCCCGTCTCGAGCTGGTCTCGGTGACCGCGGTCGACACCGCTCCGAACCTGCGTCACGCTGTCGTCTACATCGACGTGCTCGGTAGAGGAAGTGAGGCCGATGCGCTCGCCGCTCTCGGCGGCGCCGCCAAGCGGCTGCAGTCTGTCATAGGCCGTGAGGTGCGTATCAAGTACACACCGACTCTCGAGTTCGCCATCGATCCCGGCGTCATCGAGGGTGAACGGATCGAGGAGATCCTGCGCTCCCTGAAGGGAGCAGAAGAGGAGTGACCAGGGGAGATGACGTCATCGAGCGGGCGGCCAAGGCCATAGCTCAGGCCGATCAGGTGAGCCTCGCCTGCCATGTCGGCCCCGACGGCGACGCACTCGGCTCGATGCTGGGGCTCGCCCTGGCGATGGCAGCTCGTGGCAAAACGGTCACGGCGAGCTTCGGTTCGCCCTACGTGATCCCACCAAGTCTCTCGTTCCTCCCCGCCGATCTCCTCGTCCCGCCGGATCAGTTTCCCGACTCCCCTGAGCTGATGATCCTCCTCGACACCGGATCGCTCGAGCGCGTGGGCGAGTTGGCCCGAAACGCCGAGTCGGCCGCCACTACCCTGGTGATCGACCACCATGTCACCAACTCCGGCTTCGGCGACATCGCGCTCGTGGACCCGGGGGCAGCGGCCACCGGTGAGCTGGTGTATGAGATCCTTGGTGAGCTCGGCTGGGAGCTCACTCCCGACATCGCTCTCTGCCTGCTCACCGCACTGATCACCGACACCGGGCGGTTCCAGTACTCCAACACCACACCGCGAACCCTCGAGATCGCCGCCGATCTGGTGGCAGCCGGCGCCGAGCCAAACGTGATCGGCCGGCACGTGTACGAGGAGGCGCCTTTCGGCTACCTCAAGGCGGCGGCCGCTGCGCTCGCCCGGGCCCGGCTCGACCCGGAGCTCCGGGTGGTCTCGACCTACCTGACCAGCGACGACATCGAAGGAGCCGGGATCACCTGGGACGACACCGAGAACCTGATCGACCTGCTCAGGCTGGCAGTCGAGGCCGACACCGCCGTTTTGGCCAAGGCATATCCGGATAAGCGGGTGAAAGTGAGTCTCCGCTCTCGTGGTGACACCGACGTCGGTGCCCTCGCCGCCGGTCTGGGCGGAGGCGGGCACAGGCTGGCCGCGGGCTTCACGGCGGAGGGTGATGTCGACGATGTGATCGGAAAGGTGCTGGAGAGCATCGAGGACCATCGATGACCAGAGGCTTTCTCGTGGTTGACAAACCCGGTGGAATGACGTCCAACCAGGTGGTCGGCATGGTGAAGAAGGCGACCGCCACCAAGAAGGTGGGTCACGCCGGAACCCTCGACCCGATGGCCACCGGGGCTTTGGTGCTGGCGGTCGGCAAGGTGACCCGTCTGATCAGATACCTCCAGGAACAGCCGAAGGAGTACCTGGCGACGGCGCTGTTCGGTGTCGCAACCGACACCCTCGATGCCGACGGGGCAGTGCTGTCACGGGAGCCCATGGACTTCACGAATGCGGAGATCGAGGCTGTGGTGCCCCGCTTCACCGGCACGGTCATGCAGGTGCCGCCGATGGTCTCGGCCCTCAAGAGGGATGGCCGGCGTCTCTACGAGCTGGCACGAGAGGGGGAGATGGTGGACCGCGAGGCGCGACCCGTGCATGTGGAATCACTCGAGATCCTCACGGTGGGCCCACCCCCTTACCCGGAAGTCGAATTCCGGGTGGTATGTGGCAAGGGGACGTATGTGCGCTCACTCGCCGACGACATGGCCGCGGTCTTGGGCGGTGCTGCCCACCTCACGTCGTTGCGGAGGCTCCGCATCGGCTCGCTACGCGCCAGCGACGGTGTGACCATCGACGACCTCGAGAACTGGGAGACCTATCTCCTCACCCCGGCCCTGGCATTGCGTGACCTCACTCATGTCGAGGTTGACGAGGAGACCGAGCGCGGGGTCCGCAACGGGGTGCGGTTCGTGGGCGGGCCGCTCCTGTCCGGTCCGCCGGATGCCCCCTATGCAGTGCTGGGCCCCGGGAACCGGTTGATCGCGGTCTATCGCCGCGTGGGGGACAGGGCAGAGCCCGAGGTGGTGCTCCCTTCATGATCGTGTTGGATGGGCCGTGGGAGTCCTGGAAGACCACCGGTGACCCGGCTGCGATCACGATCGGCGTCCTGGACGGGGTCCATCTGGGCCATCGCGCCCTCATCGGCATGCTCGACCCCATGCTCACGAGGACGGTGCTCACCTTCGAGCCACACCCCATCGAAGTCCTCCGGCCCGGGACGGTCCCGCGGCTGCTCACCACGATCGACGAGCGGATCGAGCTTCTCGCCGACCTGGAAGTCGACGTGGCAGGTGTGCTCGATCTGGTGGAGATCAAGGACCAGAGCCCTGACACCTTCGTACGCGAGGTTCTCATCGACAAGTTGGCGGTGAGGCAACTCGTGGTGGGCTCCGACTTCCGCTTCGGCAAGGACCGTGCCGGAGACGTGGGGCTCCTGGAGTCGATCGGCTCCGAGGTCGGATGCGAGGTCGTGGCCATCGATCTCGTCACCGACGAGTCCGAACCGGTCTCATCGAGCCGGATTCGTGCCCTCATCGAGCAGGGTGACGTCCTCATCGCGGCGACGCTGATGGGTTCGAGGTTCACACTGACCAATCACGTCGTGCCCGGGGACGGGAGAGGTGCAGAGCTGGGCTTCCCCACAGCCAATCTCGCCCCGCCGGCACGGAAGGTGATCCCGGCCACGGGCATATACGCATGCTTCGCCCGGGTCGGCGGGGTGACTCATCAAGCGGCGGTGAACGTCGGCTATCGCCCCACGTTCGGTGGGGGCGCGCTGCTGATCGAAGCCCACCTCCTCGACTTCGACCGAAGCATCTACGGCGAGAGCCTGACACTCGAGTTCGTCGAGTTCCTGAGGGGAGAGTTGAAATTCGACACCGTGGACACACTCGTGGCCAACATCCGCGAAGATGTGGCGAGGACGAGATCGGTCCTCCGGTCGGTCGAGTCTCGAATATGAGTTGACATGGCCGACTGTTACCATCGGCGACGACCCCCACAGGACCTCAGGTTGCACGCGCAATGAAGACCACCACCGAGATAGTCGAAGAGTTTGGGACCCACGGGAGCGACACAGGCTCACCTGAGGTCCAGGTGGCACTGCTCACCGAGCGGATCAACCACCTCACCGAGCATCTGCGTGATCACAGGCACGACCATCACAGTCGTCGTGGCCTGTTGCTCATGGTCGGCAAGCGCCGAAGGCTCCTGGACTATCTGCGTCGCGAGGACGTGGAGAGATACCGGAGTCTCATCGCCAAACTCGGTCTGAGGCGCTGAAGTATTCGTGAGGCGCGGTCAGACCGCTCCTCATGGCTGTGAGGCCAAAGAGGCCTCACCACAAGGGCCGTTGCAAGCGGCCAATGAGAAGAGCAACGCCGGTTGTCAGTGGTGATGTCTCACCACCCAAGTCGAGACCTGACTATCGAGACATGACTACTGCCAACGGGCGCGGCTCCAGACAAGAAAAAGGAGCACACAGTGCCCGATACCTCGGTACGAGGAACCATCGGCGGCAAAGAGCTCGAGCTGAGCACGGGCAGATACGCCCGGCTGGCCGACGGTGCCGTCGTGGCCAAACTCGGCGGGACCCAGATGTTGGTGACCGCCACGGCAAACAGAAAGATGCGGGAGGGCATCGACTTCTTCCCTCTCACGGTCGACTTCGAGGAGCGCATGTACTCGGTGGGCAAGATCCCGGGATCGTTCTTCCGTCGTGAGGGACGCCCATCGGAGCAGGCGATACTCACGTGTCGCCTCATCGACCGGCCATTGCGCCCGTCCTTCCACGACGGGTACCGCAACGAGACGCACATCGTCGTCACGTCGTTGTCCGTCGACCAGGAGAACCCGTTCGACGTGGTGGCGCTCAACGGCGCCTCGGCCGCGCTGACGGTGAGCCCGATCCCATTCGAAGGGCCGATCGGGGGGGTCCGTCTCGCCCTGATGAAGGGGGAGTGGATTGCGTTCCCGACCGAGGCCGACCTCGATGAGTCGGTGTTCGAGCTGATCGTCGCTGGCCGCCGCAACGACGGCGGCGAGATCGACATCGTCATGGTGGAGGCAGGGGCGACGGAGGACGGGCTTCGCCTCGTCGCCGAGGGGGACCAGCCCTCGGACGAGGAGACCGTGGCTCGTGGCCTCGAGGAGGCCAAGGGCTACATCGCCCAGCTCGTGGATCTCCAGCTCGAGCTGGCCTCGAAGGTCGACATACCAGCCATCGATTGGGAGCCGGTGGTGGACTACACCGACGAGCTGCTCTCCCGTGTCGAGCCCGTAGCGACACCCAAGATCGCACCGGTGCTCGCCATCACCGGCAAGCACGAGCGACAGGACGCCGAGGCGCAGGCGCTCGCCGCCACGCTGGCCGAGCTCGGTATCACCGAGGAGGACGAGAAGTCGCTCACCCAGGCCAAGAGTGCCTTCAAGAAGGTGTTCAAGAAGATGGCCCGGGATCGGGTGGTCGGTGAGGGTGTGCGGCTCGACGGCAGAGGTGTCGACGAGATCCGCCCCCTGGACATCGAGGCGGGCGTCATCGAGCGCGCCCATGGCTCGGCCATGTTCCAGCGCGGCGAGACCCAGGTGCTGAGTGTCACGACTCTCGGGATGCTGAAGATGGAGCAGATGCTCGACACCCTCGACATCGCCGAGTCGAAGCGCTACATGCACCATTACAACTTCCCGCCGTTCTCGACCGGTGAGGCCGGGTTCATGCGCGGGCCGAAGCGGCGTGAGATCGGCCATGGCGCCCTCGCCGAGAAGGCGCTCTTGCCGGTCATCCCCAAGGAGGATGACTTCCCATACGCACTGAGACTGGTCTCAGAGGTCCTGTCGTCGAACGGCTCCTCCTCGATGGCCTCGGTGTGCGCATCGAGCCTGTCGTTGATGGATGCAGGGGTCCCGGTTTCGGACGCCGTCGCCGGTATCGCGATGGGGCTCATCCATCAGGATGGCCGTTACGTCACCCTGACCGACATCCTCGGGGCGGAGGATGCCCTCGGCGACATGGACTTCAAGGTGGCGGGCACGGCGAATGTGATCACGGCCCTGCAACTGGACACCAAGATCCAGGGGCTCCCGTCCGAGGTGCTCAAGGGCGCTCTCGAGCAGGCCCGGGAGGCTCGTCAGTTCATCCTCTCCGCCATGGCGGAGGTCATCTCCGAGCCACGCCCGGAGATGAACAAGTGGGCGCCACGGATCGAGTCGATCGAGATCCCCAAGGACAAGATCGGCGAGGTGATCGGTCCCAAGGGGGCGGTCATCCGGGAGCTCGAGGAGCAGACCGGCGCCAACATCGAGATCGAGGAGACCAACGGTGTCGGGATCGTCCGCATCGCCTCCAACGACGGTGAGGCTCTGGCAGCCGCCAGGGAGCGGGTGACTCAGATTGCCTTCCCACCCGAAGCCGAGATCGGCGCCGAGTATGAGGGCAAGGTCGTGAACATCACCAAGTTCGGTGCGTTCGTGAACATCCTTCCCGGCCGCGACGGGCTGCTCCACATCTCGCGTCTCGACGGCTCCAAGAGGGTCGAGCGGGTCGAGGACTACCTGGCGGAGGGGGACGAGCTGAATGTCCGCGTGCGGGAGATAGATCGTGGCAAGGTCAGCCTCGAGCTGGTCGAAGCCCTTCCCGGCGCCACCCTCCCCAACGGCGACTCGGCTTCCGGCGGAGGTCGCGATCGCGGCGGACGGGGCGAAGGTGGCGGTGGTCGCGGCGACGGTCGCGATGGAGGCGGTGGTCGCCGCGACGGTGGCCGCGGAGACCGGGGCGATCGTGGCAGGCGGGACCAACAGGGCTCCGACCGCAACCGGGATCGCGTCGAGGCCGGGCAGGAGGGATCGGGGCGCCGGCGCAAGGCGGCCAGGAGCTTCTCCGAGACGTTCGAGCAGATGGAGGACTGAACCTCCTGACTGGCACATCGAAAAGGGTCGGCCGGACGGCCGGCCCTTTTCGCGTTCCTTCCTAGAATCGCGATACCCGGGAAGCTGGTGAGCGAATGACAGTCCAACTCGAAGGCAATGTTCGGATGCGAGGCGACACCGGCCCGGGTGTCGCGGTGACGGTGATCGCCGGCGAGGGCCGTATCCGCATCATGACCGGATCTGAGCTCGTGGGAGACTGGGAGCTCGCCAATCTCGGCTTCCACGCCCTCAACGAGGGCTTCGCGGTGCGGGCCGAGGGAGAGGAGTTCGTGCTGCGGACCGAGGACGATGCAGCGCTTGCAGACGAGCTGCAACTCGCCGCGGTCACCCCCCGGCTGGCCCGGCAGGTGGCGGCGCGACACAAGCCCGAGGACCGGATGGGTGACTACCAGGAACCCGAGCCCATCGCGTCGAACCTCGCCGCGGTCGGGTTCGCGGTGGCCGGTGCGCTCGTGGTCCTTGGCGGCACCTTCCTCAACATCTCCCCCGCGACGCTTGGCCTGACCCCGCAGACCGAGTCGGGATCTGACTTCTGGCTGGCATTCGTGATCGGTGGCGTCGTGATGATCGGTGCCGGCTTCGTCATGTCGATCGGGTCTCGAATGGCGCGGACGATCGCTCTTGGTGTCCTCCTCGCCATGATCGTGGCGTTCGTGCTCGCGGTGCGCGGGTTCGATGCAGACACCGGAACATTGACTGCCTACGGCTTCATCGCAGGCGGGCTGGTCGTGGGGGTGGCAGTCCTCTTCAGTGGGAGCCTGCGCCGGCCGGAGTGAGGGCTTAGCTTTCCCGGATGCCCGAGCTGCCCGACATCGTCGTCTACATCGAGGCACTCCGGCGTCTGGTCCTCGGTGAGGAGGTCAGGGGGGTCAGGGTGGCCTCACCCTCGGTCATCCGTACCTACGACCCGCCATACGACGCGCCGGTAGGCCGCACCGTTACCGGGCTCCATCGGGTCGGCAAGCGGATTGTGTTCGAATTCGGCCCCGAACTCCACCTGGTGATCCATCTCATGGTGGCGGGGCGCCTCCGCTGGGAGCCCGCAGGCAAGGCCATCCCCAAGAAGGTCGGCATGGCCGCGTTGGACTTCCCCCAAGGCACCCTCATGCTCACCGAGCAGGGAACCCACAAGCGATCCGGGATCTGGGTCATGGGGACCTGGGAGGACGTGGCTGGGCTCGACCGCGGGGGCATCGAGCCACTCGAGACCTCGGTTTCCGAGCTCGGCGTCGCGATGCGTCGCGAGAGTCGCACCCTGAAGCGAGCGCTCACCGACCCTCGCATACTCTCCGGGATCGGGAACGCCTACTCGGACGAGATCCTGTGGAAGGCCCGGCTCTCACCGGTCAAGAGGACCTCCCAGCTGACCGATGACGAGATGCGCCGGCTCCATGAAGCGATGGTCACGTCGCTCGAGGAGTGGACCGACCGGCTCCGAGCGGAGGCTGGTGAAGGATGGCCCACCAAGGTGACCGCATTCCGTGATGACATGGCCGTCCACGGCAAATACGGCGAGCCATGCCCCCGTTGTGGGTCCAGAGTGCAACGGATCGTGTACTCCTCCAACGAGACGAATTACTGCGCCACCTGTCAGACCGAGGGGAAGTTGCTGGCCGATCGGTCGTTGTCCCGCCTTCTCAAGGAAGACTGGCCCAAGACCCTGGAGGAATTGGAGGAGAGCTAGGCCTCGATACCGAGGTTGGCCACGCCGCGTCGCTCCATGTTCCCCCAGGCATGTGTCTTGCGGGCCCCGAAGGCGGCCCGAACCCGCCAATAGACCGTCATCTGCCGAAGCCCGAAGTTCTCGATCAGGGCGATCACGATCAGCCGGGAGGTGTCGATGGGCCGGTTGAAGAACCCGTATGGCTCGTCGAGCCAGAGTGCGACCAGCGAGTTCATGAGCCCGGCCCCGAGTGCCAGCAGGATCATGAGGATCAGCGTCTCGGTGTCTAGCGCACCCAGGAAGTATGCGGTGGGGACGACGACCCAGCCGATCGCCTCGAGGAAGGGGGCGAGAAACTCGAAGAGGAAGAACGCTGCCCAGGTGACCATCCCCAGCGTCCCATATCGCGGGTTGAAGGTCATCGATCGGAAGTCCCTGATCGCGGTGATGAGCCCACGATGCCAGCGGATGCGCTGACGTCGCAACACTCGCACGGTGTCGGGCACCTCGGTCCAAAGCACCGCGGAGGGCTCGTAGACGATCCGGTATGGGATGGCGTTGTCGATGTGATAGCGGTGCATGCGCATCGTGAGGTCGAGGTCCTCGCCGAGGTGGCCGGGCTGGTAACCGCCCACGTCGAAGATCGCCGATCGCTTCCAGATCCCGAACGCACCCGAGACGAGGGGGAGGGCAGACAAGGCGGACCAGGCGGGACGGGTGGCCAAGAAGGTCCTCAGGTACTCGAGAACCTGCATGCGTGCGATCATGCCCCTGGGGACGCCAGGTGTGATCAGATGCCCGAGGCCCACGTTGCTGCCGTTGATCGGTCGGATGTTCCCGCCGACGCAGATCGTCCGCTCCCGGTCCTCCACGACTCGCTGCATCCCCCGGACGAGGGCCTTGCCATCGAGAACCACATCTGCGTCGGTGCAGAGGACGTAGGGGTAGCGGGCGGCGTTGATCGCCGCGTTGAGGGCGTCGGCGCGGCCCCCGTTCTCCTTGTCGATCACGGTGATGTCGACGGCCCCCCGTCCCCGGTAGATGGCGCGGATCGGCGCGGTCTCGATGTCCGGGCGGTAGGGGATCCTCACCTGAGTCAGGTTGAAGGCCTCGATCAGCGTCTCCAGGGTGCCGTCGATCGAACCGTCGTTGCACACCACGATCTCGAATCGCGGGTAGCTCACGATCGACATCGACCGAACCGAGTCGACGATCCCGGCGACCTCGTTGTAGGCCGGGATCACGATGGAGATCGGTGGTGAGGTCTGGCTTGAGAGCATCTCGTTGATCCGACCGAAGCGCCGCATGTGGTAATTGCGCCGCAAAACGAAGCCGGAGTACACGGCCAGCGCGAACAGATAGAGCTGCATCACGACGAAGTAGAGGATCGTGGCGTATCCGATCCACCTGAAGGCCTCGAGGATCATGCCTTCACCGCCAGCTCGGATTCGATGAATCTGATCAACTCGACGTCGTCGACCGTCGCCGACCCCGCGTCGATCCGCTCTCGGGCCGCGATCACCTCGCCCACGTCGGCCAGCGCCTCGGCGGCAGCATCTCGAGCGAATGGGTCGGTCGACTGGATCGCCTTATGTAGGTTCCGGATTCCTTCCCGGTGCCTGGCCAATCCAGCCGCAGAGTTCCGGCGCACCCACCAATTGGGGTCCTCCAGACCAGTGGTAAGGATCGGGATCGCCTCTCGTTCGGCGATCATGGCGAGAGCGGTGGCGGTCTTGGCGCGCAGACGCCAGTCGTCGGACAGGAACGTCCTCTCCAGTGAGGGCATCGCCAATGGGACTCCCAGGATGCCGAGAGCCTCGATGGCCGCGATCTGGATCTCCGGGTCCTGGGACGACTGGAGAATCGCTATCAGAGACTGGACGGCATCGCGGTCGCCGATGCGTCCGATCGTCCGTATCGCCGCTGCCGGGCCCAAGCTGTCGAACTTGTGGTTCACCCTGACGTAGGCGACGAGCGGCCAGGTTGCCTTCGACCCGAAGGTGAGGAGGGTGTCCTCGAACCGAGTCCGCACCCAGGGAGTCTCGACGCCGAAGCGTTCCACGATGGCATCGATCGCAGGCGTCCACTTCACTCTGGCCAGGCCCCGCGCCGCCTGGATGCGGATCTCCGGCTCGCGATCTCCGAGATGATCCATGAGCAATGGGGCCCACGACTCGTCGGCGACCTCGGCGAGGGCGACTGCCGCGTTGAGCCGTGGCGTGACCGGGAATCTCCGCTCGAGACGCCGCGCATAGGTCTCCATCACCCCGTGACGCCCGACGATCCAGCTCAACTCGTCGGACTCGGACCCGACGACGCTGGTCCTGATGTCGATGAGGGCGTCGAGGAATGCGGGATCGCCGGCGATCGAGGAGCCCATCTCCACACTCCGGTCAGGTGCGGCCAGCTGCCGGCTGAGCAGCGTCAAGTAGGCGACACGTCGTCGCTCATGGCTCTTGATACGTCTCCTGTGAACCCCCTTGCCCACGATCAAAGACAGCATCAGGAGCCCGTTGAACACGAAGACGACCAGAACCGCTACTCGGCCGAAGTCGATACCGTTCACTTCATGTAGAGATCGGTATCTGCGGACTGGCTATTGAGAGATCAAGCTCCCGAGGGGATGCGCTGTCTGATGCGGGCCATGAGCTCGTTGAGCCGGAACGGCTTGCGCACGAAGTCGACCGCACCGACCTCGAGACTACTGACCAGAGTGGTGTCGTCGTCGACCCCGGAGAGGACGATGACCGGGACCTCGACGCCCTCGGAGCGCCACTTCTCGATCACCTCGATCCCGAGTAGACCGGGCATGAGATGGTCGAGGATCACGAGGTCGATGTCGCCGGACTTGCCCATCTCGTAGGTCTCGACGCCATTCCGAGCCACGACGACCTGATATCCACCTGCGGTCAATGCGGTGTCGAGGAGCGTGGTGATGGTATCGGCGTCGTCGGCGACGAGTATGCGCTTTCGGGCAGGTTCATCCGTCATGGTCACCTGCCGACAAGCCTACCGGGAAGGCGAACCCCCGCCCGGCCGGCTCAAATGTCGATCTGACGCGCTCCGATGAAGGCGACTCCGAATGCGGCATAGGTGGCGAGGGCTGCGATCACCTCGGGGGCATCGTCGAAGAACCCGCCTTCGATCACGCCTATGACATCGATGACCCCGATCAAGGCGAGGCCGTACCCGATCACCTTCATGATGACGGGCACCGAGTGGACCTTGGCCACGGTGGCCGGGTCGAGCCGGGGGGCCATCACCACCACCACGGCTGCCAGCAAGGTCACCAAACTGAGCCCGTACTCATCGAGTATCACGTCGAAGATCAGCCACACGGCCAGCAAGATCATGCCGGCGAGGGCGACCAGCCCTTCGCCACTGGTGAAATCCGTGGTCCCGGCCATGGCCGGACGGGTGGTGGCTCGGGACATCTCATCACCCATGGGGGTGGGATCCTCGTGCTGTCCCATTCCTTCCATGGGGGTGGGGTCCTCGTGCTGTCCCATTCCTTCGTCAGTCATCTCGTCTCCTCACGGCGAGTCTCGCCGACCCGACTCTATCGACCGATGACCAACGCTGACGGTCAGGGTGGCCCCTTGTCATCGAACGTATGTTCGGTATGATGGGTCGCCCGAGCTCCGGGGGTTCGCATCTGACAGGAGTGAGCTTGGCCATCGAGGGAGTCTCTCCCGCCGACATCGCAGCACCGATCCTCGGTTCACAGGGCGATCATGCCAACCTCGCGTTGCGACCTGGCCTGATCACCGAGCTGGTAGGTGTCCCCGGTGCCGGGCTGACCCGGTTGGGTCTCGGTCTGCTGGCCGAGCACTCACGGAGGGGGCCGGTGGTGGCAATCGACACGCGGGGATGGCTCTCCCCCGAGGCGGCGTGGGAGACCGGGGTCATATCCGAGCGTTTGGTGGTCGTCAGGTGTGACGACCCGATTCTCTGGCCAAAGGTGACCGCTGCCCTCCTCGAGGGAGTCCAGGCGATGTACGCCGAGGTCCCCGGCCGGGTCAGAGAACAAGATCTCAGACGTCTTGCCGCCCTGGCCAGGGCGAGGAGGGTGGCAGTGGCGATGAGGCCGATGGGCAATGGGCTGCCGGCGGGTCTGGCCTATCTGAGGCTGCGCGCCATCGGTGTCACCTGGGAAGGGGCCAACCGCGGTCATGGCAGGTTGACCCGACGTCGTCTCGTGCTGGAGGCGACGGGGAAGGGGGCGAGCGGAATGACCAGACGATTCGAGGTGGAGGATGAGGGCACGGACGTTGTGCGTGTGGTTTCCGATGTGGTCGTTGACCAGGCCAGACGCGCCGCCGGGTGAGCCACTGTTGATTGTCGACGATCGGGTTACCGGCGCCTCCGATGAGGTGCTGGCTGCCGGAGTCACCCTGGGGATGCCTCGTCGTGAGGCCGAGGCTCTCGCCCCCTTCGCCACCGTCATGCGACGAGATCCCGGCGACGAGACCCGGCGCTTCGAGCCGGTGGTCGTAATCATCGAGGATCTGGTGCCGAGAGTGGAGGTGGTTGCTCCCGGCTTGGTGTTCGTGCCGGTGGAGGGCGCAGCCCGGTTCTATGGGGGTGAGGACGAGCTGGCCAGACGGATGATCAGGGGGCTCGATGGCCTGAAGGATGGGATGTCCCGTGGTCGGGAAGCCCACCTCGGCGTCGCCGACGGCCCCTTCGCGGCCCGTTGGGCGGCTGCCACGGCCACCGTGGGTGAGTGCCAGATCGTGACCGACACCATCGGCTTTCTCTCTCGACTCGACCTGTCCACCCTGAGGGAGTCGATGGGTGGCGAGGAGATGATCGACACCTTTCGCTGGCTGGGTGTGAACACTCTCGGTGACCTGGCCCAACTGCCACGTGACACCCTGGCATCGCGTTTTGGCAACCCCGGTGTCCTGGCCCATCGACTAGCCACTGGTGAGGATCGCATGGTCGACCCCAGGTCGATCCCCCTCGAGTTGAGGGTGGAGATGTCCTTCGAGGACCCATTGCAGAGCCTGGAGAGAGTGGCCTTCGCCGGCCGGGACCTGGCCGGGAGGCTGCTGGCCCGTCTTCGACCGCTCGGGGTCGCTCCCCACACCGTGACCATAAGTGCCGAAGCAGGCGACGGAACCACCAAGACCAGGGTTTGGCGGTCAGCAGATCCCTTCACCGAGAGGGCATTGACCGACCGAGTCTGGTGGCAGCTCAGGGCCTGGGTGGAGACCGCGGGTGTCCCCGGCGGGATAGCCTGCTTGGCGATCGAGCCGGCCGACCTGTCCGGCGAGGGCCGTCAGCTCGGCCTGCTCACCGACGAGTCATCGAACATCGAAGCCGAGCGGGCGCTGGCCCGGGCCCAGGCTCTCCTCGGCCCCGATGGGGTGCTCCAGTCCCGGGCCCAGGGGGGCAGGATGCCGGTCGAGCGGATCGTCTGGTCTAGATGGGGAGAGCCGGAGAGCCCGCCCGAGAGGGATTCCGATGCCCCCTGGCCCGGTGCCACCCCGGCCCCATCGCCCGCATTGGTGCCACCGCGTCTCGAGCCGATCGAGGTGGAGTGGGAAGAGGGGATGCCTACCCGTCTCAGGCTCGGTTCCCGATGGGAGCCGGTGCTCACCTGGAGTGGCCCATGGCGTCTGAGTGGTCGCTGGTGGGCGGGGGAGAGGGATGCCGACCGCTATCAGCTGGTCACCTCCGTTGGGGCTTTCCTCTGCGTGGTGGCCGGGGGCAAGACGTTCCTGGCCGGGATCTACGACTGATCCACCCGCTAGCTATGGCACCAGATCAGTCGACGGGACCCCCCAGATCCCCGACCCGCTTGGCGATGATCTCCCTGACCCGGTCGCGCAGAGCGTCGGCGTCGCCACCGCTCATCCCGGTGGTCTCGATCGCAGGGTCGATGATCGCGGTCACCGGGCCGCCCCTGAACCATGGCTTACCCGGCGCAGCCGCCTCGAAGGTCCCATGTATCGAGAGGGGGAGGACTGGCAACCCGGAGGCTATCGCCATCGTGAACGCCCCCTTCTTGAACGCCTTCATCACCCCGTCTCGGGGCCGGGTGCCCTCCGGGTAGATGATCAGGCTCCGATTGAGCTCGATCAGCTCCTTGGCCTGTCGGTTGACGGAGGCATGAATCGCCCCGCGGGCGGCGCGATCGACCTCGATGATCCCGACGGCTCTCATCGCTTGTGCCAGCAGCGGGATGCGAAACAGCTCTTTCTTGGCCAGATAGCGGATCGGGACGGGCACCGCGAGGAAGCAGACCATGATGTCGAGGGTGGATAGGTGGTTGGCGACCACCACATAGGATCGTCCCGGGGCGATGTTCTCCTCGCCCTCGACCGAGAGCTCGGTGCCAGAAGCCCAGAGCCAGGCCCGGCTCCACCATTTGATCACTCTCTCCACCGCAGGGGAGGTCCGGTCGAACAGCGCCAGAGATATCACCGAGAGGCCACCGACGATCGTGGCCAGCACCCCGACGGTCCAGGTGACCACCGTGCGAAACATGGTGCGAGACCACTTCATCGTTGCGACAGTAGTTAGGGGCTCAATACCCTGGTCTCGTGGAGAAGACCGGGCTCAGGAACCGTATGCGCGATCTGGGCCCAATCGATCCCCAAGACGCCGGTCGGACGGTCACCCACCTCCTGAGATGGATGTCGGCGCTCCTCCCGGCAACGGCATCGGCCTATCTGGCCCTCCCGGATGAGGTGGACGTCACCGGCCTCTTCGACTCGCTCCCGGGGTGGCGCTGGGTGCTGCCCCGGCTCGAGGAAGACGGCTCGATGACGTTCCGGGATCGTGATGTTCCCCGTGAGATCCACGCACTCGGGATGAGTCAGCCGGGGGCCAGCGGAGTCGTGACGCCATTGCACGAGATAGACCTCTTCCTGGTCCCGGGTCTGGCGTTCGACGCCCGCGGGGGCCGGCTGGGCAGGGGCTCGGGGCACTTCGATCGACTCCTCGCCCGCAGGGGGAGTCAGAGCCTCGCCGTGGGGGTGACCACGATGGCTCATGTGGTCGACGAGGTGCCGATCGGCCCCCACGACCAGCGAGTCGATTGGCTGGCCACCGACAAAGGGGTCACGGAGTGCTTTCCCAGGAGCGGACCGTCTCGACGGTGATGACTATCGCGGGCCCGCGCGGTGCGTCCTGTCGGTATTGGGGGTATTTCGACACGAGCAACGAGCGAGCCACCTCCCAGAGGTCGCCGCTGTGGTGTGTCTTCGCCGTGCCATCGACTCGCACCCACCACAGCTCGCTCCAGTCCTCAGACCAGGCATCGACGAGGACGCTCACCCTGGGGTTGGCCTCGATGTTGTCGAGACGTTTCAGCGTGGTGGTCGTCTTCGGCTTCTGATCGATCATTGTGACGATCATCTCATCGGTGGCGGCCAAGCTGACCGGGACTATGTGGGGGGCGCCGTCTTCACCAACCGTGGCGAGATGGCCGACCCGGGCTTGTCCCAGGCGCCGGAGTGCCTCAGCTCGCTCCAAGGGCACCGCCCACCAGTGGTGCGACCGTCCTCCAGACGGTGTCGGCCCAGCGGGCATGACCGGCGGCGCTCACATGGAAGTGATCGGGGGCCCATAGTGACCGGTCGGTCGCCCACACCTTGACATCGTCACTCCGCTGATCGACTACGGACGTCCCGTATCGCTCGGCGACAAGCCAATGGACCCGATCGAACCTCCTCCCCCGTATCGACATCAAGTTGCTGAGGGGTGGGAAAAGCCGGGGGATGGTGCCCAAAGCGCCGACTCCGCTCTGGACGATGAGGGCGCCGGTCTCGCTGAGCTCGGAGATGAGGCGATCGAGGTTGGCCTCGAACTTGTGTCGCGGCACGCCCTTGATCGCATCGTTGGCACCGACGGACACGAAGATCAGATCGGGATCGAAGGAGACGGCTGGAGGTACCTGATTTTCCAGGACGTCGTGGGCCATCGAGCCACCGACTGCGTACGACTCGAGGATTACGTGATGATCGGTCGCCAGCCGGGCGCAGACCAGGGACACCCAGATCTCATGGGGCCCTTCTACCCCCGGCGCCATGACCGAGGAGTCGCCCAGCACCGCTACCCGCAGCGGTGGCTGGGTTGGGTCTCCGAACTCACCCGAGGGGTCATGGCTATCGAGGTGGGGCACCGGGCGCAGCAAGGCGTACATCGCCTCCAGCCCGAGCAGAGCCATCGCGGACATCGCCCCGTGTCGAATCAACCGCCGAACCATCCCCACATCTTGCCAGGGTATCGGGCGTTATTGGCCGGCGGCCTGCTCGATCCGCGCCTTCAGCCCGTATCTGCCCTTCGACTCCCTGAGATCGACGACGGCGCCGACCGCGTCAGAGAAAGTCGATGGGTCGTCCGGGTAGAAGTCGAATGTCTCACCGGCGATCTTGAGGGCGAATCGATATATCGACGTCCTCTCCGCGACTATTTGCTCGACCGGCCAGGAACCTATTTGACGGCGTCCAGCAGCGACTCGGAACCTTCCGTCCCCGATGTCGATGTGGACCCTGCTGGGTTCCAGTTCCGGCCCTTGGAGCCGTCCATCGAACTGTGCCATCCCACCGAGCAATCTAGTCGACCCGAGCGGTCCGTGATTCAAGAATCTCTCGAGGGCGGCATTACAGTCTTTTCCAACTAGTCCTTGTGGATTTCACATGACAGACCCCGGAGAGACGAACCCGAAGCTGACCAACAAGGTCAGGTTCGTCACCGCGACGACCCTCTTCGACGGTCACGACGCCTCGATCAACATCTTCCGCCGCATCCTCCAGGCCTCAGGTGCGGAGGTCATCCATCTCGGCCATAACCGCAGCGGGCTCGACATCGTCGACGCAGCCATCCAAGAAGACGCCCACGCCATCGCCGTCACCTCTTATCAGGGCGGTCACATGGAGTTCTACCGATATGTGCGTGATCTGTTGGTCGAGAGGGACGCCGGCCACATCAGGCTGTTCGGTGGCGGAGGCGGCACCATCCTCCCCTCGGAGGGGGAGGAGCTCGCCGACTACGGGGTCACCCGTATCTACTCGCCAGATGATGGGAGGGCTTTGGGGCTCACCGGCATGGTCATGGACATGCTCACCAGCTCCGACTTCCCCAGTGGCCAGCTCGACGACGACTTCGACCTAGGCGAGCTGACCACCGATGACCCGTCGGTGGTGGCCCGGCTCATCTCGGCCGCGGAGAACTACCCGGAGAAGTATCCGGACATCTGGGAAGGCATCGAGGCCAGGGCCATGGAGTCCGCGGCACCGGTGGTGGGGATCACCGGCACCGGCGGTTCGGGCAAGTCGAGTCTGGTCGATGAGCTGGTTCGCCGGCTGTTGCTCGACTTCGAGGATCTGCGCCTCGCCGTCATCTCGGTCGACCCTTCGAAGCGCCGTTCCGGTGGGGCGCTGCTCGGTGATCGGATCCGGATGAACTCCCTTCCCCATCCCCGGGTGTACATGCGCTCCTTGGCCACCCGTCAGGCCAACCTCGCTCTGTCGCCACACGTCCACGAGGCGGTGAACATCGTCAAGGCCGCCGAGTACGACCTCGTGATCCTCGAGACGTCAGGGATCGGCCAATCCGACACCGAGATCGTCGACTACTCCGATCATTCCCTGTACGTGATGACACCGGAATATGGGGCGGCCACCCAGTTGGAGAAGATCGACATGCTCGACTTCGCCGACCTCATCGCCATCAACAAGGCGGACAAGGAGGGCGCTCTCGACGCCTTGCGTGACGTTCGCAAGCAGTACAAGCGAAACCGGCTCGAGTTCGACCGCCCGGACGACGATCTCCCCATCCTCCTCACGGTGGCCTCGGACTTCAACGACCCCGGAACCAATCGGTTCTATCGCGCCTTCACTGCCTTGATCGGCCGCGACTCGGATCTCGACCTTCCGTTTGACGACGCCGCCAAGCAGCACGTCGTCCCGCCTGAGCGGAGCCGGTACCTCTCCGAGATCGTCGAGGAGGTCAGGAGGTACGACGATTGGGCCGAGGGCCAGGCCGGGGCGGCCGATCTCCTCTACCGGCTACAGGGGGCTGCCGAGTCGAGCGAGACAGATCTCACCGAGGCAATAGCCATGGCCACCGAGACCATCGACCCCGAGAACTTGAAGGCCCTGGAGCGGTGGGACGGCCTGGTCGCCGAGTACGCAGGTGACGAGTACATATACTTCGTGCGGGGGCGGGAGATCCGGGTCCCGCTCCACCACGAGAGCCTCTCCCACACCAGAGTCCCCAAGGTGGCTCTGCCCCGCTACCGCTCCTGGGGGGACCGCCTCGAATGGCTCCTGCAGGAGAACGTCCCGGGTGCTTTCCCCTTCACCGCCGGTGTCTTCCCGTTCAAGCGAGCCGAGGAGGAGCCGGCGCGCATGTTCGCCGGGGAGGGGCCGCCGGAGCAGACCAACGCCCGATTCCATTACCTGGCCGCCGGGATGCCGGCGAAACGCCTGTCCACGGCTTTCGACTCGGTAACTCTCTATGGCGACGAGCCCGACGAGCGCCCCGACATCTACGGGAAGGTCGGCAACTCTGGGGTGTCGATCGCCACCCTCGACGATGCCAAGAAGCTCTACTCGGGCTTCGACCTGTCCGACCCCACCACCTCGGTCTCGATGACCATCAACGGGCCGGCGCCGATGATCCTCGCCTTCTTCATGAACACGGCGATCGACCAGGCCTGCGAGAGCTACATCACAGAAAGCGACCTGTGGGAGGACGTGGAAGGGCGGATCGCCGAGATCTACGGTCACCGCCCCCGACCGGAGTATCACGGCGACCTCCCACCGGGACACGACGGGCTCGGGCTCCGGCTGCTAGGAGTCACCGGTGACCAGGTGCTACCTGCCGATGTCTACGAGAGGATCCGAGGAGAGACCATCTCCCGGGTCCGGGGCACCGTGCAGGCCGACATCCTCAAGGAGGACCAGGCCCAGAACACCTGCATCTTCTCCACCGAGTTCGCCCTCCGGATGATGGGCGATATCCAGCAGTATTTCGTCGACAACGATGTGCGCAACTTCTACTCGGTGTCCATCAGCGGATACCACATGGCGGAGGCGGGGGCCAACCCGATCACCCAACTCGCCTTCACGCTGGCCAACGGGTTCACCTTCGTGGAGAACTACCTGGCCCGGGGCATGGACATCGACGACTTTGCTCCCAACCTCTCGTTCTTCTTCTCCAATGGCATCGACGCCGAGTACGCCGTGATCGGGCGGGTGGCCAGACGGATCTGGGCCAAGGCGATGAAGCACAAATACGGGGGCAACGAGCGCTCTCAGAAGCTCAAATACCACATCCAGACCTCCGGTCGCTCACTACACGCCCAGGAGATCGGCTTCAACGACATCCGGACCACATTGCAGGCCCTCTACGCCATCTACGACAACTGCAACAGCCTGCATACGAATGCCTATGACGAGGCCATCACCACCCCGACCGAGGAGTCGGTGCGGCGGGCCCTCGCCATTCAGCTCATCATCAACCGCGAGCTCGGTCTGGCCAAGAACGAGAATCCGCTCCAGGGCAGCTTCATCATCCAGGAGCTGACCGACCTGGTCGAGGAAGCGGTCCTGATGGAGTTCGAGCGGCTCAACAGCCGGGGCGGAGTCCTTGGCGCCATGGAGCGGCAATACCAGCGGACCAAGATCCAGGAGGAGTCGCTGTACTACGAGCAGCAGAAGGAGTCGGGCCAGTACCCGATCATCGGGGTGAACACGTTCCTCTCCAAGGCGGGATCACCATTCGAGATCCCCAAGGAGCTGATCCGCTCAACCACCGAAGACAAGGACCGGCAGATCGCCAACCTGCGGGCGTTCCAGGACCGGAACACAGAGGCGGCCGAGAAGGCGTTGACCGACCTGCAGCAAGCCGCAGTGCACGGACACAACGTATTCAACCAGCTCATGGAGACGGCGAAGGTGGCTTCCCTGGGGCAGATGAGCAGGGCCCTCTACGAAGTCGGTGGTCAGTACCGACGCAACATGTAGCCGGATCGCTGACCAAAAACTGCGCTTTGTGTCAGCCGACCAATGTGAGACCGCCGTCGGTGACGGTCCAGGACGGGTTGTGGGCGATCTCCCACGGATGCCCGTCGGGATCGATGAACACGCCCGAGTACCCACCCCATTCGGTCTCGGCGGGCTCACGCCCGATCGTCGCCCCGGCCCCCCTGGCCTCTTCGATGACCTGATCCACCTCGACCGGGGTGCGGACGTTGTGGGCCAGGGTCACCCCTCCCCAGCCGCCCGGGTCTTGGACGGTGCTGTCCACGGCCAGGCTGGCCCGGCTCCATAGCCCGAAGACCATGCCACCGGTTTGGAAGAAGACGACGTCGTCGGTGGAGCTGCTGCTCTCGGACCAGCCGAGATGGTTGTAGAACGCCCGGGAGCGGGCCACGTCAGCCACTCCCAGCGTCACCAGGCTGATGCGCTGTTCCATGACCGGGACAATAGGGAAAGCGTTTGGTGAGCCCGGCTCGCGCCATGGCCGGCGACGATAAGCGATGGCTCGAACCTCGATCGAAGAAATCTCCTCGATTTGGCGACGACCCTCTTGATTCTGTCCCAGGGGGAACGTATGTTCGATGGTATGGAGTTGTCAGAGTTCTCCAACGATGGTCTGGAACAGTTACTGACTGCAGCGGAACGCAAGATCGGCCAGGGACGGGCCCTTCAGATGGCAGT
>Ga0268386_10000200_pt1 | contig 36519 bp, 36 predicted proteins | sample RVTome_15_FD_200260 | JGI IMG/M metagenome (GOLD analysis project Ga0268386, IMG submission 200260) | Soil microbial communities from uranium-contaminated site in the Upper Colorado River Basin, Wyoming, United States - RVT150D86... ... | reverse complement strand
TGACCAGTGGCTACCTCGTGTACTCCAGCCTGGCCTACACGGGGATCGGCGCGCTCGTCGGGGTGGCCGTGCTGGCCGCCGGCACGCTCGGGTTCGCGCTCACCAAAGGAGGATCCTGACATGCGGCTGCACCGCTCGCTCGTCGTCTCCGCTCTTGCGCTGGTCCTCGGCCTCACCGTGGTCGGGTCGACCGTGGCGCAGCAGCAGCTCAAGCCGCTCGAGAAGGACCCGGAAGTCCCCTACGTGCCGACGCACGAGCGCGTGGTGGCCGAGATGCTGAAGGTGGCCAAGGTCGGCAAGAACGACGTGCTCTACGACCTGGGCTCCGGCGACGGCCGCATCCCCATCACCGCCGCCAAGCAGTTCGGCACCCGCGGGGTCGGCGTCGACATCGATCCGGCCCGTGTCATCGAGGCGCGGACCAACGCGGTGAAGGCGGGCGTGGCGGACAAGGTGAAGTTCATGCAGCAGGACCTCTTCGAGACGGACATCAAGGAGGCGACCGTTGTCACGCTCTACCTGCTGCCGGACGTGAACCTCCGCCTGCGACCCAAGCTGCTGGCCGAGCTGAAGCCGGGCACGCGGGTCGTCTCGCACAACTACGACATGGGCGACTGGAAGCCGCTCCAGACGATCACGGTGAAGGTTCCCGAGGAGCACACGATCTACTACTGGGTGGTGCCGCCCAAGAGCGGTAGCCGCTGAGCTCGGGCCGCCACCCCGCGAAGTCTGGCCCGGCACCGGTGGCAGCCCAGTGCTAGTCTGTGCGGGTATCACATGGTCCGCGCCGCCGGGAAGCCCACGACTGTTCTCCTCGTACGACACGGGCAGACCGCGACGACCGGGCACGTGCTGCCCGGTCGCGCGCCCGGCCTCCACCTGTCCGAGGACGGCCGGCGCCAGGCCGACGCCGCCGCCCGCCGCATCGCTGCCCTCGAGCGTGTCGCCGCCGTGTACGCCTCGCCGCTGGAGCGCGCGCGGGAAACGGCCATGCCGATCGCACGCGCCCGCGGCCTGGCCCTCCGCATCGAGCGTGGGCTGCTCGAGCTGGACGTCGGGAGCTGGACGGGCTCGCGGCTCGAGCGGCTGAGCAAGCGGCCGGAGTGGGCCACCGTGCAGCGCTACCCGAGCGGCTTCCGCTTTCCCGACGGCGAGTCCTTCGTCGAGATGCAGGCGCGGGTGACGGGCACCCTCGCCGAGCTGGTGAGCCGGCATCGCGGCGGGGTGGTCGTCGCGGTGTCCCACGCCGACCCCATCAAGGCCGCCCTGGCGCAGGCGCTCGGCATGCATCTCGATCTCTTCCAGCGACTGGCCGTCGCGCCCGGCTCGATCACGACCATCGCGTACGGCGCTCTCGGGCCGACGGTGCTCGGCATGAACAGTCTCGGTGACGGCATGGCGGTCTCGTGAGCGCCTCCTTCCAGCTCGACGCCCCCGATCACTTCACCGCGGGAGCGGTGGGTTCGCCCGGCCAGCGCGTGTTCTATCTCCAGGCGCGCGAGGCGGATACGATGGTCACGCTCAAGTGCGAGAAGGAGCAGGTGGCCGCGCTCGGCGAGTACCTGGGCGGCCTGCTCGCGCGGCTGCCCGCGGGGCCGACGGCCGACGACAAGCGCGAGCTGCTGCAGCCCTTCGAGGTGGCGTGGCCGGTGGGCACGCTCGGCGTCGGCTACGACGCCGAGCGCGACCGCATCCTGGTCGTCGCCAACGAGCGCGTCGAGGAGGACGAGGAGGAGGACACCGAGGGGGCCGAGGACGATCCCGACGCCGTCGAGCCGGCCTCCGCGCGCTTCGCCATCACGCGCGCCCAGGCCGCCGCCTTCGTCGAGCGCGCGCGCACGCTGCAGCGGGCCGGCCGCCCTACCTGTCCGATGTGCGGCGAGCCGAAGGACCCGGCCGGCCACGTCTGCCCCCGCAGCAACGGCCACGTCGTCGCCAAGGCGTGATGACGGTCACGGCGGTCGTGGACGTGCTCACCCGCGGGGAGCTCACCGTCAAGGGCCGGCTGCCGTGGAGCAGCAACGCGACGTTGCTCGTCGAGGCCCGCCTGGACGGCGCCGCCGCACTCGGCGTCTACAAGCCCGAGCGCGGCGAGCGCCCGCTGTGGGACTTCCCGCGCGGCCTCTACCGGCGCGAGCTGGCGGCCTGGCACCTGTCGGAGGCGCTCGGCTGGGGGCTGGTGCCGCTGACCGTGCCGCGCGACGGTCCCTACGGCGAGGGCTCGGTCCAGCTCTTCATCGCCGCCGACTTCGAGCAGCACTACTTCACGCTGCACGAGGACGAGCGTCACCGCGACCAGCTCCGCCGCATCTGCGCGTTCGACCTCATCACCAACAACGCCGACCGCAAGAGCGGGCACTGCTTGCTGGGCGAGGACGGCACGATCTACGCGATCGACAACGGCCTGTGCTTCCATGTCGAGCCCAAGCTCCGCACGGTCATCTGGGAGTTCGCCGGCGAGCCGCTGCCGCCCGCGATCGTCGGCGATCTGCAACGACTGGCCGCCGGCCGGCTGCCGCCGGCGATGCGGGAGCTGATCGCGCCCGAGGAGTGCGCGGTGCTCCTGAAGCGGACGCGCGCGCTGGTGAAGGCGGGGCGCTTCCCCGCGGAGACGATCGGCGACGGCTACCCCTGGCCGCTGGTCTGACGACGCGTGCCCTACGAGCCGTACCTGCCCGCCACCGACATGCCGCGCTTCGTCCGCGAGCTGGCCGAGTTCGTCGGCTTCGACGAGACCGAGGTGGCGACGGTGCGCCGCACCGCCCCGCTCGTGCTGGCGCGCGAGGCGGCCCTGACTGCCGCGCTCTACGAGCACTTCCTGAAGTTCCCGGCCTCGGCGCGGTTCTTCCTGGGGGAGGACGGCGAGCCGGACCGGGCCCGCGTCGAGCGCCGCCGCCACTCGCTGGGCCGGTGGCTGCGCGAGACGGCAGAGGCCGCGCTCACCCATGAGCACGCCTACTACCTGTTGACGATCGGGCTCTCGCACAGCCATCGCCCCCAGGGGCCGGTGGTGCCGGCGCACTTCATGGTGGGCGCGATGAGCCTGACCCAGACGGCGCTGGTCGACGCCTTCGCTACCGAGCTGGCGCCGGCCGAGGCGCTGGCGGCGAGCCGGGCCTGGAACAAGCTCCTGATGGTCCACCTGGTCGCTCTGCTCCTGGGCTATCTGCCGGCGCGTCCGTCCTGAGGTACAATTCGTGGCGGGAGGCGACCCATGGCCGGCGAGACATTCGACCGCACCCTCGAAGACATCGGCAACATCGTCCACCTCGAGCACGTCAACGTGCGCGTGCCCTGCCAGCAGATGGCGACGCAGTTCTACGTCGTGGCGCTCGGGCTGACGCGCGATCCATACCTGATGGTCGGGCTCGACAACATGTGGATCAACGTCGGCCACTCGCAGTTTCATCTGCCGACGGCCGACGCCCAGGTGCTGCGCGGCTTCACCGGACTGGTGATCCCCGACTTCGACGAGCTGCCGGCCCGCGTCGCCGCGGCGGCCGAGCGGCTGAAGGGCACGAAGTTCTCGTGCCGTCTGCACGGTGACTACGCCGACGTCACCTGCCCGTGGGGCAACCGGCTCCGCCTGCACCGGCCCGGCCCGCAGTTCCCGCGCATGGAGCTCGGCATGCCGTACGTCGAGCTGCCGGTCCCCGAGGGCACGGCGCCGGGCATCTGCCGCTTCTACCGGCAGATCATGGGCGCGCCGGCCCAGGTCGTGAAGAACGGCACCGTGGCCACCGAGGTCAAGGTCGGCACCGCGCAGAAGCTCGTCTTCCGCGAGACGAACGAGCCGCTGGAGTTCTACGACGGCCACCACATCGCCATCTACATCGCCGACTTCTCCGGCCCGCACAAGCGCATGCTCGAGCGCGGGATCGTCAGCGAGGAGAGCAACCCCTACCAGTACCGCTTCGTGGAGATCACCGACCCCGACAGCGGCAAGGTGATGTTCGAGCTCGAGCACGAGGTGCGCTGCGTGACGCACCCGATGTACCGCCGCCCGCTGATCAACCGCAATCCGGCCCAGCGCCAGCCGACGTACGTCGCCGGTCGCGACGCGCGCGTCTGGGCGTAGGACCGCGCTCCGCGCCGATGTCGTCGAACGGGGCGACCCCGCGGTCGCCCCGTTCGCGTGTCTGGCCAGGGAGGACACCGCGGGTGACGATCCGGTGGCTGCTCGCCGCGCTGCTCCTCCTGGGCGTCCTCTCGGTGCCACTCGTCACCGCCGCCCAGCGACCTGGCAAGACGCCTCGCATCGGATACCTCACTCCCGTCGCCCAGCCCAGCCGCGAGGAGCACTTCCGGCGTGCGCTGCGCCAGCTCGGCTACACGGAGGGACGCAGCATCCACGTCGAGTACCGGTCGGCCGAGGGACGGTTCGAGCGGCTGCCGGCGCTCGCGACCGAGCTCGTGGCTCTCGACGTGGACGTGATCGTGGCGGTCGTCACCCAGGCCGCCCTCGCCGCGAAGGCGGCGACGGGGAGCGTTCCCATCGTGATGCTGGCCGTCGCCGACCCCGTGGGCGTCGGGCTGGTGGCGAGCCTGGCGCGGCCGGGCGGCAACGTCACCGGCACCTCGTCCGTCGCCGCCGACGTGGTCGGCAAGCAGCTGGAGCTGCTGCGGGACGTGCTCCCCGCGGTCACCCGCGTCGCCGCCCTGTGGAATCCCGCCAACGTCACGTTCCAGCAGCGACAGCTGGCCGAGGCCAAGGCGGCGGCCGCCAAGCTGCGGATGCAGCTGCACCCCGTCGAGGCGCCGACGGCCGCGGATCTGGACCGGGCGTTCGCGACGATCGTGGACCTCCGGCCCGACGGGCTCATCGTGCTGGGCGATCCCCTGTTCTTTCCGCTCAACGCCCGGATCGGCGCCCTCGCCATCAGCCACCGCCTGCCCACGGTGAGTGGGTCGAGAGAGTTCGCGGAGGGCGGGGGGCTCGTGGCGTACGGGCCGAGCTACTTCGAGGCGTATCGCGGTGCCGCCGGCTACGTCGACCGAATCCTCAAGGGCGTCCGGCCGGGCGATCTCCCCGTGGAGCAGACCACGACGTTCGAGCTCGTCGTCAACGCCCGCACCGCCCGGACGCTCGGCGTCACGATCCCCGCGCCCGTCCTCGCTCGGGCGGACCACGTCATCCAGTAGGCACCGGAGTCGCGGGCTCGCTGCCCACACGAACACCGAGCCGCCGTCCACCACGAGCGTCTGTCCGGTCATGAAGGACCCGCCCTCGAGCGTGGCGAAGACGGCGGCGTTGCTGACGAGCACGTCCACGCGCCCCAAAACGCTCGCGCGTCTCGCCGATCGTGCGTGCGCAGTCGGCGACCACCGCCACGTCGGTCCGCACCGCGTGCGTCGCCGCCGGCGTGTCCAGCCGCTTCAGCGCGTCGGCGCCGTCCACGACGTCGGCAATCACCACGCGCGCGCCCTCGGTCACGAAGCGGCACCCGTAGGCGAGGCCGGGTCCGGCAGCGCCGCCGGTGACGATCGCGACCTTGCCCTCGAGCCGCCCGGGCGTCACGCCGAGGCGTCCCGGCAGGCCGGACACGTCAGGTCGGCGAGGTGCCGCCAGCCGTACTGCGCGGCGGCGGCGGCCGGCGAGACGTAGCCGTTGATCACGTCGTCACGCAGCCGCGCACGCTCGCGCGCGGTGGCGGCACCGACGCCGCCGGCCCCGGGGGCCCGGAGATGGATCTCGGCGCCCGCCGGCGCGGTGAACGCGCCCTTGCTCAGCAGCTCCCGCGCGGCGCCGTCGCTCGTCACCGCGATGCGGCCCGGCGCGCCGGCGCCTCCGCCGCCCAGCCCGAACGGCGCCGACTTCGTCCGCTCCAGGCAGACGCTGGCCCGCGAGGGCTGGCCGAGGATGCGCCACACGCGCTCGACACCGCAGCCGCCGCGGAAGCGGCCGGGCCCACCGGTGTCGGGCACGATCGCATAGCGCTCGACACGGACCGGGAACGACATCTCCAGCACCTCGATCGGGGTGTTCATCGTGTTCGAGATGCCGCTGGCCACGCCGGTGATGCCGTCCTTGGTGGGCCGGGCGCCGAAGCCGCCCTTGATCGTCTCGTAGGAGACGTAGCGCCCGCCGGTGCGATCGTCGACGCCGCCCAGCGTGAGGATGGCCGAGGTGCCCTGCGAGCACGCCATCACCCGGTCGGGCGCCAGCTGCGCCATCGCGCCGAACAGCATGTCGCACACGCGGTGGCTGATCTCGTGGTTGGCGTACACGACTGGCGCCGGTGCAACGGCGCTGACGACCGTGCCCGGCTCCGCGGCCAGGGTGATCGGCCGCCAGCACCCGGAGTTCGGCGGCACGAGGTCGCCGGGGTCGGCGATCATCTTGATGGCGCAGTAGATCCCCGAGGCCGTCACGTTCAGCGGCGCGTTCATCGGCCCCGGCACCTGGGCATCGGTGCCGGCGAAGTCCACCATGAGCCGGTCGCCGCGCTTGTCCACGCGCATGCGGATCCAGAACGGCTGGTCCTCCTTGTCGCCGTTGTCGAGGATGCCGTCGCCGTCACAGAAGTCCTCGAAGGCGGCGGTGCCGTCGGGCAGCGCGGCCAGCAGGCCGCGCATCATGCGCTCGGAGTAGTCCAGCACTTCCTGCATGATCGCCAGCAGTCGGGCGGCGCCGTGCTTGCGGGCCAGCTCTTGCAGTCGCGTCACGCCCCGGTGGGTGGCCGCGAGCTGCGCCCGCAGGTCGCCCCGGCGCTCGTCGGGCGTGCGCACGTTGGTGAAGATGATCGCCTCCACGTCGCGGTTCGGCACCCCGGCCGCGTGCAGCCGCACCGGCGGCAGCCGCAGGCCCTCGCCGAAGATCTCGGTGGTGGCGCCGTAGGAGCCGGGCGTGGCGCTGCCGATGTCCGGCCAGTGCGCGCGCACGCAGGCGAAGCCGAGCAGCGTGTCCTCGTGGAAGGCGGGGGTTACGACGTTGACGTCGGGCAGGTGGCTGCCGCCGAAGTAGGGGTCGTTGTGGATGAACACGTCGCCTGGCTCGAAGTGCCCGAACGCCTGGATCACGGCCTTGACAGCCAGCGGCATGGAGCCCAGGTGGATGGGCAGGTCTGGGCCCTGCGCCACCATCTCGCCGCGCACGTCGAAGAGGCCGCAGGAGTAGTCGCCGGCCACCTTCAGCAGCGGCGAGTACGCAGTCTTCGCCAGCACGACCTTCATCTCCTCGGCGGCGCAGTAGAGGGCGTTCTTCACCACCTCGAACGTCGCGGGATCCACTTCACGCATGGCCACTCTCCAGCGCCATCAGCCCGCCGGCCTCGACGCGCAGGCGCCAGCCCGGGGGGACGACCACGGTCGTGTCGGGCGACTCGACGATCAGCGGGCCCGGGCGGTCGGGGCCCGGCGTGAGGCCCTCGCGGGCCAGGACCTCGCAGCGCACGACGCCGGTCTCCTTGAAGTAGGCCGCGCGGGTGGCGGCCACCGACGTCGCCACTCCCGTCACCGCACGCGAGACGTCCAGCGGCGCCAGGCGTCCGACCGCGGAGACGCGCAGGTTCACGCACTGCACCGGCTCGCCCGGGCTTGCGTGACCGTACGTCGAGCGGTGGCGCTCGTGGAAGTCGTGCGCCAGGCGCTCCAGCGTCGCCGCCTCCACCGGCCCCGCGGCGACCGGCACCGTCAGCTCGTACGCCTGCCGTGGGTACCGGCAGTCGGCCGCGCGCGTCAGCTCCCAGCGCGTCTCGGGCACGCCCGCCCGTCGCAGCATCGCCCGCGCCTCCGTCTCCATCGCGGCGAAAGCCGCCGCCACGTCGGCGGGCGTCGCGCCCGCCAGCGAGGCGTAGAACGTGCGCACGTAGTCCCGGCGCACGTCGGTGGCGACGAGGCCCAGCGCCGAGAACCCGCCCGGGATCGGCGGGATCAGCACCCGGGGGATTTCCAGCTCCTCGGCCAGCCGCGCGGCGTGCACGGGCCCGGCGCCGCCGAAGGCGACCAGGGTGAACTCGCGCGGGTTGTGGCCCCGCTCGACGGAGACGATGCGCAGCGCACCCGCCATGCCGGCGTTGACGACGTCGACGATACCCGCCGCGGCCTCGAGCACGCCGAGGCCCAGCGGCTTGGCGATCTCGGTCTCGAGGGCGGCCCGGGCACGCGCCAGGTCGACGGGCAGCGCGCCGCCCAGCAGCGCGACGGGGTTGAGGTAGCCGAGCACCAGGTCGGCGTCGGTCACGGTGGGACGAACGCCGCCCTGACCGTAGCACACGGGCCCCGGCTCCGCCCCCGCGCTCTCGGGCCCGACGCGCAGCACGCCGCCGGGATCGATCCAGGCGATGGAGCCGCCGCCGGCGCTCACCTCGGCGAGGTCGATCACCGGCACGCGGATCGGATGCCCGGTGCCGTGCAGCCAGCGCCGCACGTTGCCTCCGCCGCCCACTTCGTACTCGGACGTCGTCGTGATCTCACCGCGCTCGATCAGGCTCGCCTTCGCGGTCGTGCCGCCCATGTCGAACGAGATCAGGTTGGCCAGCCCGCGCTGGCGGCCGACGAGCGCGGCGGCGATGACACCGGCGGCCGGCCCCGACTCCACCGCCATCGCCGGCATCCGCAACCCCTCGGCGACCGAGAACACGCCGCCGCTGGAGCCCATCACCCACGGCGCCGGCAGCCCCATGCCGGTCACCGCGTCCTCCAGGCGCGCCAGGTACGATTTCAGGATGGGCCCGACGTAGGCGCAGACGGCCGTCGTGCTGGTGCGCTCGAACTCCCGGATCTCGGGCAGCACCTCGCTCGACAGGAACACCGGCCGGTCGGGAAACGCGGCCCGCAGCCGCTCGCCGATGGCTCGCTCGTGCGCATCGTTCAGGAACGAGAAGAGCAGGCAGACGGCGATCGCGTCGATGTCGTGGCGTCCGATGAAGTCGATGGCCGCGTCGACGTCGCCCGACGCGAGCGGCGTCACCACCTGCCCCTGGGCGTCGACGCGCTCGTCGACCTCCAGGCGGAGGTGGCGCGGCACCAGCACCGCCGGCGCGTCCTGGAACAGATCGTAGAGGCTGGCCCGGGCCGACCGCCGCAGCTCGAGGACGTCGCGGCAGCCGCGGGTCGTGATCAGCGCGGTGCGGGCGCCCTTGCCCTCCAGGAGGGCGTTGGTCACGACGGTGGTGGCGTGGGCCAGCCAGCCGACCTCGGCGGCACCCACGCCGTGCGCGCGCATCGCCGCCCGCAGGCCGTCGACGACCCCGAGAGCGAAGTCGCGCGGCGTGGTCGGGACCTTGACGACCGCCGTCACGCCGCTCGCCTCGTCGGCGAGCACGACGTCCGTGAAGGTGCCGCCGATGTCCACGCCGATGCGCCAGCTCATGCCGTCAGCTGCGCGGGTTACCGGCTCGCAGCCGGGGCGCCGTTGACCAGCCGGATATCGGCGGGGCTGCGCCCCAGCCCGAGACCGAGCCCCTGGAAGTGCTCGGCCAGCGACCGGTTCAGCTCGCCCCCGGCGGGGATGACGTCGACTACGCGCACCCAGGGGTTGACGCCGATCGTGAGGCCGGTCTCGCCGAGCTGGGCGACGGCGATCACCGGCGCTGGGTCCTTGAGCACGCGCTCGTTGCGCATCACCACGTCGGCGGCGGCCGCCAGCGCGGCGCCCACGTCGGCCGCGAGCGGCACGGTGACGGGCAGATGCAGCTGCCGCATCGTCCCGAAGTTGTGCAGGATCTCGCCGACGATCTTGCGGTTGGGAATGACGATCCGCGAGCGGTCGGGGTGGAGCAGGGTCGTGGAGAACAGCTCGATCGAGGCCACGTCGCCGCGCACCCCGGTGATCTCGATGTACTCGCCGACCCGGAACGGCTTGGTGAAGATGATGCTGAGCCCGGCGACCACGTTGCCGAGCACGCCCTGCAGCGCGATGCCGATGCCCAGGCCAGCGACGCCGATGCCGGCGACCAGCGGCGCGATCTGGAAGCCGAACTTGTCGAGCGCCACCACCACCGCGAACAGCATGACGACGATGCGGAGGACGCGAACGAAGAGCAGCCGCATCGGCGGCTCCATGGCTCGCGCTTGCAACCGCCGGTCGATCAGGCCACCCAGCCAGCGCCCGAGGATCGCGCCCACCGCGAGGATGACGATCGCCCCGATCACCTGGAAGCCGTACCGGATCGCGAGGTCGATCACGAGGTCTTGGGGCATGGTTGCCTCCTGGAAGTCCAGACGATAGCACGACAGCGCCGCCGGCCGGTTCCGCCGCCGGACATCCGTCCTCTCCGGCGTCGGCCTGGCGGAGGCCGCGCGCTCATGGCGTCTTCAGCTCGATCTCGACGAAGACGAACTCGAAGGCGTTGACGTTGCGGACGTCGTGCTCGACGCCGGCAGGACGGAAGTACGGCAGGCCGATGACCAGCTCGGCGACGCTGTCACCCGCGGGCCCCGCGCTGGCCAGGCGCCCGGTGGTCATCGGCACGACGACGTAATCGGACTCGTGCCGGTGAAACCCGGTCGTCGCCCCCGGCGCGAGCCGCCACTCCGTCACCCGCACCCGCTCGTTGTCGATCCGCGTCGTCGGCACCGCTCGCCGCTCGGTCATGAACCGCATGATAGCTTGGTAGTGGCAGTGCGAGCTGCAGGCCGTCGGCCTTGCCGCAGGCAGGCCCGTCCGAGGCGAGCCTGGAGACGGAGGAGGACCAGCATGGCTGAGCGCGACGAGGTCCCGCGGGGTGAAACGCCGGGCGAGATCCACGGCGACGCCGGCGACGTGGTCGCCGGCGCGGTCACGATCCGGCAAGGGGGCGCGCGATCCGTGCGCGCGCGCGAGGTATCCATCCACCAGGGCGCCGCCATGCGCGTCGAGGCCGACCAGGTCAGCATCACCCAGGGCGGTGTAGGGCTCGCCCGCACCGAGTCCGCCCAGGTGACCGCCGGCGCGGTCGCGATCGTCGCCGCCCGGGGCGAGGTCGAGCTGAAAGCCTCGGCCGCCAAGCTCGTCCTCTCCCGCGATGAGGTCGAGCTCGAGCACTCCGCCGCCGTGGCCGTTGCCGCCCGCGAGGTCGAGATCTCCGACAGCGCCGTCGGCATCCTCGTCGCCCGCCACGTCGACGCCAGGAACGTCCGCGTCATGTTCGGTCTGAAGGAAGCCCTGGCCTTCGGCGCCGCCGCCGGCGCCACCCTCTGGCTCCTGACCCAGTGGCGCCGCCGCTGATGCGATAGCGCGGCGCTCGGCGACCCCGCGCGGAGCCGATCTGCCGCCGGGGCCGCCGCTGCGCGAGAGACTCAGCCGTCGAGCACCGCCGCGAGATCGTGCTGGATCGTCGCCCGAGCGCGCCGCGCGTGCCCGGGCCCGTAGCGCTCGAACAGTCCCTGGCAGAGCAGCGGCAGCGCGATCGTCACGTCGGCGAAGAGCATGACGTTGAGGCCGTCCACCGCCTCCTTGCCCCACGAGATGCACTCGCTGGCGACCGAGGCGCCGCCGAGCCCCCCGAAGACGGTGTTGTCGGTCGTGATCTGGATCGCCGCCAGGTGCGGGCTGGGCTCGGCGTCCCCGCGGATGGCCTTGACGCTGGTCGCCGTGATCTGGATGAAGTCCTTGGGAACGCCGCCGCCGAGGAAGACGGCAGACGTGCCGGGGCCCGGGGGCATGTAGCGCGCCATGATCCGCAGCGCGATCTCGTAGTCGGCGAAGAAGTCCACCACCGGCCCCTTGGCCCGGGCCGTCCGGTAGCCCTCGGCCAGCGGGCCGTCCGGGGCGGCCGGGACGAAGAGCGGCACCCGGTGGCGGAAGCAGGTGGCCGCGATGGTCCCGCCGAGGCCCCGGCCGTCGAGCCAGCGTCCGAACTCGTGCATGAACCGCACGCCGGGCAGCACGGGCGCCGCCCAGCGCGCCGCCAGCGCCTCGAAGAAGCCCCGGGTGAAGTCTTCCATTGCGTCGTAGTCGGCGGCGCCGACGACGTGGTCGTAGAAACGGTAGAAGCCCTGGCGCCACAGCCCGGCGTCGTCCACGTGCTCGGGATCCACCTGAAAGAAGCGCGCGCCACGCGGCTCGAGCAGGTCCTCGGTGACGTTGGCAGAGGTGGAGGCGATCAGGTCGACGTAGCCACGCTCGACGAGCCAGGCGACCAGCGGGGCCAGGCCGGCGCTGGCCAGTGAGCCGGCCAGCCCCAGGCAGATGAGGCCGTCGCCGTCGATCATGCGCTGCCAGACCTCGAACGCCTCGCCGAGCTTGCGCCCCTGGAACGCCGAGTGGCGCAGGCGCCCGAGCAGCCGGCTCACCGTGAGCCCGCGCTCGCCGTCCTCGCCACCGGCCACCAGCCCCATCGGGAGCCGCGCAGCCCGCGCTCCCACCTCTCCCGCCGCTTTCTCGTTCACGTGCGCCTCCTCGCCCGCTAGACTCTGCGTGATGGCCTCGGCGGTCGCCCAGCTCTTCGACGCGATGGCCCCGACCTACGACGAGCTCGAGCCCTGGTACGAGCACCTCTACGCCGTCCTGCACCGTATTCTGCGCGAGACGATCGGCCGCGCGCCAGCCGGCGGCGGCCGGGCGCTCGACGCCGGCTGCGGTACCGGCTTTCAGTCCGCGCTGCTGACCGAGCTCGGCTGGGACGCACACGGCGTCGACGTTTCCGCCGGCTTGCTGGCCGTCGCCCGCCGCCGCCTGCCCGGGGCGGCCTTCGCACTCGCCAGCGTCGAGACGCTGCCGTACCCGGACGGGCGCTTCGACGCGATCGTCTGCTGCGGCAGCACGCTGTCGTTCGTCGACGACCCGGCCCGCGCGCTCGCCGAGCTCGGCCGGGTGCTGCGGCCCGGCGGCCGGCTGCTCCTCGACTGCGAGCACCGGCCCAGCCTCGATCTGGCCTGGACCCTGGCCAGCGCGCTGACCGGCGACCCGCTGGGCTACGGCGTGAAGGCGGGCGACGCGTGGCGGGCGATCACCGCCGGGCGGAGCCTGCGCCTCCCCTATCCCGGGTACGGGCCGCTCTGGCTCTTCAGCCGACGCGAGCTGGCCGCGATGCTGGCGGCCGCGGGCCTGACGTCGGTCCGGGCCTGGGGCCTGCACAACGTCACCAACCTGCTGCCGTCCACGCTGCTGCACCGCCAGCGGCTCCCGCGCACGCTGGCGGCCGCCTTCCGGGCGCTCCGTCACCTCGACGCCCGCGTCATCGGCACCGCGCCGGCGCGCGCGTTCGCCAACAACCTCGTCATCCTCGCCCGGCGGGCTCAGCCGAGCGCGTAGACCTCGACCTCGGCCACCCGCCCCTTCACCCGTACCGTCGGAAGTATCCGTAGGTGAGGAGGGCGCCCAGGAGGGTGGCCGGCAGCGAGACGTGCACCATGCTGGGCTGCCGGTTGCCTCGATCCATTTCTTCCCCCCGGGGCCCGGGCTCGCGCGGCCGGCCTGTCAGGATTCTACGCGCCGGGTTTAGAATGACCGCCATGCCGCTCCGGACCCGTGACCTCCGCGTCGAGAGCATCCGCCCGCTGCTCCCCCCCGCCATCCTCCTCGAGGAGCTGCCTCTGAGCGAGATCGCCGCGGTGACCGTGAGCCGCGGCCGCGAGGAGGTCGCGCGCATCCTCCGCGGGGAGGGCGACCGGCTGGTCGTCGTCGCCGGGCCGTGCTCGATCCACGATCCCGTGGCCGCGCTCGACTATGCGCGGCGGCTGCGTCGTGTGGCCGACGAGCTGGCGGCCGACCTGCGCATCGTCATGCGCGTGTACTTCGAGAAGCCCCGGACCACCGTCGGCTGGAAGGGCCTCATCAACGATCCGAACCTCGACGGCTCCTTCGCGATCAACGAGGGGCTGCGCGTCGGGCGGCGCCTGTTGCTCGACCTGGCCGAGCTGGGGCTGCCGGCCGGCTGCGAGTTCCTCGATCCCATCACGCCGCAGTTCATCTCGGATCTCGTCACGTGGGGCGCGATCGGTGCCCGCACGACCGAGAGCCAGGTGCACCGGGAGCTGGCCTCCGCGTGCTCGATGCCGGTCGGCTTCAAGAACGGCACCGACGGCGGCGTGCAGATCGCGATCGACGCCGTCCGGGCCGCCGCCCACCCGCACCGCTTCATCGGCGTCACCGAGCAGGGGCTGGCCGGCATCGTGTCGACGGCGGGCAACCCCGACTGCCACGTCATCCTGCGCGGCGGGGCCGCCGGGCCGAACTACGACGCGATCAGCGTGCGCAAGACGCTGAGCGCGCTCGTCGATGCCGGCGTGCCGCCGCGGCTGATGATCGACGCCAGCCACGGCAACAGCGAGAAGGACTATCGCCGTCAGCCGCTCGTCGTGCGCGACGTCGCCGCCCAGGTGGCCCAGGGCGAGACCGGCATCATCGGCATGATGGTGGAGAGCTTCCTGGTGGAGGGCCGCCAGGACCTCGGCGACCCCACCCGCCTCACCTACGGGCAGAGCATCACGGATGCGTGCATGGGCTGGGAGACGTCGGTGCCGGCGCTGCACGAGCTGGCGGCGGCGGTGCGCGCCCGGCGCAAGGCGCGGAGCTAGCCGAGGCTCTCCAGCACTAGCTTCAGGAAGCCGTCGATGCTGGGCTTGTCGATCCAGCGCAGGACGACGACCAGCTCGTGCTCGGGATCGATCCAGATGACGTTGCTGCCGGCCCCGCGGGCGGCGTACGAGGAGGCCGGCGCGCTCGGCATCGCGGTGCGGCCGGTGTTCAGCCACCAGAGGAAGCCGTAGCCGGGGTTGAGCGGGCACGGCCGCCGCATTTCCTCGATCCAGGCGGCGTCCAGCAGATGCTGGGCGCCCCACTGCCCCCCGCGCTGCATCAGCAGCCCGAAGCGGGCGTGATCGCGCGTGGCCATCCAGAGGCCGCCGCCCCAGTGAGAGCCGCCGGGCACCGACGGGAGACGCCGCCCGTCCACGTCGATCCACGAGTTGCGGTAGGGATGCCACTGCCAGTCGTCGGCGGCGCCGAGGGGGTTCATGATCGTCTCGCGCAGCACCTCGGGCAGCGGGCGCCGGAAGCGCTGCAGGAGCGAGAGGCTCAGCCGGTTGACGCGGACGTCGTTGTACTCCCACAGGGTGCCGGGGGGCCGCATCGGGCGCGGCGTGCCCTTGGCGGCGTTGCCCAGCTCGCTCTTGCCCACGTCGCGGTTGTGGTCGATGGAGTCGGGCTTGTCCCAGAGCGTGCCCTGCCACTCGCTCGTCTGCTGCAGCAGGTGTCGCCAGGTGATCGTGGCGTTCTGAGGAGACGCGAAGCCGTCGTCGACCGCGGTGGCGGCGAGTGGCTCGTCGATGTCGCGGATGAGCCCACGCTGCACGGCCAGGCCCGTCAGCACTGCGAGGTAGCTCTTGGCGATGCTGAACGACATGTCGGTCCGGCGCGTGTCGCCCCACTCGGCGACGATGTGGCCCTGGCGGACGATGAGGCCGCCGGGATCCTCGCGCGGCCGCACGGGGCCCAGGACCGCGGAGTTCTCCGGCTCGTCGGCGACCCCGATGAACCTCCCCGACGGGGTGATGAAGTCGCGCGGCCACGTGCTCTCGTGGGCCCGGTGGTGGAAGATCGCGGCCTGCAGCGCGTCGGCGCGCATGCCGAGCTCGGCCGGCGGCCGCGCCTCCCACTGCGCGCGGGACGGGACGTAGGTCACGGGGGTCCTCCTCCGATGAGCTCCATGGCGGAGTAGTATAGTCGGCGCCATGGCCATCGACACCGACCGCGCCCGCGCCTTCGTGCAGCGAACCTGGGACGCCGACATCATCCCGGCCCTGACCGAGTACATCCGGATCCCCGCCAAGTCGCCCATGTACGACGACAAGTGGGCCGAGCACGGGCACCTGGAGCGGGCGGTCACCCTCATCACCGACTGGGCCCGTCACCGGAAAATCGAGGGGTTGAAGCTCGAGGTGGTACGCCTGCCCGGCCGTACCCCCGTCATCCTGATGGAGGTCCCGGGCGCCGGCGGGGAGACCGTCCTGCTCTACGGCCACTGCGACAAGCAGCCGGAGATGGTCGGCTGGGCCGAGGACGCGGGGCCCTGGATCCCGGTGCGCCGGGGCGACCGCCTGTTCGGCCGGGGCGCCGGCGACGACGGCTACGCCGCCTTCTCCGCGCTCACCGCGATCGAGGCGCTCCAGGCGCAGGGCGTGCCCCACGCCCGCTGCGTGGTGCTGATCGAGGCCTCCGAGGAGAGCGGCAGCCCCGACCTGCCCGCGTACGTGGAGAAGCTGGCCGACCGCATCCGCCCGGGGCTGGTCGTCTGTCTCGACTCGGGCTGCGGCGACTACGATCACCTATGGGCGACCACCTCGCTGCGCGGCGTGACGAGCGGCAACCTGACCGTGGAGGTCCTGACCGAAGGCGTGCACTCCGGCGCCGCCAGCGGCATCGTGCCCTCGAGCTTCCGCATCCTGCGCCAGGTACTGGGCCGGCTGGAGGACGAGCGCACCGGCGAGATCCTCGTGCGCGAGTGTCACGTCGAGATCCCGCCCGCCCGCCTGGCCGAGGCGCGCGCGGTGGCAAAGGTGCTCGGCGAGGAGATCACCGCCCGCTGGCCGTTCGTGCCGGGGATGCGGCCCGTGACGAGCGATCCGGTCGAGGCGCTCCTGAACAACACGTGGCGCCCCGCACTCGCGGTCACCGGCGTGGACGGCATGCCGGCCCTCGCGGATGCCGGCAACGTGCTGCGGCCGAAGACCTCGGTGAAGCTCTCGTTGCGGCTGCCGCCGACGGCGGACGCCGGGCGGGCCATCGAGCGCGTCAGGGAGACGCTGGAGGCCGATCCACCGTACGGCGCGCGCGTGACCTTCTCGACGGGCGAGCGGCCCGGCACCGGCTGGAACGCGCCGGCGACGGCCGACTGGCTGCTCGACGCCGTGAAGCGCGCATCGATGGCGCACTTCGGCGCGCCCGCGATGTTCAGCGGCCTCGGCGGCTCCATTCCGTTCATGCAGATGCTGGGAGAGCGCTTCCCCGAGGCGCAATTTCTCGTCACCGGTGTGATGGGGCCGGGCTCCAACGCCCACGGCCCCAACGAGTTCATCGACCTGCCGACGGGCATGAAGGTGACGGCCTGCGTGGCCCAGGTGCTGGCCGAGCACGCGCGGGTGGCGAAGCGATGAGAGGCATCGTCGGCTACGGCGCCTACCTGCCCTACTGGCGGCTCGAGCGCAAGGCGATCGCCGAGGCGCTCGGCACGCCGGGCGGCGCCGGCACCCGCGCGGTCGCCTCCTACGACGAGGACACGACCTCGCTCGGCGTGGAGGCCGGCCGGGCGGCCCTGCGCGGCGTCACCGTCCTTCCCCAGGCGCTCTACTTCGCGACCTCCGCCCCCGCCTACCTCGACAAGACCAATGCGACGGCCATCCACGCGGCGCTCGATCTTCCCACCTCGGCGTTCGCCGTCGACGTGGCGGGCTCGGTGCGCGGCATGGTCGGCGCGATGCGGGCGGCGCGCGACACCCGAGCCTCCGCGCTCGCCGTGCTCAGCGATATCCGCACCGGGCGGCCGGGCGGCGCCGATGAGCGCGACGGCGGCGACGGTGCCGCCGCGTTCCTCTTCGCCGACGACGGGCCCGACGCGCGCGTCGTGGCCGAGCCGCTCGGCGCCGCATCGGCCACCGCCGAATTCCTCGATCGCTGGCGGCTGCCCGGCGAGGCGGCCTCGCGCCAGTGGGAGGAGCGCTTCGGCGAGCACGCCTACGTGCCCCTGGGCGAGGCCGCGCTGACGGAGGCGCTCAAGCATGCCGGCGTGACGGCGGCGGCCATCACCCGGCTCATCGTGGCCGGCCCGCACGGACGCGCGGTGAAGCGCGTGGCGGCCTCGGCCGGTGTGAAGAAGGAGGCGGTCGCCGACGACCTGCTGGCCAGCATCGGCAACGCGGGCGCCGCCCACGCCGGGCTGATGTTCGCCGCCGCGCTCGACTGGGCCCAGGCCGACGACCTGATCGCCACCGTGTCTCTGGCCGACGGCGCCGACGCCAGCGTCTGGCGGGTCACCGGCGCCCCCCGCCGTGCGGCCGGCGTCGCTGCTCAGCTGGCCGGCGGCGGGCGTGTGACGTACCCGACGTTCCTGTCGTGGCGCGGCTTCCTCGACCGCGAGCCGCCGCGTCGGCCCGATCCGCAGGCGCCGGAGGCGCCGCCGGCGCGGCGCGCCGAGGCGTGGAAGTTCGCCTTCACCGGCAGCCGGTGCCAGGCGTGCGGCGCCCGCCACCTGCCGCCCCAGCGGGTCTGCGTGAAGTGCCACGCCGTCGACCGCATGACGCCCGAGCGCATGGCCGACGTGCCCGCCTCGATTGCGACGTTCACCGTGGACCGCCTGGCTTTCTCGCCCTCGCCGCCGATGGTGGTGGCCGTGCTCGACTTCGAAGGCGGCGGCCGCTTCCAGTCCGAGATGACCGACGTCGATCCCAGGGCCGTGAAGATCGGCGACCGCGTGAGCATGACGTTTCGCCGGCTGATCACCGCCGGCGGCGTCCACAACTACTTCTGGAAGGCCAAGCCCTTCCGGGGAGGGCAATCCTAATGGCCAGCAACGGCATCCGTGACCGCGTCGCGATCGTCGGGATGGGCTGCACGCCGTTCGGCGAGCACTGGGACAAGAGCGCCAGCGACCTGCTGGTGGACGCCACCGGCGAGGCGCTGACCTCGGCCGGCATCGAGCTGCCCCAGGTAGACGCGTTCTGGCTCGGCACGCTGTTCTCCGGCCAGAGCGGGCTCACGCTGTCCCGTCCGCTCAAGATCGACTACAAGCCGGTGAGCCGGCTGGAGAACTACTGCGCGACGGGCTCCGAGGCGTTCCGCAACGCCTGCTACGCCGTGGCCTCGGGCGCCTACGACATCGCCATGGCCATCGGCGTGGAGAAGCTCAAGGACTCCGGGTTCTCGGGCCTGCCCGGCAGCGGCGGGGTCGGCGACGGCACCCGGACACCGCTCTCCGCCCCGGCGACGTTCAGCCTGCTGGCGCCGGCCTATGCCAAGAAGTTCGGGATCGACGAGGCCCAGCTGAAGGAGGTGATGACCCGCATCGCGTGGAAGAACCACAAGAACGGCGCGCTGAACCCGCGGGCGCAGTTTCGCAAGGAAGTCCCCAAGGAGACGATCGCCTGCTCGCCGCTGGTGGCGGGCGCGCTCGGCATCTTCGACTGCTCGGGCGTCAGCGACGGCTCGGCCGCCGCCATCATCGTGCGGGCCGAGGACGCCCATCGCTACACCAGGCACCCGCTCTACGTGAAGGCGCTGTCGTTCGTGGCGGGGCCGGCGGCGGGGCCGATCGACCCCGACTACGACTACACCACGTTCCCCGAGGTCGTCGCCTCGGCGGCCGACGCCTTCGCCCAGGCCGGCATCAAGGAGCCGCGACAGGAGCTGGCCATGGCCGAGGTGCACGACTGCTTCACCCCGACCGAGCTGGTCCTGATGGAGGACCTCGGGTTCTCCAGCCGCGGCACGGCGTGGAAGGACGTGCTGGCCGGGACGTTCGACCTCGACGGCGAGCTGGCGGTGAACCCGGACGGCGGGCTCAAGTCGTTCGGCCACCCCATCGGCGCCTCGGGGCTGCGCATGCTGTTCGAGTGCTGGCTGCAGCTGCGCGGCGAGGCGGGCAAGCGCCAGATCGCCAGCGTGGGCCGCGGCCGGAAGCTGGCCCTCACCCATAACCTCGGCGGCGCCCCGGGCGAGTGCGTCTCGTTCGTCGGTGTCGTCGGCTCGGAGCCCAGTGCCTGACATGGCGACCAAGATCATGTTCTCGCCGAAGTTCCCGAAGTCCGTCTTCGACGTCGCGGTGGAGATGACGCCCCCCGGCTTCGAGCTCGTCCCCGTCGACGCGACGGGGCCGCAGTTCCTGGAGGTGGCCCGCGACGCCGAATACTTCATGGGCTTCGGGCGCAACCCGCTCAGCCACGACTTCTACGGCGCCGCCAGGAAGCTGAAGCTGGTGCAGCTCATCAGCGCCGGCTACAACACCCTCGACCTCGAGGCCGCCCGCAAGGCCGGCGTGCCCATCGCCAACAACGGCGGTGCCAACTCGGTGGCGGTCGCCGAGCACGCGGTCATGCTCATCCTGGCCACGCTCAAGAAGCTGGCCTGGCAGCACAAGAACTGCGTGGACGGCAAGTGGCGGGTCGGCGACTTCGCCGAGACGCGCCTGTACGAGCTGGAGGGCAAGACGGTCGGCATCGTCGGCCTCGGCAACATCGGCAAGAAGGTCGCCCGGCGCCTGCACGGCTTCGACGTACGGATCGTCTACTACGATATCGTGAGACTGCCCGAGCACGAGGAGGACGCCCTCGGCGTGCGCTTCGTGCTGCTCGACGAGCTGCTGAAGCTGTCCGACGTGGTCACGCTGCACGTGCCGCTGTCGGCCCAGACCAAGGACATGATCTCCGAGCGCCAGCTCGGCCTCATGAAGCCGACCGCGGTGCTCGTCAACACCTGCCGGGGGCCGGTCGTGGACGAGAACGCCCTGCACAAGGCGCTCATCACCAAGCGCATCGCCGGCGCCGGGCTCGACGTGATGGTGGACGAGCCCCCCTCGAAGGACAACCCGCTGCTGAACGTCGAGAGCATCACGATCACGCCCCACACGGCGGGTCCGACCTGGGAGAACTGGCCCAAGGCGTTCCGCAACGCCTTCGACAACATCCTGCGCGTCCACGCTGGCCGCAAGCCGATGTGGGTGATCCCGGAGCTGCGCAGCCTGGTGTCATGAGCCCCGAGGAGCGCTCCTCGATCGACGACATCATCGACGTCTACAAGCGCGACGTCGACCGCACCCTGATCCGGCAGCGCTTCACGCGCACGGTCGAGGAGCGGCTCGAAGACCTGATGGAGCTCCAGCGTTTTGCCGAGGAGCTTCGACGAGCCGGACGGCGGGCCTTCGAGTCCGATGACTGATTTCAAGGCGCTACTGCGCGCGCTGACCGAGGGTGGAGTCGAGTTCATCCTGATCGGCGGCGCAGCGGCGGCCGTCCACGGTTCCGCCCGCCTGACCCGGGACGTGGACGTCGTGTACCGCCGCACACGCGACAACATCGCCCATCTCGCCACGACGCTGATGCCCTATCAGCCCTACCTCCGGGGCGCGCCGCCGGGGTTGCCGTTTCGCTGGGATGCCCCCACCATCGAGCGGGGATTGAACTTCACCCTGACCACGCAGCTCGGCGACCTCGACGTCCTCGGGGAGATCGTGGGCGGTGGCGGCTACGAGGCCCTCTTGCCTGCCTCGTCGCTCATCCGCGCATTCGGCGTCGAGTGCCGATGCTTGAATCTCGACCGTCTGATCGAGGTCAAGCGCGCCGCCGGTCGGCCCAAGGATCTCGAAGCGCTCGCCGAGCTCGAGGCGATCCGCGAGGAGCGCTCCCGCCCCTGAGGGATCACGCGCCCACCAGCGTCCGGGCCAGCTCGATCTCGCCGATGTGCGTGAACCCATGGCTGACGCAGACCTGGGCCAGGGCCCGGATGGCCGGCATGTCGCCGAGCGGCTTGATCGTCACCGTGACGTCGAGCGCGGCGGGGTCGACCTTGGCCAGATACTCGTCGGTGCTCGCCCAGACCTTGCCCACGTACTCGCGGAACAGCCCCAGGTCCTTGATCCGCAGCGCCTGGGACTCCTCGGTCGACATGCCGGTGCCCTGGGCCACCGGTGGCAGCCCGAGCTTGTCGGCGTAGCCGCCCTCCGCCCACACGATCGGCCGGCGGGCCTGCAAGATATAGCGGACGACGTTGTCCTCGGTGCGCACGTAGTGCCAGACGCCCCAGGCGATGTGATTGGCCTTGGGGTGCCCGGCCGGCACCCGGTGGAGCTGCTCGGGCGTCAGCTCGTCGAGGATCTTGTCGTACGACTTGTGCAGACGCCCCAGCTCGAGCTTCATCAGGTCGACGGCGGTCATGGGCTCCCTCCGTGGTCGTGGTCCGGCTTCGTCGTCCGGAGTGTACCGCGAAGGTCGAGCGTCAGCGCGGCGTCAGGCTGGCGATGTAGTGCGCGAGCGCCTCGACCTCCTCGGCGGTGAGCGGCCTGGCCGCCATCGTCATGGTTCCGTCGAGGTCGGACGCGGTGCCGTTGCGGAATCCGTGCAACAGCTTGAGCAGATAGGCCAGGTCCTGGCCGGCCAGCAACGGCACCTGCTGCTGGCCGGTCAGCGCCGGCGTGTGGCACGAGGTGCAGTGGTGCCGATCGGCGAGGGGCCGGCCGGCCGCCACCCTGACCGGGTCGACGGTGGAGCCACGAGCGCGCGGCGGCTGGGCGGCATAGAACGCCGCGAGGTCGGCCATGTCGGCGTCGGTGAGGTTCTGCGCGGCCGGAGACATCTGGGGGTCCTGGCGCCGGCCATCACGGTACTTGATGAGCTGCCAGTGGGTGAAGAACGCCGGCTGACCGGCGATCGTGGGCGTGCCGGGGACGGTGGCGTTGCCGTCGGGGCCGTGGCAGGCGGCGCAGGGCGCGGACTTGCGGCGGCCGGCCTCCACGTCGGCGGCGGACGCACTGGCGCCTGACAGCGCGAGGGCGACGAGCAGCACCGCCTCGATCGATCGAAAAAAGGGGGGGCCCGAGGCCCCCCCTTTCAGCCCCCCGGCTCGGGCGGGGTGCCCCACCGTCTCGAGCTACTTCTGGTAGGTGATGCGGTAGATGGCGCCGGTGTAGTCGTCGGCGATCAGCAGCGAGCCGTCCTTCATCTGCTGCGTGTACACCGGGCGGCCCCACGGCTGATTGTTCTCGAGGAACCCCTCGGCGAAGACCTCGTACCTCGGCACGTCAGCCGCCCGCAGCGTGACCATCATGACCTTGTAGCCGGTTTTCTGCGTGCGGTTCCAGGCTCCGCGCTGGGCCAGGAACGCGCGGTTCTTGTACTCCGGCGGGAACATCGAGCCCGTGTAGAACTGGACGCCGTTGCCGGCCACGTGCGGCCCCGTCTTGATGAGCGGCGGCGCGAACTCGCTGCACGAGCGGCCCTTGCCGAACTCGGGGTCGGGGATGTCGCCCTGATGGCAGTAGGGGAAGCCGAAGTGCAGCCCCTTTCTCGGCGCGTGATCGAACCGGTCGCTCGGCACGTCCTCGCCCATCCAGTCGCGGGCGTGGGTCGTGAAATAGAGCTCCTTGGTCACGGGGTGCCAGTCGAAGCCCACGCTGTTGCGCACGCCGTGGGCCCAGTACTCGAACCCGCTGCCGTCCGGATTGATGCGCGAGATGTTGGCGTGGGTGTCGGGCGGGATGCAGATGTTGCAGGGCGCGCCGATGTTGAAGTACAGCTTGCCGTCCGGCCCGAACGCCAGGTACTTCCAGCCGTGCGGCGCATCGCGCGGCAGGATGTCGTACACCACCGTCATCGCCGGCGGGCTGTCGAGCTTGTCCTCGATCCCCTCCATCTTCGTGATGCGGTGGATCTCCGCGATGTAGAGCGTGCCGTTCTTGAAGGCGACGCCGTTGGGCAGGTTCAAGCCCTTGGCGATCGTCTTCACCTCGCGCGCAGTGCCCTTGTCGACCACGGCGTAGACGTTGCCGGCGACGCGGCTGGACACGAAGAGCGTGCCCTTGTCGCCCCACGTCATCGCGCGCGCATTGCTGATGCCGTGTGCCCACAGGCTGGCCTTGAAGCCGGGTGGGAGCTTGATCTTGTCGATGGGGATCTCGCCCGGCGCCTTGGGGGCAGGCGGCTGGGGGACCGGGGCCAGCGGCGAGGTCGCCATCTCGGACGGCTGGCCTTGCTTCCACGGCGGAGGCGCCTGCGCCAAGGCCGGCAGGAGCCACGCCGGCGAGGCGCCGAGCAGCAACGAGGTGACCGCGATCGCGACAGTGCGCCGCATGGTGAGTCCTCCCGCGCTAGAGATGGGTGTCCGAGCCGTGGGCCTAGGTAATACGCGCCGTCGCCACTTGTCAATGGCACCGCGCGGCGTTGACACCTCCGCCGGCCTGTGTAAGCCTCGCGCCACTGTGCGGCGCGCCCTTCGAGCCCTGGCGACGGTGCTGATGGCGACGACGGCCGCGTCGGCCCAGCCCGCCGAGGAGCCGGTGCGCCTGCCACCGGTCGTGGTGACGCCGACCCGCATGGAGCAGAAGGCCGACGACGTGCCCGCCGCCGTCACGGTCATCGGGCGCGAGGACATCCGCGAGAGCCCGAGCCAGACGCTCGACGACCTCCTGCGCCAGGTGCCCGGGTTCAGCCTGTTCCGCCGCACGTCGAGCGTCGTGGGCCACCCGACCACCCAGGGGGTCTCGCTGCGCGGGATCGGCCCCAGCGGCACCAGCCGCGCCCTGGTGCTGATGGACGGCGTGCCCCTGAACGATCCGTTCGGCGGCTGGGTCTACTGGAATCGCGTGCCGCTCCTCGGCGTCGAGCAGGTCGAGGTGGTGCGCGGTGGCGGCTCGAGCGTCTGGGGCAACTATGCGCTCGGCGGCGTCGTCCAGATCCTCGGCCGCCGACCCACCGAGCGTGGCGCCGCGCTCGAGGCCAGCTACGGCACGCAGGACACCAGCAACCTCAGCCTGCTCGTCACCGAGGCCGCCGGACCCTTCCGGATCCTGCTCGAAGGCAATCGCTACGACACTGGCGGCTACCCGATCGTCAAGGACTCCCGGCGCGGCCCCATCGACATCGACGCCGAGTCGATGCATCACGTCTTCAACGGGCGCGTCGAGTGGCAGGCCTCGCCCAACGCCACCTTCTGGGTGAGCGGCAACTACTACGACGAGGAGCGCCTCAACGGCACCCGGCTGCAGGTCAACGACACGACCTCCGGCATCGCCGCGCTGGGCGGCCGGCTGCTGTCGGGCGCCAGCGAGTGGCGCTTCGCGACGTACGGCAACTGGCAGGAGTTCCACAGCACGTTCACGGCCCAGGAGCCCGACCGCAGCTCCGAGGTGCTGGCCCTCGACCAGACGGTGCCGACCACGTCGGCGGGCGGCTGGCTGCAGTGGAGCCGGCCCTTCGGCACGCATCTGCTCTCGGTGGGCGGCGACGTGCGCTGGATCAGCGGCGAGACCGACGAGCGTGTGTTCGTCGGCGGCGTCTTCGCCCGCACGCGCACCGCCGGTGGCGAGCAGGTCATCGGCGGCCTCTACGTGCAGGACGTGTGGACGCCCCACCGGGCCGTCGAGGTGGTCGGCGGCCTGCGCGGCGACGTGTGGCTGAACTACGACGGGTTTCGCCGGGACACGCCGCCGCCGTCCCCGGCCATCCCCCCGAGCCAGACGTTCGGCGACATCGAGCGCGTCATCCCGAGCCCGCGGCTGGCGCTGCTCGTGCGCGCGACGCCCACCACCCACGTGCGCGCCTCGGTCTACCAGGGCTTCCGCATCCCCACGCTCAACGAGCTCTACCGGCCCTTCCGGGTCCGCAACGACGTGACCGTCGGCAACGCGACACTGAAGCCCGAGCGGCTGACCGGCGGCGAGGCCGGGGTCACCCAGCGGTGGGGGCCGCTCGAGGGGCGGGTGACCGGGTTCGTGACCGAGGTGAAGGACCTCGTCGCCAACGTCACCCAGGTCACCCCGCTGCCCGACTGCCCGGCCGGGACGACCTGTCGCCAGCGTCAGAACCTGGAGCTGGCGCGCATCCAGGGCGTCGAGACGGAGCTAGTGGTGCGGCTGGCGCGCGACTGGCGCCTGCTCGCGTCGTACCTCTTCTCGGATGCCCGGGTGGTGGACGCCCCCAGCCAGCCGGCGCTCGAGGGCAAGCGGCTGGCCCAGGTGCCGGAGCACACCGGCACGCTCGGCGTGCAGTACCGCAACCCGGCGATCGTCAACGCCTCCGTCCTGGCCCGTTACATCGGCGCCCAGTACGAGGACGACCTCAACACGCTGCCGCTCGGCAGCTATGTCGTGGTCGACCTGTTCGCCTCGCGGGTGGTCACCCGGTGGCTGGAGGCCTTCGCCGCCGTCGAGAACCTGTTCGACACGACCTATTCCGTCGGACGCACGAGCGAAGGTGTCGTCTCGATCGGCGCCCCGCGGATTGTGCGCGGTGGGCTGCGGCTGACGTTCTGAGCCTCCTCTCGCTTGGCTGAGCGCGAGCGCCTCGCCACTGCGCGCCTGGGGCTGGCGTTCGCCACGATGCTGTTCGTCTCGGGCATGGGGAACACCTTCCCCGTCTTCTTCCCACCACTGCTGGAGGAGTTCGGCGGCTCACGCGCGGCGACCGCGCTGACCGTCACCCTCATGTGGACCGCCGGCGCCGTCCTCGGCCCGCTGGCCGGCCACCTCGTCGACCGGTGGAGCCCGCGGGCGCTCGTCGCCGTGGGGCTGGGGGCCACCGCCGCCGGGCTCGGTGTGGCCGCGCTGGCGCCGACCCTGGCCGTCTTCTCGCTCGGGCTCGGCCTCGGCGCCGGCATCGGCGTCGGCTTCACCGGGATGGTGCCGCAGGCCGCGGTCATCGCCGCCGACTACCGGCGCCGGCGAGGCGTCGCCACCGGCGTCGCGTTCGCCGGCTCGATGGCGGGTTACGTGATGGCCACGCCCGCGCACTGGGTGATCACCAGCTTCGGCTGGCGCGCCGCGATCGGCGCCTACGCGGTCGTGATCCTGGCGCTGATGCCATGCGTCTGGCGCGTCTACCCGCGACGCCTGGCCGCGGGCGCGGGGGTGGCGACGGTCGGCACGGGCTCGGTCGGCGGGCTCGTGCGGACGCCGGCCTTCTGGGCGCTCGCCGTGCTCTTCACGATCGCGCCGCACGTCGGCCTGCTGGCGACGGTGCAGCACGCCGTCTACTTCGGCTCCCTCGGCTTTCCCGCCTGGGAGGCCTCCCTCATGCTGCTGATCGGCGGCGTGCTGTCGACGTCGGGGCGCGCGCTGGCCGGCGTCCTCGGCGATCGGATCGGCGCGCCCGCGACGGGCTTCCTCTCCTTCGGTCTGTCCCTGGCGGGAACGCTGTGCCTGCTGGGGCTGGAGCTCTGGCCGGCCCGCGCCCTGGCCTACGGTTACGTCGTCTTCCTGTTCATGCCGATCGGCACCCGCGCCACGATCGTCTCGATGCTGGTCCCTCGCATCGCCCCGCCCGGCAAGTTCGGCACCGTGTTCGGCTGGCTCTCGGTCGGCAACAGCCTCGGCGCCGCCACCGGCCCCCTCCTCTCCGGCGCCCTCTACGACCTCACCGGCTCCTACCTGGTCATCTACACCACCGCCGCCACCCTCGTCACGATCGCCATCGTGGCTCTCGTCGTCTTCGTCCGCACCAGCTCCCCTCCCCGGCCATAAGGCCGTGTCGCGGAGCCGAGCTCGCCGCCCCTGCGCTCAGGGTTTGAAGGGCGACCTCCGCGGGAGGTGGGCCGGGGGCCGAGAGTGGTGGGGGCCCGGCGACCCGTTTCCCTCCCAACCCGGACCGCGCGATGACCAGCCGGATGGAACTCAGACTCCCACGTTCAACTCGGCCACCGCCCTCGTGGTCGGCGGGCCCCCACCACTCTCGGCCCCCGGCCCACCGGCGACCGGGAGGTCAGGCTTTGCGGAACCGGTGAACGCCGTCCGAGCCGGTGAGCCGCTCCGCGCGGCCATCGGCCTCGACGAAGTGCAGGTGCGCCAGCGCCTCGCCGAGCGCGAACCCGAGCTGGTGGCTATCGAGCTCCCGCCGGAACAGCACCGGCACGATCTCGGCCGCGCTGCGCGGCTCCGTGATCGCGTCCAGCGTCTCGGCCAGGCGTGCCGCGTGGTGCGTGCGCAGCTCGGCCAGCCGCTCGGGCAGCCCGCGGAACGGCAGCCCGTGGGCCGGCAGCACCAGCGCGTCGGCGCCGATGCCGCGGAAGCGCTCGAGCGAGTCGAGGTACTGGCGCAGGGGGTTGCCGTGCGGCTGATCGGGCCAGACGCTGATGTTCGTCGTGATCCGCGGCAGGACCTGATCGCCGGAGATCAGCACGCCCGCCGCCTCGCACCAGAGGGCCGCGTGCTCCGGCGAGTGCCCGCGGCCGACGATGACCGACCAGCGGGCGCCGATCGTCAGCGTGTCGCCGTCCGCGATCGCGCAAAACGCCGCCGGGATCGTGGGGACGAGACGGGGGTAGTGGTTGCCGCGCTGTCGGAGCCCGGCCAGCGCCTCCTCGCTGCAGCCGTTGCGGCGGTAGTGGCGCAGCCGGGGCTCATTGTCGCGCGCCTCGCCGGTGCGCCACGCCACCTGCCCGATGAGATATTCCGCCTGCGCGCACCAGAGGTCCACACCCCAGCGCTCCATGAGCCAGGCCGCGTTGCCCATGTGGTCGGGATGGAAGTGGGTCACGATCACGCGCGTGATCGGCCGGCCGCCCAGGTGGTCGACGAAGATCCGTTCCCACAGCGCCCGGACGCCGTCGAGCCCCACGCCGGTGTCGACGATGGCCCAGCCGACGCCGTCCTCCACGAGCCACAGGTTGATGTGATCGAGCTGGAACGGCAGCGGCATGCGCAGCCACTTCACCCCGGGCGCCACTTCGATCGTGCTGCCGGGCGCCGGCGGCGCACTCCACGGATAGTCGAGTCTCATGTCGTCCAGTGTAACCGCAGCAATGGCGCTTGACAGCGATCGCGGAGTCCTGAGAGGATCAGCCCCGTGAACGTGAGCCGCTCGCTCGCGCCGTGGTCGTGGTGGTGGCCGTCCCTCTGAGGGCGGCCCGGTCCGACACGCGCGCACGAGCGTAGAGTCCGAGAGACCAGGGGAGCCGCCCATCGGGGCGGCTTTCGTGTTCTCGGAGCCTCCCCGGTCGGCGCCTCACCCAGAGGAGGTCCGGCCATGACGACGACCGAGTACGAGACACCGGGGCGCATCCGCGTCCGACGCACCGTGGAGACGATCCCGACCGCCGGCGCGATCGAGCCCATCGTCGACGCCCTCGACACCCAGCGCGGCGTGCTGCTCGCCTCGAACTACGAGTACCCGGGGCGCTACACGCGGTGGGACATGGGGTTCGTCGATCCGGCCCTGGCCCTCGTCGCCCGCGGCCGGGCCTTCCGCGTCGAGGCGCTCAACGCGCGCGGGCGCGTTCTGCTGCCGCCGATCACCGAGGCGCTCCGGGCGCTCCCGGCGGTCGAGCGCATCGTCGCGACCGAGGAGGCCGTCGAGGGCGCGGTCCGCGAGCCCGCCGGCCGGTTCACCGAGGAGGACCGCAGCCGGCAGCCCTCGATCTTCTCGGTGCTGAGGGCGCTCATCGCGCTCTTCCACCATCGCGACGAGCCGCACCTGGGGCTCTACGGCGCCTTCGGCTACGACCTCGCCTTCCAGTTCGAGCCGGTCCGGCTTCGCCTCGAGCGGCCGGCGGACCAGCGCGACCTGATCCTGTACCTGCCCGACGAGCTGATCATCGTCGATCACCGGCGGGAGGTCGCCATGCGCCGCCGCTACGACTTCGAGGCCGCCGGCCGCTCCACGGCCGGGCTGCCGCGCACGGGCGCGACGGCGCCCTACCTGCCCGCCGTGCGCGCGCCGCGGGCGGCCGACCACGCGCCGGGCGAGTACGCGGCCATGGTGCGGGTCGCCCGCGAGTCGTTCCAGCGCGGCGACCTCTTCGAGGTCGTGCCGGGTCAGACCTTCTTCGAGGCCTGCCCCTCGCCGCCCTCGGCGCTGTTCCGCCGCCTGCGCGAGCGCAACCCGTCCCCCTACGGCTTCCTGATCAACCTGGGCGAGGCGGAATATCTGGTAGGCGCCTCGCCCGAGATGTACGTGCGCGTCGACGGCGACCGCGTGGAGACCTGCCCCATCTCGGGCACGATCGCGCGCGGCCACGACGCCATCGGCGACGCCGCCCAGATCCTCGCCCTGCTGGTCTCGGGCAAGGACGAGTCCGAGCTGACGATGTGCACCGACGTCGACCGCAACGACAAGTCGCGCATCTGCGTGCCGGGCAGCGTGCGCGTCATCGGCCGCCGCCAGATCGAGATGTACGCGCGGCTAATCCACACCGTGGACCACGTCGAGGGCCAGCTGCGCGAGGGCTTCGACGCGCTCGACGCCTTCCTGGCCCACGCGTGGGCGGTGACCGTGACCGGCGCGCCGAAGGCGTGGGCCATGCAGTTCATCGAGGACCACGAGCGCTCGCCGCGCGCCTGGTACGGTGGCGCCGTGGGGCTGCTGGGCTTCGACGGCAACCTCAACACGGGCCTGACGCTGCGAACGATCCGCGTCAAGGACGGCCTGGCCTCCGTGCGCGCCGGCGCCACCCTGCTCTACGACTCCGACCCCGACGCGGAGGAGGCCGAGACGGAGCTGAAAGCCTCCGCCTTCCTCGACGTCATCCGGCGCGGGCCGGGCGCATCCGGCCGCGCGGTCGTCGCGGTTCCGCGCACGGGCGCGGGCCGGCGCGTGCTGCTCGTCGACCACCAGGACTCGTTCGTGCACACGCTCGCCAACTACCTGCGCCAGACCGGCGCCGAGGTGGTCACGCTGCGCAGCGGCTTCGCGGCCGACGCCTTCGACGACGTGAAGCCGCACCTGGCCGTGCTGTCGCCGGGCCCGGGAACTCCGCGGGACTTCGACGTGGCGGGCACGCTCGACGCGCTGGTGCGCCGGCACATCCCGGCCTTCGGCGTCTGCCTCGGCCTGCAGGGCATGGTCGAGTACCTGGGCGGCACGCTCGGCGTGCTCGACCCGCCCGTGCACGGCAAGGCCTCGCGCATCCGCGTGCTCGGCGGGCGCCTGTTCGAGGGGCTCCCGCCCGAGTTCACCGCCGGCCGCTATCACTCCCTGTTCGCCCTCCGGGACCGGCTGCCCACCGACCTGGAGGTGACGGCCGAGAGCGAGGACGGCGTGGTCATGGCGGTCGAGCACCGGACGCTGCCCTTGGCGGCCGTGCAGTTCCACCCGGAGTCGATCATGACGCTCGGTGACGACGTGGGGCTGCGGCTGCTGGCCAACGTCATGCGCATGCTGGCCGGCGGAGGCTGATCGGGGCCTGGCTCGCCGCGAGCGTGGGAGGTGAACGATGGAGGTCGGCGTCACGTCGTGTTGATCGGGCCGATAGCACTCCTGGCCGCAGTGGTCTTGCTGCCCGTCTTCTACATGACGTACCGTCGCGCGCCGGAGCCGAAGCGGCAGCTCTCGGCGGTGCGATACGTGGCCCTTGCGTTCCTGGCGGGCGCGCTGGCCTATGTGGTCGGCACGACGGTCGGAATCCTGGCGGCGTGTTCGTCTGCGAACGCGGGGAACCTGTGCGGGCTCACTGGAGTCTTCGGCGTCGGGCCGGTCCTGGCCGCCGACGCCATCACGACGCACGGCTATCTCTCGACACGGAATGCGCGCCGCGCCCCCTGACACCGATCGGCGTCCGGCGCTCACAAGGTCCTTGCAGCGTATCCGCTCGCCCCGCTAACGTGGGAACGGATCTGCGCAAGCACGCGCGAAGCTCGCGGCATACGCCAGGCGGGTGAGGACACGCGATGGGACTCCTCGATTTCATGAGACCGCCCGCTTACAGAGATCCGGTGGTAGGCGTCCTCGTCCGTAGGGGCCGGTACTGGCGCGGCACGATGCGGCTTGGATCCACGTCCGGTGTGCCGCTGCTCCTGGCCGGGCCTCGCACGGCCCCGGAGGAATCACGCCTCGCACTCGCGCGCGAGCTCGGCGACCGGTACGCGGCGCTTCGTTCGGCCATCGAGCGCGCGCTGTTCGAGCACTACGAGCCCTATGCCGACGCGGCCGAACCGGACCTCCCACGCCTCCGCCGCTCCGAGCAGGTGTGGGGGCACGTGGCACCCGTGCGCGTGCAGATCGAGCCGCTGAGCGGCCTCGAGACGGTGGAGATCGCCTATCGAACGGACTGGGACACCGAACACACCGTGGGGGCTCGATTCCAGGGCTGGGTCCTGACCGAGCTGAATGGCAGCGTCGTGTAGATGATCGGCGAGATCCTCGCGGAGCTCGTCGGAGAGGCCGCGTTCGGGCGCCTTGGCCGCTCACAGCGGATCCAGGTCGTGCTCCGGGTCGGCTTCGGGCTCCTCGGGACGTTCCTGGGCGTCGCCGGCGCCGTGCACTTCTGGCGCACACCGGGCTCGATCTCCAACCCCTCCCTGCACGCGAGTATGCAGGCCCTGTTCGCGTTCCTGGCCTGCTTCTCGCTCTTCAACATCGCGCTCAAGCGGTCGTGGCGTTGGCCGGGGGCCGGATTCGTCCTGAGCTTCGTGGCGCTGTTCGCCACGAGGATCCTCTGCGGGCCGTAGCCGCGACCCCGAGAAGACGGACGTCGCGTGGACCCGGCGCTACGTCCTCTTCCACGGCAACCGCCACCCGATCGAGCTGGGTGCCGCCGAGGTGACTCGCTTCCTGACGTGGCTCGCACGTGATAGCGACTTGATGCAGATTCGGCGTGCCGAGGCCGCGGACGAGGAAGCGCTCTCGAGCATACGGCGTCGTGCCATTCTCGCGCTGGCTGTACCAGCGATGTCGAGGGAACAGGCCGAACGATGGGCCACGCGAGGGGCAGCGGATCGCGTGGCGCTGGCGATGCGGGAACATGACGTGTGGGTGGCCGTGGAAGGGGCCGCGATCGGCTGGGTAGAAGTAGACCGGGACCGCGTCGCGGCGCTGTATGTCTCGCCGTCTTGCTCCCGCCGCGGGGTCGGCTCGGCCCTTCTGACATTCGCCGAAACCTCCATACGGAACTCCGGCTACACGACTGCGCGTCTCGAGTCCAGCCAGAACGCGCTCGACTACTATCTTCGGAGGGGTTATCTACGATGTGGCTTCGCAGATTCGGATGGGGCATGGCCGTTGCGCAAAGACCTGGCCGCAGTTACGCCGACGCCCTGAAGCGCGCGGCTCATGCCAAGCGTTGATACGACTGCCGATGGCAAGTCGTTGTTCCATCGTCCCTCCGTGTAACGGCGTAGAAGGCTGGATTTCCTGAACACGCCAAGCGGGCCGTACAATCGTGACCTGAGGCCAGGCACGTGATCACTTTCAAGGTCGAGACAGAGCGTGAAGACGATGGCCGCTGGCTAGCCGAAGTCCTGGAATTGCCAGGGGTTTTGGCGTATGGCGACAGCCAAGACGCAGCTGTCTCCAAGGTCCAGGCTTTGGCGCTCCGGGTCCTTGCGGAGCGTCTTGAGCATGGGGAAGCCGGGCCTGACCTTCTCACCATTTCCTTCAAGGCGGCGTGACGGTCTGGCCAAGCACCCGCGCTCGGAGGGTGCTGGCGGCGCTGCTGCGGATTGGCTGGACACTCAAGCGTCAATCGGGCTCGCATCGGACCTTGTCGCGTGACGGCTGGCCCGACTTTGTGTTCACGTTCCACGATGGAGAGGAAATCGGGCCGCGGATGCTGGCGCGGATCGCAAAGCGGACGGGCCTCAGTCCAAGTGATCTGTGAATTCTACGATTCTATGGGTGGGCTAACAACAGGCCGCAGCGGTCCGGCGCGACGCCGGCCGCTCAGCCTGAGCGTTCGGCGGACAGTGTCAGGCGCGCAGCCGGGGTCGCCGGTTGTCCTTCTCCCGGTTATACTGCCGGTATGAAGACCGCGATTTCCATCCCGGACGACGTCTTCGCTGAGGCCGAGCGCCTTGCACGCCGGCTCAAGAAGTCTCGCAGCGAACTCTACAGCCGTGCCATTCGTGAGTACATCGCGCGGCACGGGTCTGACCACGTCACGGAGACACTCGACAGGCTCTTCGCCGAGACCCCCTCCGAGAAAGCCTTCACTACAGCGGCAGCGCGGCGAACGCTCCGGCGTTCGCCCTGGTGATTGTTCAAGGTGAGGTCTGGTGGGCGGATCTGCTCGAGCCCTCCGGCGCGGAACCTGGCTTCCGACGGCCGGTCATCATCGTGCAGGGAGACGCGCTCAACCGGAGTCGGATTGACACCGTAGTATGCGTACCTCTGACGAGCACGCTACGTTGGGCCGACGCCCCGGGGAACGTGCTGCTCGAGGCCAGGATGACAAAACTCCCGAAGGACTCCGTCGCGAACGTGTCGCAGATCGTCACGCTCGATAGAGCTTCGCTGACTGAACGTGTGGGAAAGCTGTCCAGGGCCAAGCTCGAGCTGGTCCTCTTCGGCATCGATGTCGTGCTCGGGCGATAGTCGCCGCCGAACAGACCGATTCGATGGCCCGGCTGCGCCGGCCGCTGAACGCTGGCGTTCTGCGAGCCGATCAGGTCATCGAATGACCGGCAGCGTCGATGCGGCATCGAACACGATCTGCAGATGCTGGCGGTTGACGTCAGACGCGCCCTCCCGGGTCCTGCGACGGATCGTCGTCGGGCGGTGCTGATCGAGGCGCCGGAAGCCTTGCGTCGCCTGCAGGAAGGCAACCACCGTTTTTCAACCGGCGTGACGGCGACTCACTCACTGGCGCACCATGCGCGCCGTAGCGCCTTGACCGATCGTCAGGAGCCGTTCGCCATCGTGCTCGGCTGCTCCGACTCGCGCGTCCCGGCCGAGATCGTCTTCGACCAGGGCCTTGGCGATCTCTTCGTCATCCGGGTCGCGGGCAACATCGTCGCCTCGTCGCAGATCGGTAGCGTCGAGTTTGCCGTCGAGCGCTTCGGCTCTCCGCTCGTCGTGGTGCTCGGCCACTCTCGCTGCGGAGCCATCCTGGCCACCCTCGAGCAGCTCCTGCGACCCACCGGGGACCAGTCGCCCAACCTGCGCTCGATCGTCGACCGCGTTCGCCCTTCCATCGTCCCGTTGCTCGCAACGGACCTCCGGCACGATCACGACACCCTGGTGCGGCATGCCGTTCGGGCAAACGTCCGCGTCTCCGCCAATCACCTCCGGTACGGGTCGGACATCCTTCAGGCCTTCATTCGCCAGCGCAAGCTCCTCGTCGTCGGGGCCGAGTACTCGCTCGAGACTGGGCGGGTCGATTTCTTCGACGGCGTGGAGGGGGCCACCTCGGTCGTACAATCGACGCCTTGAGCCCAGTGACGCCGGTCCAGAGCCCTGCCCGATCGTGCCCCAGAGAGGTGGGAACGCTCCTGGGAGACCGCCCATGATCATCGCCCTCGCGTCGCCCCGTGTCGCCGCGAGCCTCGACGACGGCCTGGAGCGGGTTCGCCGTCTCCTGGCCGAGGCGTCCGCGCAGGGCGCGGAGATCGCGTGCTTCCCCGAGGCCTATCTTCCCGGGCTGCGAGGGCAGGACTTCGACGTGTGGCCCTTCGACCAGGCGCAGCACGACCGGGCGCTGGAGACGGTGGCGCAGTGGGCGCGCGCCTACGCGGTCGCCACGATCCTCGGCATGGAACGGCTGACGGCGCAGGGCCGACAGATCGCGGCCTACGTGATCGACGCCCGGGGCCAGCTCCTGGGTTGCCAGACCAAGAACCAGCTCGATCCGACCGAGGACCAGTTCTACGTGCCCGGCGACACCCGGCAGCTGTTCGAGGTCAACGCGGTGAAGTTCGGCGTGGCGATCTGTCACGAGGGGTGGCGCTACCCCGAGACGGTGCGCTGGGCGGCGGTGCGGGGTGCCAGGATCGTGTTCCACCCGCAGCTCACGGGGACGCACCACGAGGGTGTCCGGCTGACGCAGTGGGGGGCGGCCGATGCGCCGTACTACGAGAAGGCGATGATGATGCGCAGCATCGAGAACGCGATCTACTTCGCCAGCGTCAACTACGCCCTGCCCTTCCCGGAGTCGGCGACGAGCCTCATCGCCCCGTCGGGTGAGTGCCAGGCGTATCTGCCCTACGGGCAGGAGGGTGTGCTCGTGCAGCCGATCGACGTCGAGCGCGCGACCGGGCTGCTCGCGACCCGGTATGCGCCCGCCCGCCATCGAGAGGTGGCGCCGGGCCACGCGCCATGAGGAGGTACGCTCTGTGACTCGCGCCGACACCGACACCGTCTTCACGGGCTCGATCCCGACGCTCTATGAGAGCCATCTGGTCCCGCTGATCTTCGAGCCCTACGCCGCGGACCTGGCGAATCGGCTCGCTTCGCGCTCTGTTACTCGCGTGCTCGAGATCGCAGCCGGCACTGGCGTCGTGACCCGTTGCCTGGCATCCGTCCTGCCCGAGACCGTCTCGATCGTCGCTACCGACCTGAACCAACCGATGCTGGACCACGCCGCTGCGATTGGAACTGCGCGCCCTGTGGAATGGCGTCAGGCAGACGCCATGCACCTGCCCTTCGACGACGGAACGTTCGATGCCGTTCTGTGCCAGTTCGGCGTCATGTTCTTTCCCGACAAGTCAACCGCGTTCTCGGAGGCCCGTCGAGTGCTCACGTCGGGGGGCGTGTTCATCTTCAATGTGTGGGACCACATCAAGGAGAACGAGTTTGCTGACACCGTGACGGCGGCGCTCGAATCTCTCTTCCCTGACGACCCGCCGCGCTTCCTCGCGCGCACGCCCCACGGCTACTTCGGCGCTCCGACCATCACGCGAGACCTTGCGACCGCCGGGTTCACTGCCGCGCCCGACCTCAGCACGGTTGCGGCGCGCAGTCGCGCGGAATCTCCCCGGGTCCCTGCGGTGGCATATTGCCAGGGGACACCGCTCCGGAACGAGATCGAGGCGCGCGACGCCTCGCGGCTCGGCGAAGCAACCGAGCTTGCCGCCGGGGCTATCGCCCGGCGGTTCGGGCCGGGGGCCGTAGACGGCAAGATCCACGCGCACGTTGTCGTCATCGAACACTGACAGCCCTGCCCTCAGCTCGACCGGACCGCGTTCGCACCGCGGCCGGGCATTGAGAGCGACCAGGGACACTCGACTCTCCGGTTTGACACGCGCGCCGCGC
>Ga0268386_10000199_pt1 | contig 36572 bp, 35 predicted proteins | sample RVTome_15_FD_200260 | JGI IMG/M metagenome (GOLD analysis project Ga0268386, IMG submission 200260) | Soil microbial communities from uranium-contaminated site in the Upper Colorado River Basin, Wyoming, United States - RVT150D86... ... | reverse complement strand
GCTGCTGGCCCGTGAAGGGTGCGAGGTGTACACGGCGGTCGACGGCTTCGATGCGTTGTCGAAGATCGCGGATCATCAGCCCGACATCGTATTCGTCGACATCATGATGCCGCGTCTCGACGGCTATCAGACCTGTTCGCTGATCAAGCACAACAAGGTCTTCCGCTCGATCCCGGTGATCATGCTGTCGAGCAAGGACGGGCTGTTCGACCGCGCTCGCGGCCGCATCGTGGGCTCCGAGCACTACCTGACCAAGCCGTTTACGCGAGAGGAGCTCCTGAGTGCGATCGAGTCGCACGTACATCGCTGATGGTCATCGAACGGAGGAGATTTCCGTGGCACTCGTACTGATCGTGGACGACTCACCGACCGAGGTTCACGTGATGCAGAAGGCCCTCGAGCAGCACGGATTCCGCACCGCTTCCGCCGCCGACGGCACCGAGGCGATACGCAAGGCGCGCGAACTGCACCCGGACCTGATCCTGATGGACATCGTGATGCCCGGTCTCAACGGCTTCCAGGCGACGCGTCAGCTCGCGAACGATCCGCAGACGCGCACCATCCCGGTCATCATGGTCACGTCGAAATCGCAGGAGTCCGACCGTGTCTGGGGGTTGCGGCAGGGAGCGGTCGACTACATCGTGAAGCCGGTCGTCGTGGAGAAGCTCGTCCAGAAGGCCCAGGCGGCCATTGCGAGCTGAGATGGAGAAGCGGAGCGAGCTGCGGTCGCTGCGCGATCGCCCGTACGAATTGCTGCGCGAGCTCGATGCCCGCGCCCGGCGGGTCGCGCAGGGCGCACAGGAGGTCGCGGTCACCGGACCCGAATGGGTAGGCATCGCCTTCCGCCTGGGTGGCGAGGCCTTCCTGCTCGCGCGGGAGGAGACCCGCGAGGTGATGAGCTATCCGGCGAGCGTGACCCGCGTGCCGGGCGCTCGAAGCTGGATCCGGGGGCTCTCGAACGTGCGTGGGCAGCTCCTGCCGGTGATCGACCTGCGGGCCTTCCTGGGCTCCGGGAGCACCAACGCCTCGCGATCGACGCGGGTGCTGATCGCCAACCACCGCGAGATCCCGGCGGGCCTCCTGGTCGACGAGGTGATGGGGTTCCGGCGGTTCGCGGAGACGGAGTTCACCGCGGATCTGCCGCCGACGCTGTTGCGCTGCGAGCGCTATCTCGCCGGGGCCTTCCGGCGCGGCGCCGAGGTGTGGCCGGTTTTCAGTCTGCGGAGCCTGCTCGAGAGCCAGCAGTTCCTGCAGGCGGCGGCGTCCTAGGGGCGCGCGCTCGGATCCGGATCGGGTGACGTAAATGAGCAATCGAATCGACGCCGCTCGGCTGCTGCCCATCGTGATGGGTGTGGCGCTCGGTTCGGCGCTGCTCGCGGCGCTGGCCCTGCTGCTGTCCGGGCGCACTTCCGGCGAGCTGGTGCGCAAGCGCGAGCAGCAGGCGGAGCTCGCGGCGCTGTCGCAGAACATGCCTCTGCAGGCGGGCGCCGCGGTGCGCGGCTCGGCGCCGGCATTCGATGCGCTCGCGGAATCGCGGCTGCGTCTGACGCGCGTGCTCGAGGAAAGCGGGCTCGCCCGGAGTTCCGGCGAGACCGCCTCGGGCTGGACCGCCATGCTCGAGCAGTCGCAGTCGGTGCTCGATGGGCGCGAAGCCGCGCTCAAGGCGCAGCAGGCCGCCGCAGCGGTGCGCGAGCTCACGCCGCAGCTCCTCACGGCGCTTGCGAACACCGTCAGGGCCTTCGATCCGCCGCGGCCGGCGTCGGCGCCGCAGTTCGAGCGCTTCGAGCTCCGTGCGCAGGCGGTCGACCAGGACCTCTCGGCGCTCGCGGACGGCACCACGCCCGTCGAGGCGGCGTCGCGCCGCCTGACCGACAGCCTCGACTACATGGGCCGTGTCACGGCCGCGCTCGCCGGCGAGCGCAACGCGCTCGACATCGCGCCCGCGCCGCCCGCCGCGTCGGGCGCCGTTCGCCTGCTTTCGACGGTCTTCCAGAACGAACAGGGCCAGGTGCGAGGCGTGATCGCGCTCGGCGACCAGCTCGAGCAGATGCAGGCGGCACGCAACGCGCTGGCCGAGAGCGGCACCGCGCTCTACGCAGGGCTCGCCGATTCCGCGCCGTTCGGCGCCGGCATCCTGGGCTGGCTGGCGCGCCCCTGGCTGCCGCTCTTCTTCCTCACCTTCACCCTGCTCGCGCTCGCCTATGCTGCGCTGCTGCAGCGGTCGCTCGCGAACCTGCGGCGGGCCGCCGATCAGCAGACCCGCCAGAACGAGCGGAACCAGCAGGCGATCCTGCGGCTGCTCGACGAGCTGTCGAGCCTGGCCGACGGCGATCTCACGGTGCAGGCGACCGTCACCGAGGACATCACCGGCGCGATCGCCGATTCCATCAATTTCGCCGTCGAGGCGCTGCGCGAGCTCGTGACCACCATCCACGGCTCCGCGATCAAGCTCGACGGCGCGACCCGGCAGACGCAGGCGCTGTCCAACCACCTCGCGAAAGCCTCCGCCGCGCAGTCCAAGCAGATCGCCGCCGCCTCGGAATCGATCAGCGCCATGGCGGCCTCGACCGAGGAAGTCTCGGGCAACGCGGAGCGCTCCTCGGACGTCGCCCGTCACTCGGTCGACATCGCGCACAAGGGCGGCGACGCCGTGCGGCGCACTATCGACGGCATGAATGCTATCCGCGAGAACATCCAGGAGACCTCCAAGCGCATCAAGCGCCTGGGCGAGAGCTCGCAGGAGATCGGCAACATCGTCGAGCTCATCAACGACATCGCCGAGCAGACCAACATCCTCGCGCTCAACGCCTCGATACAGGCGTCGATGGCGGGCGAGGCCGGCCGCGGCTTCGCGGTGGTCGCGGACGAGGTGCAGCGGCTCGCCGAGCGCGCCGCGAACTCCACGCGGCAGATCGAGGTCCTGGTGCGCACCATCCAGGCCGACACGAACGAGGCGGTGGTGTCCATGGAACGCACCACGACCGACGTCGTCGGCGGCGCGCTCCTAGCCGAAAACGCCGGCGCGGCGCTCGAGGAGATCGAGCAGGTCTCGAACCAGATCGCGAGTCTCGTGCAGAACATCTCGGCCAGCTCACGCCAGCAGGCGGGCGTGTCGCAGAGCATCTCGCGCAACATGCAGGTGCTGCGGGAGATCAGCTCGCAGACCGCCGAGAGCACGACCGCCACCTCTGCGTCGATCGGCAAGCTCGCCGAGCTCGCGGCGCAGCTTCGACAGTCGGTCGCCGGCTTCCGCCTGCCGGACGGCGTCGTGAACGTCCCGGACAGCGACTACCCGGTGCTCCCCGCCGATGATGCGGGCGTCGCATCGAGCAGGCCGCGACGCGTCAGCGGGCTCGTCGGTTGACCGCGGGACGGGCGTCGATGAGCAGCCTGCCCATGCAGCTCGGGCCAGCCGACGAGACGAATGCCTCGCTGCAGCTCGTGGCCCGCGAGATTGCCGCGGAGCTGAACGAGGCACGCCTCGCGCTCGAGGCGTACGCGGAACGACCCGAGGAGCGCGGGTTGCTCGACCGCTTCGCCGGTCATCTGCACCTCGGCCGCGGCGCGCTGCGCATCGCCGAGGTGTATGGCGGCTCGCTGCTCGCCGAGGAAATGGAGCAGGTCGCGCACTACGTCGCCGAGCACGCAGGCCACGGCAAGACCGATGCCGACGGGCTCGATGCCCTGATGCGCGCGATGGAGCAACTCCCCGCGTACCTCGACCGAGTCGCCTCGGGCGGCCGCGACGTGCCGCTCGCGCTGCTGCCGCTGCTGAACGACCTGCGGGCGGTGCGCGGCGGGGCGTTGCTGTCCGAGGGCACGCTGCTGATGCTCAACCTGCGCTCCGACGAGCCCGCGCGACCGATCGCGACCGGGCCGGCGGGCGAGATGAGCGAGCTCGCGAAGCGGCTGCGGCCGCGCTTTCAGCGCGCGCTCCTTGGCTGGATCCGCGGTGACAACGTCGAGCACCAGCTCTCCGCCATGTCCGAGATCGCCGAGCAGATCGAAACGGCGTCGGCGAGCCAGCCTGTGTTCCAGCTCTGGTGGGTCGTGGGCTCGGTCCTCGAGGGGCTGCGACAGCGCGGACTCGAGGGCAGCGTGTCGATAAAGCGGCTGCTGGGGCAGGTAGATCGCGAGCTGCGCCGCCTGCAGGATACGGGCGAGGAACGCTATTCTCAGCAGCCGCCGCTCGAGCTGCTCAACAACCTGCTTTTCTACGTGGCCCGCGCGACGACGCAGGGACCACGGGTCACCGGCGTACGCCGCTCGTTCCGCCTCGACGAGCTGCTGCCGGTCGACGAGCGGATCGACGAGGCGCGCGAGACGCTCTCGGCGCCCTCGGTGCGCCTGATGCGCACGGTCGCTGCCGCGATCCGCGAGGACCTGACCCGGGTCAAGGACGTGCTGGATATCTTCGTCCGCAGGGGCGCCAACCAGGTCGAGGACCTCGTCCCGCAGCTCGAGATGCTGCGCAAGATCAGCGACACGCTCGGCGTGCTGGGTCTGGGCGCGCTGCGCGACCGCGTGCAGGGCGAGATCGAGTCGCTGCGCGCGATCGTCGATCGCCGGTCGCCACCCGACGACGCGACGCTGCTCGGCATCGCCGCCGCTCTGATCGAGGTCGAGGACAGCCTCGACGGGCAGCTCGTGCGGCTGATCCTGCCGGACGCCGGGCCGAAGGCTGACGCCGCGCCGCAGGACGAGGAGTTCCGGCAGGTGCAGGACGCGGTGCTCCGCGAGTGCATCGTCAACATGGCGCGGATCAAGGAGGCCGTTACGCAGGCGCTGGGCGCGCCGGCGGAAGCGCAGGGACTCGACCAGGTGCCGCAGCTCGTGCGCGGCATCACCGCGGGCCTGCTGATGCTCGGCCGGCAGCGCGCCGTGGAAGTCATGGAGGGCATCGGCGGGGCACTGGGCGGCATCATGCGTCCGGAGCCCGGCGCGCTTGCACCGCACCGGCTCGAGCGCATGGCCGACGCAATCGTCGCGGTCGAGTACTACATGGAGATGCTGCAGGCCGGCCGGCCGGATCACTTCAACATGCTGGAGAGCGCGGAAAGCTGCCTCGGATCGCTCGACCAGGCGGGCAAGGTGGTCGCGCTCCGCGGCCGTCCAGCCGAGGCGGCACCGGCCCCGCAACCCCTGCCGTCGGTGATCGAGAGCGTACGCGAGATGGCGGCAACGCCCGCGCCCGCGCGCACCCCCGCAGCGCCGCCCGTCGGCGCGGTCAGCGGCGATTCGGAGTTCGTGCACCTGTTCGTCGAGGAGGCGCGCGAGAACGTCGCGCAGATCGCCGCGCTCTTCCCGCAGTGGGAGCGGAACCCGCTCGAGCTCGAAGCCCTCCGCGACGTGCGTCGTTCCTTCCACACGCTTAAGGGCAGCGGGCGGATGGTCGGCGCGCTGCGGCTCGGGGAGTTCGCCTGGAGCATCGAGAATCTCCTCAATCGCGTGCTGAGTCAGACCTTGACGCGTTCGCCGGATATCGTGGCCGTGGTGCGGGATGCGGTCGCGATACTGCCGGTGCTGGTCGACGAGCTCGAGTACGGCTCGCCACCTGCCGCCGCCGCCGACGGCATCGCGGCGCGCGCGGACGCGATCTCGGGACGGGAAGCCGGCCCGCTGCCGGCCGCGGCAGTGCCACCTCCAGCACGAGCGCCGCAGACGGAGGCGGTCGCGGAGGCGGCGGCCGCGATGGAAACCGCGCCGGCAGCGGCGACCGAAGTCGACCCGGTGCTGCAGGATATCTTCCGGAAGGAGACCGCGGGTCATGTCGCCGCGGTCCGCGACTACATCGACCGGCGCTCGCATGACCCGGCGCCGCATCCGGTGACCGAGGCGCTTTACCGGGCTTGCCACACGCTGAGCGGCATCGCGAAGACGGCCGGCGTGCGCCAGGGAATCAAGGTCGCCGAGCCGATGGAGCACTACATCCGGAAGCTCCACGACGTCGGACACGGATTGCCGGCCGACGGCTTGAGCCTGCTGAAGGACACGCTGCACGCGCTCGAGAAGGTCGTCGATCACGTCGACGAGGACACCGGTTTCTTCCCCGATCACCGCCGCCTGATCATGGGCTGGCACGCACTCGAGCGCTCGCTCGATGGTGAGCTCGCGAGGCTCAGCGCGCCGGCCGAGTCGCCATCGATACCGCCGGGCTCAGGGGAGTTCGCCGTTGCGGGCGCCGAGCCGCGGCGCGCGGGGCCGACCGCAGGCTCCGCGGCCGACGACCGATACGACGTCGAGCTGCCTGCGGCGGACGTCGAATTCGACGCCGATATCGCCGGGATCTTCAGCGAGGAGGCCAACGAGCTGCTCGAGCAGGCCGACGCGGCGCTCGGCCGTTGGCGTAGCGACCGAGCCGACGCCGGCTCGGTAATCGAGCTGAAGCGCATCCTCCACACGCTGAAGGGCGGCGCCCGGATGGCCGGTCTGCGCGCGATGGGGGATCTAAGTCACGAGATGGAGTCCGCGCTCGCTTCGTTCGAGACCGGCGCCGCGCCGGCCGACGCACAGGCGATCGCGGCGCTGCAGGCCGCGCTCGATGCGCTCCATCACATGCGAGATGCGGCGAGCGGCGGCCAGCCGATGGCGCCGGCCGCCGAGCTGATCGCGCGCATCCGCGCGGTCGGCGCACCGCAACGTCCCTCCGCGCCGGTTGCACCGCCGGCCGCTGTCACGCCGCCTGCGGTTTCAGCTCGGCCAATGTTCGAGCCTCCGCCCCCTGCGGCGGTGGTCGTTCCGCCGCCCGCCGTTGTGGCTTCGCCACGCCTGGACGCCGAACCGGAAATCACGTTCGAGCCCGAGCCGCCTGTCTGGGAGGAAGCGGCCGAGCTCGACGAGGCCGGCGGGATCCGCGCGATGGCGCCGGCGCTCCCGGGCCGCGAGCCAGTCGTCGCCGCCGAGCGGCAGGAGCTCGCGCGTGTCGACGCAGACCTTCTGGACGAGCTGCTCAACAACGCGGGCGAGGTGAGCATCTTCCGCGCGCGGGTCGAGCAGCAGATGACCTCGGTCGAGTTCAACCTCGCCGAGCTCGAGCGCACCGTGACTCGCCTGCGCGAGCAGCTGCGCAAGCTCGAGCTCGAAACCGAGGCCATGATCCTCCACCGTCACCAGGACGACGGGGAGCGGCGTACGGACTTCGACCCGCTCGAGCTCGACCGCTATTCGACGATCCAGCAGCTCTCCCGCGCTCTCGCGGAATCGGTGAGCGACGTCGCCAGCATCGAGGGCCTGCTCGGCAACCTGACGCGCGAGGGGCAGAACCTGCTGCTTCAGCAGGGCCGCATCGTCACCGAGCTGCAGAACGGGCTGATGAAGACCCGGATGGTGCCGTTCCAGCGGCAGGTGCAGCGCCTGACGCGCCTGGTTCGCCAGACCGCGCTCGAGACGGGCAAGAAAGTCGAGCTCACGGTCGAGGGCGGCTCCGGCGAGCTCGATCGCCAGGTCCTCGAGCGGATGCTGCCGCCGTTCGAGCACATGCTTCGCAACTCAATCGTCCACGGCATCGAGTCTCCGGCGGATCGGCTGACACGCGGCAAGCCGGAGACCGGCACGATCTCGGTGCGGCTGCAGCGCGAGGGCGCGGAGGTCGTGATCGTCGTTGAGGACGATGGCGCCGGGCTCGACGTCGCGGCGATCCGGGCCAAGGCCCGGAGCCTCGGGTTCCTGCGGCCGGAACAGTCGATCACCGACGAGGAGACGCTGCAGCTCATCCTCGAGCCTGGGTTCAGCACGGCCGAACGGCTGACGCAGCAGGCCGGGCGTGGCGTCGGCATGGACGTCGTCGCGAGCGAGGTCAAGAAGCTGGGCGGCGGTCTCTTCATCGAGTCGCACCCCGGGCGCGGCGCACGCTTCACGATCCGGCTGCCGTTTACGCTCGCGATAACGCAGGCGCTGATCGTTCGCGTTCACGACGAGTACTACGCGCTGCCCGTCGCGACGGTCGAAGGAGTGGCGCGACTGCCGCGCTCGGAGATCACCCAGCACCTGGGCGAGGAGATCCCGAGCTTCGAATACGGCGGGCAGGTGTACCGCTTCCAGTATCTCGGGGCCTTCGTGGGCAGCGGGCCCACGGTGCTGCCCGATAATGATCTCGCGGTGCCGGTCATCCTGGTGCGTGCGGGCGAGCACTCCGCCGCGCTCGTCACCGACGAGCTCGTCGGCAGCCGGGAGATCGTCGTCAAGGCTCTCGGACCGCAGATCGCGGGCATCCGCGGCATCGCCGGGGCGACCATCCTGGGCGACGGCCGCATCGTGGTCATCCTCGACATGGGCGCGCTGGTGCGCTCCGAGTGGCGTTCGCGCCGGGTCGACGGGGCCGTGCGCCCCGCCCGCGACGACCGTATCTTTGCGCTGGTGGTGGACGACTCGATCACCGTGCGCCGCGTCACGCAGCGCCTGCTCGAGCGCAACGGCATGCGGGTGATGACGGCGAAGGACGGCGCCGACGCGATGTCGCTGCTGCAGGAGCACGTCCCCGACGTGCTGCTACTCGACATCGAGATGCCGCGGATGGACGGCTACGAGGTCGCGTCACTGGTTCGCAACGACCCGCGGCTGTCCGACGTGCCGATCATCATGATCACATCGCGAGTGGGCGACAAGCATCGCGCGCGCGCGATCGAGCTCGGCGTCGACGACTATCTGGGCAAGCCATATCAGGAGAGCCAGTTGCTCGACGCGATCGAGCCGCTGGTGCTCGCGCGGCGTCAGCAGGCGTACTGATATGACGGTGACGCAACCCGGCGACGAACTCTACTGCCTGCTCGTGCCCCTCGGCGAGGATCGGCTGCTGGTGCCGCGCGGCTGCATCAGCGAGGTGATCAACTACCAGGCGCCGACCCCGATGGAAGGCGCGCCGGCCTGGTACCTCGGGACGATCGCCTGGGGCGGACGACGCGTGCCGCTGATGTCGTTCGAGGCTGCGTGCGGTCGTATGGGCCCGCGCGCGAGCGGCCGGACGCGCATCGTGGTGATGCAGGCGATCGGATCGGCCCTCGAATGCGGGCATTTCGCCGTGCTCACCCAGGGATTTCCGCAGCTGGTGCGCGTGAGCCCTGACGTGGTGCACGCCGACGACTCTCGAACCTTCGGGCCGCGCAGTCCTGTCATCTGCCAGCTCAGGATGATGAACGAATATCCACTCGTGCCCGACTTCGAGCGCATCGAGACGATGTTCGCGGAAGAGACGCGGGCGGCCTGAGAGGCCGCCCGAATCTACCTCAGTTCTTCGGCTGTGGCACCACGCGCATATAGGACGTCACGGCCTTCCAGCCGCCCGGGAAGCGCTGGCGCGCCTCTTCGTCCGACACTGCCGGGACGATGATGACGTCCTCGCCGTGCTTCCAGTTGACGGGTGTCGCCACCTTGAACTTCGCCGTGAGCTGGCAGGAATCGAGCAGCCGCAGCACCTCGTCGAAATTGCGCCCCGAGCTCATCGGATAGACCAGCATCGCCTTGATGAGCTTGTCGGGTCCGATCAGGTACACCGTCCGCACCGTCTGGTTGTTCGCGGCCGTGCGACCCTCGGAGCTCGCGCCGGAGTCCGCCGGCAGCATGTCGTAGAGCTTCGCTACCGCGAGGTCGCGGTCGCCGATCAGGGGATAGCTTACGACGCCACCGGTCGCGGTCTTGATGTCGCCGAGCCAGCGCTGGTGATCGGTCACGGGATCGACCGACAGCCCGATCACCTTGCAGTTGCGGCGCTGGAACTCCGGCTCGAGCCGGGCGAGATAGCCGAGCTCGGTCGTGCATACCGGCGTGAAGTCTTTCGGGTGCGAGAAGAGCACGCACCAGGAATCGCCCATCCAGTCGTGGAAACGGATCGGACCCGTCGTCGTTTCGGCGGAAAAGTCCGGGGCCCGATCACCAATTCTCAGGGACATGACAACCTCCGCATCGAGCAATCCATGTGGGGAGCCGACAACTGTAGCACCGCTCCGGGAGCGGGAGCTACCGTGCAAGGGCCGCGTCGGCAAGGCCCTTCGCGGCGAGCCATCCCGCGTCGTAAAGACGCGACAGGTACCGCACGCCGACGTCACAGAGGATCGTCACGATCACGTGGCCGGGGCCGAGCTGACGTGCAACCTGGACGGCTGCGGCGACGTTGACTCCGCTCGTGCCGCCGAGAAAGAGCCCCTCCCGGTTCAGGAGCCGGTACGCGGTAGCGACAACGTCCGGGTCCTCGACGCGCACGGCGTCGTCGATCGGCGAGCCTTCGAGGTTCGCCGTCACCCGGCCGATGCCGATGCCCTCCGTGACGGAGCTCGCGCCCTCCGACCGAAGCTCCCCGCTCCGGACCCACTGGTAGAGCGCGCTGCCCAGCGGGTCGGCGAGCACGCAGCGCACGCGCGGATCGGCGTCCTTGAGTGAGCGCGACACGCCGCCGAAAGTGCCGCCGGTCCCCGTGGCGCACACGAACGCGTCGATCCGGCCGGCGGTCTGCCGCCAGATCTCCGGGCCCGTGGTCGCAAAGTGCGCGTCGCGGTTTGCCGTGTTGTCGAACTGGTTGCCCCACACCGCGTTGGGCAGCTCACCGGCGAGACGCCCGGCAACTTTCTGATAGTGGTTCGGATCGCTATAGGGCACCGTCTTGACGATCCGCACCTCGGCGCCGAGCACCGTCAGGAGCGCGGCCTTCTCGGGCGACTGGTTGTCCGGCATCACGATCACGCAGCGATAGCCGCGGGCATTGGCGAGGTGCAGAAAGCCGATACCGGTGTTTCCGGCCGTGCCTTCGACGATGGTCCCGCCGGGCTTCAGGCGCCCGTCGCGCTCGGCGGCGAGCAGGATTCCGAGCGCGGCGCGGTCCTTGACCGAACCGCCGGGATTCATGAACTCGGCCTTGCCGAGGATCTCGCAGCCCGTGTCCCGGCTGAAGCTGTCGAGCCGGATCAGCGGCGTGTTGCCGACGGTGCCTGCGAAACCGGCGCGGATATCCATGGCCGTCCCTGGGACGCGGGTGCCCGAGGATTCTATCGAACCTTGACCGGCCGCTCGCGCTCAGGAGCCGCTGCGGCGGCCAGGTCGCCCCAGCATGACTGGAGGACCGCGAGCGCGACGATCCCGGCGGTTTCGGTGCGAAGCACACGCGGCCCGAGCCGTGCCGGGCGGAAGCCGGCGCCGCGCGCGGTTTCGACTTCGTCCTCGTCGAAGCCGCCCTCGGGGCCGATTAGCAGCTCCACCGCGCCGGCTGGCGCGGGCATCGCGGCGAGCTCGGTGCCGGCGTCCGCATCGAGGACGAGGCGCGAGACGGCCCCGGCTGGCCGCGCGAGCCACGCGCGCAGCGGTTCGGGCGGCCGAAGCTCGGGGAGTACGCTGCGGCCCGACTGCTCACACGCCGCGACGACGATCGCCTGCCAGTGACGAAGCTTCGCCTCGGCCTGGCGGGCATCGAGGCGCACGACGCTCCGCGCGGCGAGCACCGGCGCGATCATGGCCACCCCGAGCTCGGTCGCTTTCTGCACCGTCCAGTCCATGCGTTCCCCGCGCGAGACGCCCTGGATCAGCGTGATCGCGAGCGGGGATTCCGGCCGGCCCGCAACGCGCGTGAGCAGCCGGACGCGTACCGTGCCGCCCGCGATCGAGGAGATTTCGGCGCGATGTTCGCTGCCACGCCCATCGAAAACCGTGAGCGGATCGCCCACACGCAGCCGAAGGACGCGCGTGATGTGCATCGCCGCGGCGTCGGGCAGCGTGGCTTCGCCACCTTCGGCCAGCGGCGCGGCGCAATGCACCCGGGTCAATCGCACGTTGCGAGCCCGATCCCGTCGCGCGCCGTCGCGACCAGCGCGTCGATCTGCGCAGGCTCGACGACGTACGGCGGCATGAAATACACGACGTTGCCGATCGGCCGCAGCAGCGCCTCGTGCTCCAGTCCGTGACGGTAGACACGCAGGCCGCGCCGCTCGCGCCAGTCGTAGGCGGCGCTGCGATCGCCATTCGGCGCCATCTCGACCGCGACGATCATTCCCGCCTGCCGGACCTCGGCGACGTGCGGCAGCGCCCCGAGCTCGTGCGCGCGGGCACCGAGGTGCGCGGCGAGCTCGCGGTTGCGCTCGATCACGCGGTCCTCCGCGAAGATGTCGAGCGTGGCGAGCGCGGCCGTGCAGGCGAGCGGATTGCCGGTGTAGCTGTGCGAATGCAGGAACGCACGCTGGCTCGAATACTCGTCGTAGAACGCGTCGAACACGGCGTCGCCGGTGAGTACCGCCGACAGCGGCAGGTAGCCACCCGTCAGCCCCTTGGAAAGGCACAGGAAATCGGGGGCGATGCCGGCCTGCTCGCAGGCGAACATCGTCCCGGTGCGGCCGAACCCGACGGCAATCTCGTCCGCGATCAGATGCACGCCGTATCGGTCGCACGCGGCGCGCAGCAGCTCGAGGTAAATGGGGTGATACATCCGCATCCCGGCAGCGCACTGCACCAGCGGCTCGACGATGACCGCGCAGACTTCGTCCGCATGCCGGGCCAGGAGCGCGTCCATCGTCGCGAAGCTGCGCCGGCTGTGCGCTTCCCAGCTTTCCCCTTCCTCGCGCAGGTAGCAATCGGGCGAGGGTGCCGTGAGCACGTCCATCAAGAGCGGCTGGTAGATCTCCCGGTAGAGCTCCACGTTGCCGACCGCGAGCGCACCCAGCGTCTCGCCGTGGTAGCTCCCGCTGAGAGTGACGAAGCGGCGCTTGCGTGGCCGGTCGCGATTGCGCCAGTAGTGAAAGCTCATCTTGAGCGCGACCTCGATCGCGCTCGAACCGTTGTCGGCGTAGAAGCAGCGGGTGAGGCGGCCCGGGGCGATCGCCGTCAGCCGCTCGGCGAGGGCCACGGCTGGCTCGTGCGTGAAGCCCGCCAGCAGCACGTGCTCGAGCTTGCCGAGCTGCGCCGTGAGCGCGGCGTTGATGCGCGGGTTGGCGTGGCCGAACAGGTTTACCCACCACGAGCTGATCGCGTCGAGGTAGCGCCGGCCGTCGTAGTCGTAGAGCCAGGGACCCGAGCCGCGTGCAATCGGCACCATCGGCAGCCACTCGTGGTCCTTCATCTGGGTGCACGGGTGCCAGACGAATTCGAGGTCGCGCCGGACGAGGTCGAGCTCTGAGTCCATCCGATTCCCGCGTTTTTTTGCCGCGCCGGAATTCTAGACGCTTCCAGTCAGCCGGGTGTCCGCGGCTGGCGGCGTGCCGGGGCGACGGGCATCATGCCCGGATGCGCAAACAAGGCCGCGCGCGCGGCACCACGGGCGGCCTCGACATCGACACGACGACCGGGTTGCTTGCCGGTGCGCGCCAGGTGGAATCCCCCAATTGCGACGATCGGCCGCCGGGAACGGTCGTCGATCTCGTGGTGGTACACGGCATCAGCCTGCCGCCCGGCGAGTTCGGAGGTCCCTGGATCGATGCGCTCTTCACCAACACGCTGCCCGCGGACGGGGATCCATTTCTTGCCGGGATCGCGGGGCTGCGCGTATCCGCGCACGCGCTCATCCGCCGCGACGGCGAGATCGTGCAATACGTGCCGTTTCAGCGCCGCGCGTGGCATGCCGGTCAGTCGCAGTGGCAGGGCCGCAGCGGCTGCAACGATTTCTCGATCGGCATCGAGCTCGAAGGCACCGATGCCAGCGCGTATGAATCCATCCAGTACGTTCGGCTGGCACGGCTGATCTCGGCCCTGATCGGAGTCTACCCGGGGCTGTCGTTGGAAGGCGTCGTCGGTCACAGCGACGTGGCGCCGGGCCGCAAGACGGACCCGGGGCCAGCGTTCGACTGGCCACTGCTCCGCGCGTTGCTGCGCTTCGAGACCGAGCTCGCGGGCGCGTGAGTCGGCGGCTTGCATTGTTCTCCGTCGTGGTGCTGCTCGCTGGCGCCGCGGCTCGGGCGGCGCCAGCCCGGCCGCGCATCGTCAGCCTCGCGCCACATCTCACCGAGCTCGTGTACGCCGCGGGCGCGGGCGATCGCCTGGTCGGGGTCGTCGAGTACAGCGATTACCCGGCGGCCGCGCGGAGCCTTCCGCGCGTCGGCGACGCCTGGCGCGTCGACATGGAGCGGCTGCTGGCCTTGAAGGCGGACATCGTGCTCACCTGGGCCTCGGGCACGCCCGACGACGTGGTCGGGCGTCTCGATGCACTCGAGCTCCCTCACCGCGAGATCGCGACCTACCGCCTAGCCGACATACCGGTCGCGCTGCGCACCATCGGTGCGATCGCCGGGACACGGGAGGTGGCCGAGGCCGCGGCCTCCGGTTTCGATCGGGAGATCGCTGAGCTCAAGCGCGCCTACGAGGCGGCGCGGCCCGTGAGCGTGTTCATCCAGCTCGACGATCAGCCGGTCTACACCGTGAACGGGCGGCACATCATCAGCGAGGTCGTCGAACTCTGCGGCGGGCGCAACGTGTTCGCAGACCTGTCGCAGCTCGCGCCGTCGGTATCGCTCGAGGCCGTCATCGCCGCGGATCCGGAGGTAATCGTGAGCACCGACGACACGATCGCGGATCCACTCGCGATGTGGCGGCGCTGGGAGAGCGTCCGCGCCGTGCGCACCGGCGCGATCTACTCGCTGCCCGCCGACACCATGGCGCGCGCCACACCGCGGCTCGTGGCCGGCACCCGCGCCACTTGTACCGCGCTCGACGACGCCCGCAAGCGCTATCGCTGATGACGCCAGAGCACCTCGCTGCCGGTCTCGTGCCGCGCCAGCACGCGTGCGACGACGAACAGGAGGTCGGATAGCCGGTTCAGGTACTGCGCGACCTGCGGTGCCACAGCCTCGGTGCGGGCCAGCTCCCAGACGCGCCGCTCCGCGCGCCGGGTGATCGTGCGCGCGAGATGACAGGCTCCGGCCGCTGCGCCGCCGCCCGGCAGGATGAAGTCCTTGAGAGGCGGCAGCGGCTCGTTGAAGCCGTCCAGCGCGTGCTCGAGCCGCGTCACGTGCGCATCGGTGATGGCGCGATGCCCCGGGATGCAGAGCTCGCCGCCGAGATCGAAGAGCTCGTGCTGCACCTCGACCAGGCAGTCGACAACTGCCGAGGGCAGGCCGGGCACCGCCAGCACCATACCGATCGCGCTCGATGCCTCGTCGACCGAGCCATAGGCCTCGACCCGCGGATGCTCCTTGACCACCCGCGTGCCGTCGCCGAGTCCGGTCGTGCCATCGTCGCCGGTGCGCGTGTAGATCCGGCTCAGCCGATTTCCCATCGCGACCGCCTCAGCTCTGCGGCGCCTTTTCGGCGTCGAACGCCCCGACGTTCGTGGCGAAAGTCCAGTGGTAGCCGTCCGGGTCCTTGAAGACCGCGATCCGGTCGCCCCAGAACTGGTCGGCAGGGCGCTGCAGCACCATCGCGCCCGCGCGCTCGGCACGCGCGGCGAGCGAATCGACATCAGCGACGTAGACATAGAGGGACAGACTGTCGGGCGCGCCGCTCGCAGCGGGCGGGCGCATGTCGCTCGACATGCCTTGCGGCGCGAACATGATCGCGCTATCCCCAAGACGCATGCCAGCGTGCATGACCGCCCCGGCATCGTTGCGCATCACCGTGCCCGTGACCTTGAAACCGAATGCCGACTCGTAGAACTTGAGGCTCGCGCCTGCATCGCGCACCGTCATGTAGGGCGTGAGACCCGGCCAATCGGCCGGCCGGCCATCCTTGCGCCTGATCTGGGCGGTCCTTCGTGGCGCGGCTCTGCGGGCCGCGACTTTCCGACGTACCGCGGTTTTACGTCGCGCGACCTTTCGTCGCACGGCAGATTTGCGCCGCGCCACCTTACCCTTGCGGACTGCCCGACGCACGGTCCGTCGAACCTTTCTGGCCGCGGACTTGACCGTTCGCACGGTACGCCGACGGGCGCGCCTGGCGGATTTCCTGGTTGCCATGATGCGGTACCTCCTTGGCGAATCCGGCAGCTTAGCGCCGCGTGACCGCGCTCGCTATCTCGATTGCCCGTAGCGAAGCGCCACGTACACGCCGCGCTCCGGGGTGTTGAATCCGTCCGCCAGCTCGTAATCCTCATCAAACAGGTTCTCGACGCGCGCGCGCAACGACAGTCGATCGGAGATCCGCAGGCCCGCGGTAAGGTCGACCAGCACATAGCTGTCGAGCTTGACCGGGTCCGGGAAGCCGACATCGGTCCGCTCGCCCGCGGCGAGCAGATTGATGCCGAGGTCGAAACGCTCGAAACGACGCTGCAGGGCGAGCGTGAAGCTCTCCTTGGGCCGCCGCAGGAGCTGCTCGCCGGTGCTGCGATTCTCGGGGTCGGCGAGCGCAAGCCCGGCGTCGACCGTCCAGCGCTCGCCGGCATACGAGTATCCCGCCTCGAAACCCCGGATGCGGGCCTCGTCGACGTTGCGGTTCTCGCCCTCGAACGGATCGAACGACAGCACCACGAACTCGATCAGGTCCTCGATCTCGTTCTCATAGGCGCCTGCCCGAAACGCATGCCGCTCGCCCACCCGATGACGGAGCTCAGCCGCGGCGCTGACCGACCGCTCCGGCTCGAGCGCCAGGTTACCCCCGAAGCCGAAGCGGTCCGTGGCGTCGGGTGCCCGAAAACCCGTGCCACCGGAGAGTACGAGCTGTGTGGCAGCGGTGAAGGCCCAGGCGATCTCGGCATTCCCCGTCCACTCGCTCCCGGCGGTCTCGTGGTCGGTATAGCCCGCCGCGAATACCGCGCTGAGTGCTCCGTACTCGATCTGGTCCTGTACGAACAGGTTCCAGAGCTCGGTGGACTCGTCGAAGGCGAGTCCGAACGATTCGGACTCGGCGTCCTCGTCGGAATACTGCACGCCCGCCTTGAGCGTGTTGTGTTCGTTCACGCGCCAGTCCTGCTGCGCTTCGAGTGTCATCCGGCGAGTCACAAGGAAGTCCGGCGACTGGTTCTGGCGGCTGTCGTCCTCCATGTAGCTCGCGGTGACGGCGAGCCGCCCCGTGGCGCCCGTCGCGACCGCGCCACCCAGGGAGACCGCGGAGTTGTCGAAGTCCTGGTCGACCGGGGTCAGGAAGAAATCGGAATACTCGGTGTTGCCTTCCGCATGCCAGAGACGCGCCGTCAGATCCACGGCGCCCACGGTCGCGTTCCCTCCCGCCGTGAGACTCAGGTTGTCGAAGCCGCGGTCGGCCGAATCGTCGCTGCGGGTCGGAAAGCCCCTGCTGTCGATCCAGGACAGCCCCAGGTCGAGATCGCCCGCGCTACCGGAGAACCCGCCGCTGACGCTCGCTTCGCTCGTCTCGTAATCGCCGTAACCGACTTCGGCCGCCCAGCCGTCGCGCGACCCGCGACGCGTGATGATGTTGACGACGCCGCCGATCGCATCGGTGCCATAGAGCGCCGAGCGCGGCCCCTTGACCACCTCGATGCGCTCGATGAGCTCGGGAGCGAGATTCTGCAGCGCGGGCAGGCCGATCGTGCCGGGATTGATCCGGACACCGTCGACCATCACCAGCGTGTGGTTACTGTCCGCCCCGCGGATGAAGAGCGAGGTCGCCTGGCCGGGCCCGCCGTTGCGCGCGATGTCGAGCCCGGCGTGAAACCGCAGCAGATCGGCGGCGTCGCCCGCCAGGCTGCGATCGATCTCCCCGCGATCGATCACGATGACCGAGGCCAGCACTTCCTCGATCGGCGTCGGCACGCGCGTCGCGGTGACGACTACGCGCCGGTCGTCGGGCACTGCTTCCTCCGCAACCGCCGGTATGACATAGGCCGCCGGCACGAGTGCCGAGGCCATCAGGAAAAAACGTGGCCGGATTGAATCGAACATCTGAACCCCCCAAGCGCTCCCGCAAGGTAACGGCGTATCCAGCCCGGGGGGAGGAGTGGGGTTCGGCCCGAAGGCACGTGCCCGCCGCCCGCCCGCCGCGTGGCTGGTCCAGTACCGTCAGGCCGGTCTCCGGGCTCTCGAGCGGGTCTTGCGACCCGGCATGCATCCCCTTCCCACGCTCATCGGAACGCAGTGGGCGCCGGACGATCCGGCAGATGCAGCTTTGACTCGACTACCGTTGCGGGGGCAGCGCCGGCTTCGAACCGGCTTCCCGTTATCCCATCGCTCGCGCGCGGGATCACCTGGCGGCTCGCGCAACGTATGGAAGCGTGGGAGGGCTGTCAAGCGCGTTCGCTATGATGCGACGGCCATGATCCGCGAGCTTGCAATGCTGATCGCCGCCGCCTTGCTGCCGAGCCTCGCGTTGTCCGGGGAGGCCGAGCGCTACGACTACTGGCAGCCGCAGCGGGCGATGATTCGGCACGGCCAGCAGGCGCTCATGATGTGCAACGGTCTCTTCACGAGTCACCGGACGCTCGAGCAGGTCTTCGCCCAGGAGCTGGCCTTCCTGCCGCAGCCCGTCGGCACGCCGACCGGTGGCGACTACGTGGTCGACCGTGGTCGAAAGACGGTGGCGGTCGGCGCCGTCTCAGGCGAAGTACCCGTCATGCGCGCCGCCTTTAGCGATGGTGTTGGCTGCGTGATCCTCGCGCCCGATCAGAGCTTCGAGGCGATCGACGAGCTGCCATCACTCGCGATGCCGCCACCGCCCGGCGATCCAGCAAAGATCGCGTGGCCGGACGGCGACCTCATCGAGGATACCGCGCTGCCTTCCGGCATCGATGCAGCGGCGCTCGCGGCGGTGTCCGACTGGGCTTTCGACCGTGAGTCGCCGGAACAGGTGACGTTGAGCCTGCTCGTCGTGCACGACGGCGGGATCGTCCATGAGCGCTACGCCCGGGGTGTCGACGTCAAGACCCGGACGCGCACCTGGTCCACGGCAAAGAGCATCGCAGCAACGCTCATCGGGATGCTCGTCGACCAGCGCAGGATGACGCTCGACGCACCACTCGGCGTCGACTGGCTGCCGGCGGGCGCTCCGGCCGGAACCGACCCGCGCGCCGGCATCACGCTGCGTAACGTGCTCAACATGGCGAGTGGGCTCCAGCCTGTGGACGACAACGAGCTCGAATACGCGACCGGGTCGGGCCTGTCCTACTGGGCGGGCGCGAGCTCGACCGTAGGCGCGCGGAGCCGCCCGCTCGCGCGCGAGCCCGGTACGGCGTGGAACTACGAGAACTACGACACGCTACTCGCCGTCTACGCGATGAAGCGCGCCCTCGGCAACGCCCGCACGTACCTCGAGTTTCCGAGGCGCGCGCTGCTCGATCGTATCGGCATGCGCAACACGCTCGTAAGCGTCGACCGTTTCGGTGATTTCGTGCTGAGCAGTCAGGTGTACTCGAATGCGCGCGACCTCGCGCGCTTTGGTCTCTTGTACCTGAACGGCGGTGTCTGGAACGGTGAGCGCCTGGTTTCGCAGGCGTGGATCGACTTCGTGCGGACGCCCGCGCCGGCGACGGCCACGACGGGACGCCAGTACGGCGGGCAATGGTGGCTGGTGCCGGACGACCGCCACGACGTGCCCAGGGACGCCTACGCCACCGCCGGGAACCGCGGGCAGTACGTCATCGTCGTGCCCTCGCACAGGCTCGTGATCGTGCGCCGGGGACTCGACTTCGGCAAACAGGGTTTCGATCGCTGGGATCTGACGCGGGAGGTGCTGAAGGCGTTCAACTGAAATTGCGCTGCAGCACGTCCCCGGCTTCGATGCTCACGGTCTCGGCATCGCCGAACTCAAGGTCGTCGTCCGCACCCAGCTCATCCTCGTTGCCCCTGCACGAGAGGGCGAGCGTGTAGTCGTCCGCCGGCAGGAAGCGCAGCGCGTAGCTGAACTGGCCGCTGTCCGGGTCGAGCACCACGCTGGTCGTCGCGTAAGGCTCGGCCGCGGCGCCGTCGAGATCGTCGGGGGTGACATCCGCGCCGGCGAAGGCATACACCGCGCCGCCGAGAATCAGCGACGTGCCCACCGGACAGCTTGCGTTCACGCCGCCTTCGACCTGCGCCGCCTCGTCCGTGCGTACCGTGCGCAGGAGCGGAGTCAGCGTGTACTCGTCATCGACGTCGTCGAAGCGCAGGGACTGGCGCAGATCCAGCGTGAGCGTCAGAAGCTCACGGCTGCTCTCGTCGTCCTCGACGGTGAAGTCGACCTGGGCGAACGAGCCGTCGGACAGAAGGACAGGGAACACGTCGCCGTTGGTGCTGACCACCGTCGCATCCTCACCTTCGTCGAACAGCAGCCGCACTCCGGTGTATTGCCCGGCCGGAAGTTCCTCGCCGGTGAACAGACGCATCGGCTCGCCTTCGCGGAGATCGAGCAGGTCGACCGGCTCCCCGGCGCGAAACTCGAGGGCCGCGGTCGCGCCGTCGGTTTTGCGGAGCTCGAGGCCGAGCAGGCTGACCTGCACCTGGTTGATCTCGGGGTCAGCCGGCGGATCCGTGGCGAGATCCGCGCTAAACCTGCCCTCGCCGCATCCGGCCAGCAGCGCCCCGATCGCAACGGCCGCGCCGCATGCGCAACGCCTGCCGCAGCCTAGACGCGTGAACTCTGAACCCCTCATCCGGACTCGGACTCCTCTGGCGCAACGTGGTTCCGAAGCTGATATGTTGAACGCAGAAGCCGGAAACGTCGACTTGACATCGTCGGCGCACGGCGCAGGAGGTCAAATACGGCATGGGCCACTCGGAGTTCCTGACCACCGCGCTCGAGGCCGCATCCGCCGCGGCGGACGTGATCCGGCGCTACTACCAGCGCAACCTCGAGATCACGATCAAGGCCGACAAGTCGCCCGTCACCGAAGCCGACGTCGAGGCGGAGAAAGTCATCCGCGGCATCGTGACGGCACGGTTTCCCGATCATGGTTTCTACGGCGAGGAAACGGGCACGAACGCGATGGGCGCCGACTACGTCTGGATCGTCGATCCGATCGACGGCACCAAGGCCTTCGTGCGTGAGTACCCGATGTTCTCGACGCAGATCGCGCTGATGCACAAGGGCCGGCTGGTGGTCGGGGTGTCCTCGGCCCCCGTCTATGGCGAGCTCGCATACGCCGAGATCGGCGTCGGCGCCTGGCTCAACGACGACCCGCTGGCCGTGAGCGACATCGACACGCTCGAATCCGCGGCGCTCTCAACCGGCAACCTGAAGACGCTTGCGACGGGTCCGCGCTGGCCCGCGGTCGGGCGGATGATCGGCAGGCTGTCGCGGATCCGCGGCTATGGGGACTTTCTTCACTACCACCTGCTTGCGTCGGGCCGCATCGACGCCGTGATCGAGTCGGACGTCAACATTCTGGACGTCGGGGCCTGCGCAGTGATCGTCGAAGCGGCGGGCGGCAGGTTCACGGATCTGGAGGGCAAGCCGATGACCCTGGAGAGCTCGAGTGTGCTGGCCACGAACGGCAGGATGCATGCGCCGATCCTCGCCGCGATGGCAGATACAGACGGCGAGTGACAGACAGGTCTTGCGACACTACATCGTGTAGGCAATCGCCATCGCAGCGACGCCCACGGCGTAGAGCAGCAGCGCGGCCGCGATGAGTGCCTTCGACGTGGGCGGGCCGCTGGCGTATTCGCGCCATGCAAAGACGCCCCAGAGCGCGCCGATCATCGGCGCACCGCTCCCGATGCCGACGCTGATGGCGACACCGACCATACCCGCGGCGATGAAGTTGAAGACCGTGCCGCTGCTCCACATCGCGCCGGCAAGCAGGCCCAGGACATGCCAGCCAACTCTGCCGCTCGAGTATCCGCCCAGATTTCCGGCGTCACCGACGAGCGGACGCCTGATCAGGATCGGCAGGGCGATCACGGTTGTGAGGAACGCGCCGACCATGAAGAGGGTGGACACGGTATAGGACTCGAGCGCGGCGCTGCCGGTGATCGCGGCGGTCACAAAGGGCGGGAAGAATCCGATCAGGAGCCCGGATAGCAGGGCCGTTGCAATGCCCTTGGGCTTGCCCGGACCTGTGGCGCTGCCGAGGCGCCGATAGGCGGCGGCGGCGGTTTGTGCAGCGATGAGCAGGACCAGCACACTCGTCGCAAGCAGCCATGGATTGCCTACCGGTTGCAGCCAGTAGCTCGCACCGATGCCGAGGACGATGGCCGGGATGGCCGCGATCGGGAAGGCGACCGCCAGACCGGCGATCATGATGCTGTTCAGCAGCAGGATGTTTCCGATATTCCAGATGAACCCGCCCAAGATGGCGAACGACGCCTCTCGTGGTCCGGCCTGAAACAGGTGGGTGATGAAGCCGCCAGCGTCCGCACTGTCCGGGCCCAGCGTGAAGTCAAAATAGAAGTATTCGAGTCTCCACGCTGGCAGCTTCTTGAGGAAGTTGGGCCACGAACCCCAGCACACCATCGAGGTGAGCATCAGGATCAAGGCGGCGTGATATGTCTGCGGTACGTACATGGATCAGGTCACGCTCGTTCCCGACAAAGGGCGCTTCACTCGGTTGTGTAATATATTAGCGCGCCGAGAAATCGGGCTATTCTCGCGCATGATCCAGAGTTCATGACCAGACTAACATGTTACGGACCCATTCAACAAACCAGCAGCCTCACCCCGAGCGAACCCTGGCAGCGACCTGCAACCGCGTATGACCGAAGACGCCCTCCGGCAATACCTGCACCAGCACATCCCGTTGTCGGCGGCGATGGGCGTCGAAGTGCTCGAGGCCTCACCCCACCGCGTGCGCCTCGCGGCGCCGCTCGCGCCCAACATCAATCACCGCCGCACCGTGTTCGGCGGCAGCGCCGCGGCGCTCGCAACACTCGCAGCATGGGCGCTCCTTCATGTGCGACTCTCGGCCGAAGGCTTCGATGGACGCCTCGTGATCCGGCGCAGCGTGATGGATTTCGAGCAGCCCATCGCCGGCCGATTCGAAGCCGTCGCGGATGCACCCGATCCGCACCGCTGGGATCGGTTCAGAACGGCAGTGACACGCCGCCGGCCGGCGCGCATCGAAATGCGGGCGACGCTCCGCTTCGAGGGTGCCCGGGCGGGCGCGTTTACTGGCGAGTTCGTCGCGTTGCCCGCCGGCGAGCGCGATGAACGCTGACGCCTCGCGGGTCGTGATCCGGCAGGCTCGCGCGGAGGACGCATCCCGGATCTGCGCGATCTACAACCACCACGTCACCGACACGACCGTGACCTTTGACGAAACACCCCTCGAAGCGCGCGAGATGGCCCGCCTGATCCGTGCGGCAACGCTGCCCTGGCTCGTGATCGAGGACGCCGGTGTGCTCGCCGGCTATGCCAGGGCCTCGCCGTGGAAGACGCGAGCGGCGTATCGGCACACGGTCGAAGGCAGCGTGTATGTCGAACCGCAATTCCAGCGCCGCGGTCACGGCCGACGAGTGTACGCAGCGCTGCTCGCGGAGCTTCGCAGTCGCGATGTGCACGTGGTCCTGGCGGGCATCGCGCTCCCGAACCCGGCGAGCATCGCGTTGCATGAGAGCCTCGGCTTCGTGCCGTCGGGCGTGATGCGCGAGGTCGGATGGAAGTTCGGGCGCTGGGTCGATGTGGGTTACTGGGCGCTCAGGTTCTGATCCGCGCGGGAGAGGCCGCCGAAGCGTGCGTAGGTCGCGGGATCGATCGATGGCAGCGGGCCACGGAGCCGTCGTGCGTATGCGGCGAGGTGTAGCTGCGCGGTATGGAAGACGCGGGCATACAGATCGCGGCACAGCCCGTACGCCGCAAAACCGGCCCAGTCAGCAGGCAGGAGCGGCGCGGGCAGCAGCGGGTCGCGCAGATGCACCTTGCGGAACTCGTGCAGCAGCAGGGTGCGGACCACGAACGCGCATTCCGGTTCGAGCGGCGGCCCGCGGTCGAGCGCCGTGCGAAGCGGCTCGAACGCGGTGATGAACCGGCGGTAGCGCGCCGCCAGGGTCCCAAGCTCCCAGCCGGATGTGGCGATGCGCCGATCGGTCTCGCGATCCTGTCCGTTCGCGGCAAAGACCAGCACGCGCTCGCAGCCAGGGAGGCGACTGCAGCTCTGCCGCGCCTCCGCCGCGGTGAGCGTCGCATGGGCGAGGACTCCGGGCTCGATCTGCCCGAAGCCGAGCCACTGCAACTGGCGCCGGAGCTCGGCACGCCCGGTGCCACCCGCCGCCGGCAGCAGCACGAGAGTCCACGATCCGGACCAGGTATGCGGATTCGATGCGTAGATGCGCCGAGTCGCATCCGCGAACCGGGTTCGCCCCGTTTCCGTGAGGCGGTATTCGCTCAGGCGCCCTTCGCGGCGATTCGCAAGCCAGCCGTCCTGCGCCAGTCGCGCCACCGAGGTCCGCACGAGCCGCTCGTTGATGCCGAAGGGCGCCGCGAGACGGATCAGGCTCGACAGCGTGACGACGCCGCCCAGCGGCGTGATCGAGTCGCCGAAGATCGTCACCAGCAGTGATCCGGCCCGCAACGGCCGCTGGCGCCGGAAGCGCGTAACGAGCGCGCGTGCGGCCGACTGGGTGCGCTGGCTCATCGCGCGCCGCGGCTTGCGTGCATGCATGACATGACACACAAATTATTGCACAAGCGAGAACTCTGTGTCACAGTTGGTTACGCACCCGAGGGCGAGGCACGGCATGTACACACAGGGTCTGGATGCGGCCGCGCGGGAGCCCGCGCCACCCGATGCGGCGAGCGACGTCGAACGCGAGGCGCGATTCCAGGCGCGTATCGACGCGGAGGAGAAGATCGAGCCCAAGGATTGGATGCCCGAGGCCTACCGGCGCACGCTCGTGCGGCAGATTTCACAGCACGCCCACTCCGAGATCGTCGGCATGCTGCCGGAGGGCAACTGGATCACGCGCGCGCCGAGCCTGCTGCGCAAGACCATACTGATGGCGAAAGTGCAGGACGAGGGCGGTCACGGCGCGTATCTGTACGCCGCCGCCGAAACGCTCGGCGTATCGCGTGAGGAACTGGTCGACCAGCTGCTCGACGGGCGCGCCAAGTACTCGAGCATCTTCAACTACCCGACACTGACCTGGGCCGACATCGGCGCGATCGGCTGGCTGGTGGACGGCGCGGCGATCATGAACCAGATCCCGCTCTGCCGCTGCTCATACGGCCCGTATGCGCGGGCGATGGTGCGCATCTGCAAGGAGGAAAGTTTCCACCAGCGACAGGGCTTCGAGATCATGCTCCGGCTCGCGCGCGGCACGGAGGACCAGCGTCGCATGGCACAGGACGCACTCGACCGCTGGTGGTGGCCTTCGCTCATGATGTTCGGCCCATCCGATGTGGATTCGACGCACAGCGCGCAATCGATGCGCTGGAAGATCAAGCGCTTCTCGAACGACGAGCTCAGACAGAAGTTCGTCGATTTCACGGCGCCCCAGGCGGAGTTTCTGGGGCTCGAGGTTCCGGACGCGGATCTCGCCTGGGATGAGGCAACCGGGCACTACCGTTTCGGCGCCATCGACTGGCAGGAGTTCGAGGCAGTGCTCAAAGGCCACGGGCCCTGCAACCGCGAGCGCATGGCTGCAAAGCGTCAGGCGCATGAAGAGGGCCGCTGGGTGCGCGAAGCCGCGGTGGCTCACGCGGCAAAGCATGCGGCAGCCACCCGGACCGCGGCCTGACAGGTATCGGAGGGCTCGACATGGGTACCCGCAACGAACGGACCGACGCCTGGGCGCTCTATGAGATCTTCATCCGCGCGCGGTCGGGCCTCGACCACAAGCATGTCGGCAGCGTGCACGCCACCGATTCGCGCATGGCGCTCGAGCACGCGCGCGACGTGTACACGCGCCGCCAGGAAGGCATCAGCATCTGGGTCGTGCGCTCCGCCGATATCCTGGCCTCCGATCCGGGCGAAGCGGATGCGCTCTTCGAGCCGGCGCGCGACAAGGTGTACCGGCACCCGACTTTCTACGACATCCCCGACGAGGTGAAGACGCTGTGAACGTGCCGGCGGCGGCAACCGATGTCGGAACCCCGGCGGATGCGGCGTCGCGGCTGCGTTACATGCTGCGACTCGCCGACGCGAGCCTCGTGCTCGCCCAGCGGCTGGGCGAGTGGATCGGTCACGCGCCGGCGCTCGAGGAGGATCTCGGTCTCGCCAACACCGCTCTCGACCTGATGGGCCAGGCGCGGCTGCTGCTGAGCTACGCCGGCGAGCTCGAAGGGCGGGGCCGCGACGAGGACGCGCTCGCCTTCCAGCGCGAGGAGCACGAGTTCGTGAACCCCACGCTCGTCGAGCAGCCGAACGGGGATTTTGCGCACACGATCGTGCGGCAGTTCCTGTTCGACGCCTGGCAGCACGAGCTCTACGCGGGTCTCGCGTCCTCGTCCGACGCGCGGCTCGCCGCGATCGCGGCCAAGGCGCTCAAGGAAACGCGTTACCACTTCGGCTACAGCTCCGGCTGGGTCGTCCGGCTGGGCGACGGCACCGAGGAAAGTCAGGCGCGCATGCAGCGCGCGCTCGAAGCGCTCTGGCCGTACACCAGCGAGCTCGTCGAGACCGACGCGCTCGACCGCGGGATGATCGCCGCAGGTGTCGCGCCGCCGATGGCGCCGATCGCTGCGGCGTGGTCGGCGCGAGTCGACTCGGTGCTCCGCGAAGCCACGCTCGCACGGCCGGCGGAATCGAGCTTCCGCTGGTACGGCAAGCAGGGCCGGCACAGCGAGCATCTCGGCTACCTGCTGGCCGAGATGCAGCACCTGTCGCGCACCCATCCCGGCGCGAGCTGGTAGCCGGCGATGTCCGCGATCCGGGAACATTCGACGTTAGTCACCGCGCCGGCGGCGATCGAGGCACGCGTGCACGCGGTCCTCGCGGGTGTGCCGGACCCCGAGATCCCGGTGCTCTCGGTGCTCGATCTCGGTATCGTGCGCGCCGTCGAGCTGGGCCCGGACGGGGAGGTACGGGTTGCGGTGTCACCCACCTACTCCGGCTGCCCCGCGACCGCGGTGATACGCCGCGACATCGTGCGGGCGCTGCGGCAGGCGGGCTTCGCGGGCGCAAGCGCCTACGACCAGCTCTCCCCGCCGTGGAGCAGCGACTGGATCAGCGCCGAAGGGCATCGGAAGCTGCGCGAATACGGGATTGCGCCGCCGGGCGGAGACCGCGAGCTCGCCTGTCCCCGCTGCGGATCGAAGTCGACGCGTCGGTTGAGCGAGTTCGGCTCGACGCCCTGCAAGGCGCTCTACCGCTGCGAGAGCTGTCTCGAGCCCTTCGATCGCTTCAAGTGCCACTGATACTGCTGAAATCAGCTCCGAGCCAATTTTTCATCCGGGCATGCTTCGGTTCCACCCCCTGACGCTCACCAGCCGCACCGCGGCCGCCGAGGATGCCGTGCGGCTCCGGCTCGCAGTACCCGAGGATCTTCGCCAGGCATATGCCCACGAGCCCGGACAGCACGTGGCGCTTCGGGTCATACTCGACGGGCGCGAGGAGCGCCGGACGTATTCGATCGTCAGCACTCCGGGCGCGCCCGATCTCGAGCTCGGCGTGCGTCTGCAACCGGGCGGTGCGGTGTCGAGTTACCTCGCGGAGCGCTTGCCGGTCGGCGAGACGATCGAGGTGCTGCCACCGATCGGGAGTTTCCACCCGGCGAGCGCACCCGCCGACGGTCCCGTGCAACGCCGGTATTGCGTCGCTTTCGCCGCGGGCAGCGGCATCAGCCCGGTGCTAGGCATCGCCTCTTCCGTGCTCGCGGCAGAGCCCGAGAGCCGCTTCCAGCTCTTCTACGGCAACACAGGCATCGCAAGGACGATGTTCCTCGAGGAGATCATGGGGCTCAAGAACCGCTATGTGGCGCGGTTCTCGGTGCATTTCGTGATGAGCCGCGAGCCGCAGGAACTCGACGTCTTCAATGGGCGCCTCGACGCCGCCAAGGTCGGTGAGCTGGCGCAGGGCGCTTTCGATCCCGCGGCCGTCGACGAGTACTTCCTCTGCGGCCCGGGAACCATGATCGAGGACATCCGCGGCGAGCTCGGCCGGCTCGGTGCGCGCGGGCGCATCCACGTCGAGCACTTCACACCGGTCGGTGAGGCCGCGTTGGCGCCGGCGGGTGCGGCCGAGGCAGTGCCGGCATCGGAAGCCGTTCCGAACGCCCCGCCTCCGCCAGCCGCCGGCGCGGACCATCTCGCGACCGTGACGGTCGTGATGGACGGGCGGCGCCGGACCTTCGACGTCACCGCGGCGGACGAATTCGTCCTGGACGCCGGCGGGCGCGCGGGCATCGACCTGCCGTTCTCCTGCCGCGCCGGCGTGTGTTCGACCTGCCGCGCGAAGCTGGTGCGCGGCACCGTGACGCTGGACAACAATGTGGCGCTCGAGGACTGGGAGCTCGAGGCCGGCTACATCCTCTGCTGCCAGGCCCGGCCCACGAGCCCGGAGCTCGAGATCACCTACGACGAGTGACGCGACCCTACCGGCTCGGAGCGTGGAAATTGGCTCAGAGCCATTATTCAGGAATATTCGGCTCCGAGCCGTTTTTCGAGAACTGCGATGCAATACGAGACGATCCTCTATTCGGTCGAGTCGGACGTGGGGCGGATCACGCTCAACCGGCCGGACAAGCTGAACAGCTTCAACGCGCAGATGCATCGCGAGCTCCGCGCCGCGCTGGCGCGGCTGGTGCCGGACGGCGCGCGTGTGCTGGTGCTCACCGGCGCGGGGCGCGGCTTCTGCGCAGGGCAGGATCTCGGCGACCGCGCGGTCGCTCCCGGGGAGAAAGGCGTCGATCTCGGTGCTTCGATCGAGGAGAACTACAAGCCGCTGGTGCTCGCACTGCGCGCGCTGCCGATGCCGGTGATCGCGGCGGTCAACGGCGTCGCGGCTGGGGCCGGTGCCAATGTCGCGCTCGCCTGCGACATCGTGGTCGCGGCGCGCTCGGCCGCGTTCGTACAGGCGTTCTGCCGGCTGGGGCTCGTGCCGGACAGCGGTGGCACCTGGTTCCTGCCGCGGCTGGTGGGTGACGCGCGCGCGATCGGACTCGCGATGCTGGGCGAGAAGCTCGCGGCGGAGCAGGCGGTGGTCTGGGGCCTCATCTGGCAGTGTGTCGACGACGCGGAGCTCGTCCCGGAGGTTGACCGGCTCGCGCAGGGGCTGGCGGCCGCACCGACGCTCGGACTCGCGCGCACCAAGCAGGCGATCTACGGCGGCTGGTCCCGCACGCTCGAAGAGCAGCTCGATGTCGAGCGCGACATGCAGCGCGAGCTCGGCTGGTCGGCCGACTATGCCGAGGGTGTGGCCGCGTTTGCTGCCCGGCGCGCGCCGATCTTCCGCGGACGCTAATCATGCGTGCTGCCACGGACACAACGATCGACCCGGCGGCGGCGCAACGCACGGCGGAGCGTGCGGCCCGCGTGCTCTACGAGCAGGACTGCGCGTCGCAGTCGCTGGGCATGCGTATCACGCGCATCGCCGCGGGCGAGGCGGAGCTGACGATGCAGGTGCGCCCGGACATGACGAATGGCCACCATATTTGCCACGGCGGGATCGTCTTCGCGCTTGCCGACAGCGCATTCGCGTTCGCCTGCAATTCCTACGGCGACAATACGCTGGCGGCCGCGGCGTCGATCGACTTTCTCGCGCCGGCCCGCGAGGGCGACACGCTGACCGCGACCGCACGCGAGCTATGGCGCGGCGGGCGCAGCGGCCTTTACGAAATTGTCGTCGCCAACCAGCGCGGCGAATCGGTCGCGCTGTTCCGCGGCCGCAGCCAGCGCGTGGCCGGCCGGCTGGTGGCCGAGGACGCGGCAGGAGATTCCGCATGAGCGAGGCATTCATCTGCGATGCGGTGCGGACGCCGTTCGGCCGACATGGCGGCGCGCTGGCCGGTGTGCGCACCGACGACCTGGCCGCGATCCCGATGCGCGCGCTCATCGAGCGAAACCCGGACGTGCGCTGGGCGGCGCTCGACGACGTCGTCTATGGCTGCGCCAACCAGGCGGGCGAGGACAATCGCAACGTCGCGCGGATGGCGGTACTGCTTGCCGGGCTGCCGATCGAGGTGCCGGGCGTGACCTTGAACCGCCTCTGCGGCTCCGGCCTCGACGCCGTCGCCACGGCGGCGCGCATGATCCGCGCGGGTGAGGCGGAGCTTCTGGTCGCGGGTGGCGTGGAGAGCATGAGCCGCGCGCCCTACGTGCTGTCGAAGGCCGATGCGGCCTACGGACGCAACCAGCAGATCTACGACACGACCATCGGCTGGCGCTTCGTAAACCCGATGCTCAAGGATCAGTACGGCGTCGACTCGATGCCCGAGACCGGCGAGAACGTCGCGGCGGATTTCGAGGTGTCCCGCGCCGACCAGGACGCCTTTGCGCTTCGCAGTCAGCAGCGCGCGCTCGCGGCGCAGGCGAGCGGCGTACTGGCCGAGGAGATCGTCCCCGTGACCTTCCCCGCGCGGAAGGGCGAGCCCGTGATCGTCGCGCGCGACGAGCATCCGCGCGAGACCAGCCTCGAGGCGCTGGCGAGGCTCCCGACGCCATTCCGCGCGGGCGGTACCGTGACCGCTGGCAATGCCTCGGGCGTGAACGACGGCGCCTGCGCGCTCCTGATCGCGAGCGCGCGCGCGGCGCAACAGTATTCGCTCAAACCCATCGCGCGCATCGCGGGTGCCGCCGTCGCAGGCGTGGCGCCGCGCATCATGGGCCTCGGCCCTGCGCCCGCGTCGCGCAAGCTGCTCGACCGGCTGGGTCTGGGCATGGACCGGATGGATGTCGTCGAGCTCAATGAGGCGTTCGCCTCGCAGGCGCTCGCGGTGCTGCGTATGCTCGGAATCCCCGACGATGCGCCGCATGTCAATCCGAACGGCGGCGCGATCGCGCTTGGTCACCCGCTCGGCGCCAGCGGCGCACGGCTCGCGAGCACGGCTGCCCGCCAGCTCGTCCGGACGGGTGGGCGGTATGCGCTCTGCACGATGTGCATCGGCGTCGGCCAGGGCATCGCGCTCGTGCTGGAGCGCGCATAAGAGGTCAGCGTCATGAATCTCGAAAGCTACGTCCAGGGCCGCTGGCAGGCAGGCACGGGGGATGCGATCACGCTCAGGGACGCGACGACGGGCGAGCCCGTCGCCATCGCTTCCTCGGGCGGGATCGACTTCCAGGGCGCGCTCGAGCACGCCCGTGCGGTGGGCGGGCCGGCGCTTCGCCGGATGACGTTTCACGAACGGGCGGCACTGCTCAAGGCGCTCGCGCAGCACCTGACCGCACACAAGGAATCGTTCTACGAGCTCTCCTACGCGACGGGAGCGACGCGGAGCGACTCCTGGATCGACATCGACGGCGGCATCGGCACGCTCTTTGCGTACGCGAGCCGCGGCCGGCGCGAGCTCCCGAACGGCCACGTCTACCTCGAGGGCGGTGTCGAGGCGCTGTCGAAGACCGGCACCTTCGTGGGTCAGCACGTGTGCCTGCCGCTCGAGGGTGCCGCGCTTCACATCAACGCCTTCAATTTTCCGGTGTGGGGAATGCTCGAGAAGTTCGCGCCGGCACTAATCGCGGGCGTGCCGTCGATCGTCAAGCCGGCGACGTCGACGGCCTATCTCACCGAGCGGGTCGTTCGCTCAATCGTCGATTCCGGACTCGTCCCCGATGGCGCGCTGCAGCTCATCTGCGGCGGCGTCGGCGATCTGTTCGAGCATCTGACCTGCCAGGACATCGTCTCCTTCACCGGGTCCGCGTCGACCGCGGCCCGGCTGCGCGCGCACCCGACCGTGATCCGCAACTCCGTGCGCTTCGTGGCGGAGACCGACTCGCTCAATTCCTCGGTGCTCGGGCCCGACGCGGGCCCGGGCACGCCGGAGTTCGACCTCTACGTCAGGGAGGTCGTGCGCGAGATGACCGCGAAGGCCGGACAGAAGTGCACCGCGATCCGCAAGGCGATCGTGCCGGCGTCGGCGTCGGGCGCGGTGGTCGAGGCGCTGTCGGAGGCGCTCGCAAAAGTGGTCGTCGGCGATCCGCGGCGCAAGGAGGTCCGCATGGGGCCGGTCGTGAGCGGCCCGCAGCGCGACGAAGTGCTCGCCCGCGTGCGCGAGCTCGCTTCCGACGCGCGCGTGGTGCACGGCGATCCCGAGCGCTTCGAGGTGAGCGGCGCCGACGCACGTCGCGGTGCGTTTGTTCCGCCGCTGCTGCTGCTGTGCCGCGATGCGATGTCCGCGCGGGCGGTGCATCACGTGGAGGCATTCGGACCGGTCGCGACCGTCCTCCCGTACCGCGATGCCCGCGAGGCGATCACGCTTGCGCGGCGCGGCGAAGGCAGTCTCGTGGGATCGATCGTGACGGCCGACGGCGCGGTCGCGACCGAGCTCGCGCTCGGTCTGGCGCCGTATCACGGGCGCCTGCTGATCCTGGACCGGCATTGCGCCAAGGAGTCGACCGGTCATGGCTCGCCGCTGCCGCATCTGATCCATGGCGGGCCCGGTCGCGCGGGCGGCGGCGAGGAGATGGGAGGGCTGCGCGGCGTGCTGCATTACATGCAGCGCACGGCGCTGCAGGGCACGCCCGACACGCTCGCGGCTGTCGGCGGGCGCTGGATTCGCGGCGGCACGCAGCGCGATCCGGGCGTGCATCCGTTCCGCAAGACCTTCCATGAGCTCCAGATCGGCGACACGCTCGTCTCCGAAGAGCGGCACGTCACCGTCGACGACATCGAGCGCTTCGCGGAGCTTTCCGGCGACCGCTACTACGCGCACATGAGCGACAGCGAGGCCGCGCGCAATCCGCTGTTCGGCGGCAGGGTGGCGCATGGCTACTTTCTGATCTCGGCGGCGGCCGGCCTCTTCGTCGATCCGCCCTACGGGCCGGTGCTCGGCAACTATGGTCTCGACTCGCTGCGATTCGTAAAGCCCGTCAAGCCCGGCGACCGGATCAGGGTGCGTCTCACCTGCAAGCAGAAGTCGCTGCGACTCGGCGCGGGATGGGGCGAGGTGCGCTGGGACACCGATATCACCAACCAGCAGGGCGAGACCGTGGCTGCCTACGATGTCCTCACGATGGTCAGCGAGCACGCGGTGCCGGATTCGGTTCCCATCGCCGCGGCAGCCGCGGCGACGCCGGTGGCGTGATGGGCGCCACAAGCGCGGGGCAGGATGCGGCGCTCGAGCCCATCGAGCGCGCCTCGCGCGACGAGCTCACCGCGCTGCAGCTGACGCGGCTCAAGTGGTCGCTCGGTCACGCGTATCGCAACGTCCCTCATTACCGCGCGAGCTTCGACGCGGCGGGGGTCCGCCCCGAGGATCTGACCGGGCTCGCCGATCTGGGGCGATTTCCGTTCCTCACCAAAAGCCATTTCCGCGAGCAGTATCCCTTCGGCCTGTTCGCGATGCCGCGCGAGCAGGTGCTGCGCATCCATGCGTCATCGGGCACGACCGGCAAGCCTACCGTCGTTGGGTACACGCGCCGCGATCTCGACACCTGGGCCGACCTCGTCGCGCGCTCGATCCGGGCCGCCGGCGGCCGCGCGGGCGACGTCGTGCACGTCGCCTATGGTTACGGTCTCTTCACCGGTGGTCTGGGCGCGCATTACGGCGCGGAACGGCTGGGCTGCACGGTGATCCCCATGTCCGGCGGTCAGACCGAGCGGCAGGTGCAGCTCATCATCGACTTCCGGCCGGACATCATCATGGTCACGCCGTCGTACATGCTCGCGATCGCCGAGGAGTTCGCGCGGCAGGGACTCGACGCGGCCACCTGCTCGCTTCGCGTGGGCATCTTCGGCGCCGAGCCCTGGACGGATGCGATGCGCGGCGAGATCGAGCGGCGCATGGGTCTCGATGCCGTCGACATCTACGGGCTCTCCGAGGTGCTCGGGCCTGGCGTCGCCAGCGAATGCGTCGAAACCAAGGACGGCCCGGTGATCTGGGAGGACCACTTCTATCCCGAGATCGTCGACCCGGATACGGGCCGGGTTCTACCGGACGGGGAGGACGGTGAGCTCGTCTTTACCTCGCTCACGAAGGAAGCTCTGCCGGTGATCCGTTACCGCACGCGCGACCGCACGCGCCTCCTGCCGCCAACCGCGCGTTCGATGCGGCGCATCGGACGCATCGGCGGCCGCACCGATGACATGCTGATCATCCGTGGCGTGAATCTGTTTCCGAGCCAGGTCGAGGAGCTGATCCTCGCGGTCCCGGGGCTTGCGCCGCACTACCAGCTCGAGCTCACCCGTACGGGTCCGCTGGATGCGCTCACCGTGCACGTCGAGCGCGCGTCGGACGGCGATGCGTCGGGTGCCGCCTCGCTGGGCGCCGAGCTCGCGCGGCATATCAAGGGCCGGATCGGCGTCACGGCAGCCGTCCAGATGCACGAGCCCGGCGCGATCGAGCGTTCGGTCGGCAAGGCAAAGCGCGTCGTCGACCGGCGCTGAACGTGCGTAGACTCGCGGATCCTGGGTACACAAGAGAGTACGCAGATGGCATGGGTTCTGCTCGTGATCGCGGGTCTGTTCGAAATCGGCTGGGCCATCGGACTCAAGTACACCGAGGGGTTCACGCGGGTCTGGCCATCGATCGGCACCGGTGCTGCGATGGTTATCAGCATAGTTCTGCTCGGCCTCGCGATGCGCAGCCTCCCCGTGGGCACGGCGTACGCGGTGTGGACAGGCATCGGCGCGGTAGGGACGGTGCTGCTTGGCATCCTGCTCTTCAACGAGCCGGCGACAGCCGGGCGCATCGTGTGCATCGTGCTCATCGTGAGCGGCATCCTGGGTCTCAAGCTGACCCACGCGGCCTGAAACGTGGACCTCGTTCCCATCACCATCAGCGGCGCGCCGGCACGGGAGGTGCCGACCCTGCCGGATGCGGCGCGCGAAGCGCTCGCCGGCACGGCGATGCTGTATCGCGAAGCGGGGTTCGAACCGCCCTGGATCGGGTATCTTGCCCTCGCCGATGGCGCGTGCGTCGGCACCTGCGCGTTCAAATGCGCGCCGCGCGACGGCCGGGTCGAGCTCGCCTATTTCACCTTCCCTGGTCACGAGGGACGCGGTCTTGCGACACGCATGTGCGGTGAGCTCGTCGCGCTGGCGCGCATGGCCGATCCCGCTATCATCATCACGGCCCAGACGCGTCCCGAGCGCGACGCCTCGACCCGCGTGCTCGAGAAGAGCGGTTTTCGCTGGGACACGGAGGTCGATCATCCCGAGGACGGGCGTATCTGGGAATGGCGGCTCGATGCGGTCGCCGGCGGCGAGCCAGATCGTCCGGAGCGCGCGTCGGATAAGGCTCGGTGATGCCGTCGAGCGGGGCGGCGGCTCATTTGTCCTGAGCCAGATTTGATCGGACCGGTCAGTTCGTACTCAACTGGGACAGTCTCAGTTCGGCCCACAAGCAGTCATCCGCTGCAGCGTAGCAGGACCGCCCGGACGACGGCCGCCCGGGGGTCCGCGAACTGGCCCGGTCTAGCAGCTGGAGCCGCTCGTCGATGCGATTTCAACGCTATGCGCCAATTGACGCGCAAGTATTCAGGTGTCTATTGGACCTAATGCCCTAGGATGAACGCCGCCCATAAGGCAGCAGTATTGCCACCTATTGCTGAGTTACAAGACCGTAGGATGCGCGACAGCAGTTTCTCGACCCTGATGGTTGTTGGGCCGCGAGCTGTGCTGTTCCGGTTCGGTAGTGAATTACTTGCGAAGGTTTGAGTCAGAAGCGTCGGCTTGGTTGGTGCGGAGGAAGATCCCATGGCCAAAGGCGAGTGCAATTGCGGTGTGGTCCAATTTGAGATCGACGCGGATCTTTCTGATGTCTTCGTGTGCCACTGCTCGATTTGTCGCAGATCCACGGGGAGCAATGGCATCGCGGTGGTGGTCGTTCCGAACGACAGACTCCGGTGGGTTCAGGGCGAAGATCACATCGTGATGTGGAGCAAGCCGAATTCAAATTGGCAGACCTGGTTCTGCAGGGTCTGCGGCTCTCCGGTGCCCGGCCGGAACGACCCAGCAAGAATGTTCGTGCCAGCAGGTTCCCTTACCCAAGGAGGTGACGCGCTCAGGGTGGTCCACCACATCTGGGTCGGCTCGAAGGCCGTCTGGGACGAAATCGGAGATGCAGGCAAGCAACACGCGGAGCAGTTTCGTGGTTAGCGTTTCGGACATACGAACGCTACATGCACGTGTGCAACTACGTCGATTGCGGTTGGGTAGCACAGTCGTTCGGCGCGCACTGGTATGAGTCGCCATGCAGACGAATCTGTCACCGCGCGGCCGCGTTCGTTGGCTGCTTACTCGGGACGTTAGGCGTACGAATTGAGGTGCGGTGAACTTCCGCTTCGGGTCGGAATCAGCCCGTCGGTTAACTGGCCGTGTCCAGCCAGGAGCGAACGCTCGCGTCGCGATGAAAGAGCGCTAATCGTCTGGCCAGCCGCTCGGCGGAGGGGACGAACTTGCTACTTCGCGGAACGCCTTCCACCCGCTGCCTGTGTTCCGAAACAGGAGCAGATAGGTGTCACGCAACTGTCGTTCTTCGTCTTCGCCTTGCGGCGTGTACGTTGTAGTGGCAGTGCCAAACTCGTACGCCCACTCCTCGCTCAAGGCGACGACTTCGATGGGCGTAATCGCGATCTTGGCGCCGGGCGGGAAGGGAGCTCCTGATGCAACCGCCGCCATAGCGTCCCAATCTGGCCCCCCGGGTCGCACCATCACCGCTCCGTCCGCCAACAGGGGTGTCATCGAGCTCGGAGTCCCTGTAGCAACCGCAGCTTCAAACTGAGAGCGGGGTTGTCGATTTCTGCTCTGAACGTTGACTCTCCTGCTGCGGCGTGTTGCTGCG
>Ga0268386_10000198_pt1 | contig 36590 bp, 35 predicted proteins | sample RVTome_15_FD_200260 | JGI IMG/M metagenome (GOLD analysis project Ga0268386, IMG submission 200260) | Soil microbial communities from uranium-contaminated site in the Upper Colorado River Basin, Wyoming, United States - RVT150D86... ... | reverse complement strand
TGGTGCGTCACGAGGGCGAGAACGCCAAGGTCGCGGTGCGCAACATCCGGCGCGACGCCCTGCACCACGTGAAGGAGCTTCTCAAGGAGAAGGAGATCACGGAGGACGAGGAGCGGCGGGCCCAGGATGAGGTCCAGCAGCTCACCGACAAGCACGTGGCGCAGATCGACAAGGTCCTTGAGGAAAAGGAGCAGGAGCTGCTCGAGGTCTGAGGCCGCAGGGTGCACCGCGGCCGGCGCGGGCGACGGATCACGGAGGCCATGGCAGAAAAGACGCTCGTTCCCGCCCACGTCGCCATCATCATGGACGGCAACGGGCGCTGGGCGCGCAACCGGGCCCTGCCGCGCCAGGCGGGCCATCGGGCCGGTGTGCGTGCCGCGCGCGCGATCGTGGAGGCCTGCGGGCGGCGCGGCATCAAGGCGCTCACGTTGTTTGCCTTCTCCAGCGAGAACTGGCAGCGGCCCCGCCGCGAGGTCGGCGCGCTGATGCGGCTCTTCGTCGAGGCGCTCGACCGCGAGGTCGATGAGCTGCATGCCAACGGCGTCCGCCTGTGCTTCATCGGCGATCGGGACGCACTTTCCGTGACCCTGAAGTCCCGCATGCGGATGGCCGAGGAAAAGACCCGCGACAACCAGGGCCTGGCGCTGAACATCGCCGTCGCGTACGGCGGGCGCTGGGACCTCGTGCGCGCGGCGAGAAGCCTCGCGCGCGACGCCGCTGCGGGCCAGCTCGACCCCGAATCGATCGATCAGCAGTCGATTACTGAGCGCCTGTCGCTGGCGGGACTGCCCGAGCCCGACCTGCTCATCCGGACAGGCGGCGAACGGCGCATCAGCAACTTCCTGTTGTGGCACCTGGCGTATTCCGAATGCTGGTTTTCCGACATCCTGTGGCCTGATTTCAACGAGGCGGCGCTCGACGAGGCGCTCGCGCGCTACGCCGCGACGGAGCGGCGTTTCGGACGGACGACCGAACAGGTTGCGATCGTCCCGGGGCGGGAATCTTGCTGAAAGAGCGGGTCCTGACCGGGCTGCTGCTGGTTGCGGCACTCCTCATCATCCTGTTTGCCGTGCCGCCGGAAACCGGGGTCGTGCTCTTCGGGGTGCTGATCCTGATGGGGGCCTGGGAATGGGCCGGCCTTTCCGGCCTGTTGCGTCCGGTAGGCCGTGCGGCCTACACGCTGTTGACGGCCCTGCTCATCGGGCTGCTCGCCTGGAAGGTCAGGGTGCGATTTATGCCGGAGGCCCTGCTATGGTTTCAGGTCTGCACCTGGGCCGTGGCCGGCGTCCACCTCGCCCGGTTTCCCGTGCGCATTTCGCCCCTCATGGCCGGTGCCGGAGGGCTGGTGATCCTGCCCCTGACGTGGATGGCGCTCGCGTATCTGCTGAGGGCCCCCGACCTGGGCCCCGTGTGGGTGCTGCTGCTGTTCGCCATCGTGGCGGCCGCCGACGTCGGCGCATATTTCACGGGGCGGCGCTTCGGCCGCCTGCGCCTGGCGCCCCGCATCAGCCCCGGCAAGACCTGGGAAGGCCTCATCGGCGGGCTCGTGTGCGTGGCGCTCGCGGCGCTTGCGGCGGCCTGGTATCTCGGCGTGCCGGCCGCGTGGCTGCTCGGCCTCGCTCTCGCCGTGGCGGGCATATCGGTCGTCGGCGATCTCTCGGTCAGCATGTTGAAGCGGAACGCGGGCGTAAAGGACAGCGGGCAGCTCTTTCCCGGCCACGGTGGCGTGCTCGACCGGATCGACAGCCTGCTGGCCGCCACGCCGCTCTACGTCATCGGCCTGCGCTGGCTGCATTCGGCATGATCGGCCTGACCGTGCTGGGCGCCACCGGTAGCGTCGGGGTGAATACCCTTGACGTCGTCGGCCGCAATCCGGGCCGCTTTCGCGTCGTCGCGCTGACCGGCTGCCACAATTGGCGGCTGATGCTGGAGCAATGCCGCGCGCACCGTCCCGCGCTGGCCGTGCTGGCAGATCCCGCCGCTGCCGGGAAGCTCGCAGCCGCTGTCGCGGCCGAGGGGCTGGGAACGGCGGTCGAAGCGGGCCCGGAAGCGCTCGCGGAGGCGGCGGCGCGCGAGGATGTCGACTTCGTGATGGCCGCGATCGTCGGCGCGGCCGGCCTCCTGCCGACGCTTGCGGCGGCCCGGGCCGGCAAGCGCGTGCTGCTCGCGAACAAGGAATCCGTGGTGATGGCCGGCGGCCTGCTCAGGGAGGCCCTCGCCGCGTCGGGCGGCAGCCTCGTCCCGATCGACAGCGAGCACAATGCGCTGTTCCAGTGCCTGCCGCCGAGCGGCGCCGCGGACCCCGCCGGCGCGGGCGTGACGGGGCTGATCCTGACCGCCTCCGGAGGACCGTTTCTCGACCTGCCTCTGGAGGAGCTGGAGGCGGTGAGCCCGGAGGCCGCCTGCCGGCATCCGAACTGGGACATGGGGCGGAAGATTTCGGTGGACTCCGCCACGATGATGAACAAGGGGCTGGAGGTGATCGAGGCCTGCCGCCTGTTCGGCATGACGCCCGCGCAGGTGCGCGTCGTCATCCATCCCCAGAGCATCATTCATTCCCTCGTCCAGTATCGGGACGGCTCGGTCCTGGCGCAGCTCGGCAACCCGGACATGCGCACGCCCATCGCGCATGCGCTGGCCTGGCCCGGCCGGATCGACTCCGGCGTGGCGTCGCTGGACCTCGCGGCGCTCGGCACGCTGAGCTTCCGGGAGCCGGAAGCCAGGCGCTTTCCGTGCCTCGGGCTCGCCACGGAGGCGGCGCGTACGGGCGGGGGCGCGCCGGTCGTCCTGAACGCGGCAAACGAGGTCGCCGTCGCTGCCTTCCTCGCAGGCAGGCTGGGGTTCACCGCCATCGCAGCGGTCATCGAGTCGGTTCTGGCACAATACGCCGGCCCGGAGCCGGCCGACCTGGAGGCCGTACTGCATCTCGACTCGCGGTCGCGGGGCGAGGCCGAGGAGCAAATCCGTGCCCGGCGCCTCTAAGTGTCGTGAGACCAGGGGGCAACAGGGTGCCTGACAATGCCGGCAGGGCGGCCGGCCACCGACCGGGAGAGGCATGAGCGGCATTCTGACGTCAGCACTGGCATTCGTGGTGGCCATCAGCATCCTCGTGGCGGTGCACGAGTACGGCCATTTCTGGGTGGCGAGGCGGCTCGGGATCGGCGTGCTGCGATTCTCGATCGGGTTCGGCCGATCGCTCTGGAGCCGCCGCGGACGGGACGGGGTGGAGTACCGCGTTTCGATGCTGCCGCTGGGCGGCTACGTGAAGCTCGTGGACGAGCGGGAAGGGGAGGTCGCCCCCGCCGATCGCCACCTGGCATTCAACCGGCACCCGCCCTCGCGGCGGATCGCCGTGCTGGTTGCCGGACCCGCCTTCAATTTCCTCTTCGCCATCGTGGCCTACTGGCTCATGTTCGTGGTCGGCATTCCCGCCATGAAGCCGCTGGTGGGCGACGTGATCCCGGGCTCCGCGGCCGCCGCGGCGGGGGTCAACGCGGGCGACGAGATCGTCGCCGTCGACGGCGACGAGACGCCTACGCTGACCGCGGTGCAGCTGGAGCTGCTCGAGGGCGTCGTAGGAGAAGGGCGCGTGCGCCTCCAGTTGCGGGATCCGGACGGCGTACTCCGGGAAGTGACCGTCATTGCCCCCGCGGACACTCGCGCGCTGACGGAGCCGGGCGCGCTGTTCCCGGGACTCGGACTGAGCCAGTGGCAGCCGGAGGCGCCCGCGGTGATCGGCCAGCTCGTGCCCGGCGGCACCGGCGCCGCCTCCGGGCTGCGCGTTGGCGACCGGGTGGTGCAGGCGGCCGACGAGCGGATCACGGACTGGTCGCAATGGGTGGAGTACGTGCGGGCGCGTCCGGGAGAAACAGTCCCGGTCGTCGTGGAACGGGACGAGGGGCGCGCGACCCTGGAGCTCGCCATTGCGTCGGTCGTGGAAGACGGCGTCACGATCGGCAGGATCGGTGCTGCCCCCCATCTGGATCCGGCGCTGTGGGATCCGGTCCGCACCGAGGAGCGGCATGGTCCGCTGGCCGCGGTGGGCGCGGCCGCCGAACAGACCTGGAGGATGTCCGCGCTGACGGTCAGCATGATGGCGCGGATGATCGCGGGCCAGGTGTCGCTGAAGAACATCAGCGGGCCGATCAACATCGCCGAGGCGGCGGGCTTCACCGCGAGCGCCGGCTTCACCGCGTTCCTGAGCTTTCTCGCCATCGTGAGCGTCAGCCTGGGCATCATCAACCTGCTGCCGATTCCGCTGCTGGACGGAGGGCAGATCGCCTACCAGTTCGCCGAGATCGTGAAGGGCAGTCCCGTTTCCGAACGCGCGCAGCTGCTGGGCCAGCAGGTCGGAATCATCCTGCTCCTGCTGTTGATGAGCTTCGCGTTCTATAACGACATCGTCCGGCTGGCTGCAGGCTGAAGGGTGCGAGTGGTCCGATTACTCATCGTCCTGCTGGCGATCCTCGCCGCGCAGGCCATCCAGCCTTCCTCCGCAGCGGCCCCCTTCACGGTGCGCGACATGCGCGTCGAGGGACTGCAGCGGATTGCCGAGGGGACTGTCTACAACTATCTGCCGGTGAGCATCGGCGACGAGCTGGACGAGCAGCGCATCGAGGAGGCCATACGCGCGCTGTACGGGACCGGCTTGTTCCAGGACATCGCCATGCACCGCGATGGCGGCACGCTGGTCATCGTCGTCGCAGAACGGCCGTCCATCCGCAGCTTCACTATCGAGGGCAACAAGGACATCAAGACCGAGGACCTGGAGGAATCCCTGCGCGAGGCCGGGCTGGCGCGCGGCAAGACGTTCAACCGGCAGGTGCTCGAAAGCGTCAGCCAGTTCCTTACCGACCAGTACTACAGCCGCGGCAAGTACAACGTCGTCGTCGATACGCAGGTGACCGAGAACGAGGCTGACAACACTGTCGAGGTCGCGATCGACATCAAGGAAGGCCAGCGGGCACGCATTCGACAGATCAACATCGTCGGCAACGCGGCCTTCAGCGACGAGGAGATTCTCGACACGTTCGACCTGAAGACGCCGAACTGGTTGTCGTTCTACCGCCAGGACGACCGCTACGCCCGGGAAACGCTGGTCGGAGACCTGGAGAAGCTGCAGTCCTTCTACATGAACCGCGGCTATGCGAGCTTCGAGGTCGAGTCCACCCAGGTGGCCATCTCGCCGGATCGGCAGAACATCTACATCACGGTCAACGTCGAGGAGGGCGAGCCCTATGTCATCTCCGATATCAAGCTGGCGGGGGATCTCGTGCTCGACGAGGAGCAGCTCAAGCGCCTGCTGCTGGCCAAGCCGGGCGACACCTTCTCGCGCCAGGTCCTGACGCAGACGGCCGAGCTGATCACTTACCGGCTCGGCGAGGAAGGCTTCGCGTTCGCGCGCGTCGAGCCAGTGCCCGATATCTCGGCGGAGACGAACGAGGTCGGAATCACGTTCTACATCGACCCCGGCAAGCGCGCGTATGTACGCAGGATCGCCTTCTACGGCGTGCACAGCGTCGAGGACGAGGTATTCCGGCGCGAGATGCGCCAGATGGAAGGCGCCTACCTGTCCAACCGCGCCGTGGAGCGGTCCGAGCAGCGCCTGCAGCGCCTCCCCTTCGTGGAGTCGGTCGAGACCGAGACGCGACCGGTGCCCGGGAGCGACGACCTGGTGGACGTGGAGTTTACGATCAAGGAAGGCATGCCGGGCACGTTCGGCGGGGGCATCGGCTATTCCGGCTCGCAGGGCGTTATCCTGAACGGCAACATCGTGCACACGAACTTCCTCGGCACGGGAACCCGCGTCGAGGCGGACCTGAACACGGGCAACTACAGCACCGTGTACCGCTTCCTGCACACCGACCCGTACGTCACCGCGGACGGCATTTCGCGCACGGTGTCGCTGTCGTACCGGGACATCACCCAGTTCGTGTCGGGAGCCTCCGACTTCAGCACGGAAACCGCCACGCTGGGGCTGGAATACAGCTACCCGATCTCCGAGTACACGAGGCTGCGATTCGGCATTTCCCTGCAGGACGCAAGCCTGGTGACGAACAGCTTCAGTCCCTTCCAGTCGCGCCGCTGGGTGCGCAGCAACGGCAACCCGACCTCCACCCAGGCGTCGGAAACCCTGACCATCGACGAGACGGAATTCCAGAGCTACGAGCTGATACTCGGCTGGACCTACGACAGCCGGAACCGGGTGATCTTCGCCGACCGCGGGTCCCGGCAGCGGCTGGCCTTGGACGTCACCGGCCCGGGGAGTGAGGTCGAGTACTACACCGTCCGCTACGACTGGCAGAAGTTCATGCCATTCCCGGGCCCGTTCTTCCTGCAGTGGGCCGGCGAGGTGTCCTGGGGCGAGGAACTGGGCGAGACCACGGAATTGCCGCCGTACGAGCGCTACTTCGGCGGCGGCCCCACGTCGGTGCGCGGCTTCAAGGAAGGCTACCTCGGGCCCGTCGACACCAACGGCAATCCCTATGGTGGAAACCTGAAGGTTCTCAGCCAGCTGGAGTTGGTATTGCCGTCGCCGGAGAAGTTCGCCGAGACGACCCGGTTCAGTTTGTTCTTCGACGCCGGTAATGTATTCTCCACCGACAGTACGCCGTTCTTCGACCTGAATGGCAACCCGGTCAGCTACGAATTTGCCGTCGATGACCTCAAGTACTCGGTGGGCGCGGCCGTGCAGTGGTTCGCCCCCATTGGGTTGTTCCGTTTCAGCTACGGCTTCCCCCTGAACGACGAGCCCGGAGACCGGAAGGAAGGCTTCCAGTTCTCCATTGGCTCGGCGTTCTGAGGCAGGCCGCAGGAGAAGACGATTGGGCGAGTACGTGCGCAGGAGCGCCTGGAGGCTGCAGCTCGCAATGCTGCTGCTCGCCGGGCTCATTGCCGCCCCGACCGCTACGGCGGCCGAGACGAAAATCGGCGTCGTGAGCTTGCCGCGGCTGTTCAAGGATTCGCCGCAGGCGCTGGCGTTCGAGCGGACGCTCCAGGAGGAGTTCGCACCGAGGCAGCGCGAGATCCGCAGCCGCCAGGAAGAGCTGCGCGGCATGGAGGAGCGCCTGCAGGAGGGCGAGGGCTTCATGTCGGAGGATGAGCGCAGCCGCGTCGAGCGCGACTTCCGCGAGGGACAGCGGGACCTCAGCCGGACGCAGAACGAGTACGTGGAAGATCTCAACCTGCGCCGCAACGAGGAGATCGGCCGGCTGCAGCGGATGTTCTTCCAGGAGATCGAGTCCTATGCAAAGGGGCAGGGCTACGACCTCGTCATGGCCGACGGCATCATCTATGCGAGCAACGCGGTCGATATCACCGAGCAGATTCTCGAGGCCCTGCAGCGGCGCTACCAGTCCGAGCAGGGCGGATAGCTTGTCGGCCCCGGCGAGCACTCCGGCTGCGTCGCTGCGGTCCTGCGCCAGTGGCGGCGCGGGCAACCTGCCGCGCCCCGCTTTCTCGTCGCGCCGTTCGTCCGGCTGCGCACAGTCGCCGGCGAGTTGAGCAAGTCAACCGCGATACGGGGCGCTGACAGGAGTCCTTCGTGCCGCTGACGCTCGGAGAGCTGGCGGTACGGCACGGGCTGGAACTGCGCGGTGATCCCGACCATCCGGTAAGCCGGGTGGCTACGCTCAGGAACGCCGGCCCCGACGCGATCGCTTTTCTCGCCAACCCCCGCTACCGCCATCAGCTGGCCGCCACGCGTGCGGGAGCCGTCGTACTGGATCCGTCCCTCGCGGGTGAGTGCCCCGGCGCGGTACTGCTGAGCCGGAATCCGTACGCCGCCTATGCGCGCATCGCGGCCGAGCTGTACCCCGCGCCGCCGTTCCCGACGGGAATCAGTCACGGTGCCTCGGTCGATCCGCGGGCGGAAGTGGCGCCTGACGCCGGCGTCGGGCCGTCGGCCGTGGTCGAGGCCGGCGCGCGGATTGGCCCGCGCTGCTATGTCGGTCCCGGGTCGTTCGTGGGAGCGCACGCCGAGCTGGGCGAGGACAGCAGGCTGGTCGCCCGGGTCACGATCTGCCACGGCGTCGTGCTCGGCAAGCGCGTGCTGGTGCATCCGGGCGCCGTGATCGGTGCCGACGGCTTCGGCCTGGCGCGCGAGCCCGAAGGCTGGATCAAGGTGCCGCAGACGGGCGCGGTGCGCATCGGCGACGACGTGGAGATCGGCGCGAACACGACCGTGGACCGCGGCGCGATCGAGGACACGGTCATCGAGGAGGGCGTCAAGCTGGACAACCTCATTCAGGTCGCGCACAACGTCCGCATCGGCGCCCACACGGTCATCGCCGCGTGCACCGGCATCTCCGGGAGCACCACGATTGGCCGGCGCTGCATGATCGGTGGGGCGGTGGGCATAGCCGGCCACCTGGAGATTGCCGACGACACGGTACTCACCGGGATGACGATGGTCAGCCGGTCGCTGCGCAAGCCCGGCGTATACTCGGGCGCTTTGCCGACGGACGAAGCAGCGCGCTGGCGCAGGAACAGCGCGCGCTTCCGGCACCTGGACGAGCTGGCGCGGCGGGTGAAGGCCCTGGAGGACCGACTCGACCGGGACGATGGCGGCCGGCAGGAACGGGGAAACGACGGGGACGGGGAAGATGAATGACAAGAACCCGATGAGGCTCGAGGAGATCCTGATCTACCTGCCGCAGCGGTATCCGTTCCTGCTCGTCGACCGCGTCCTGGAATGCCTGCCCGGCGACCGGATCGTCGCCATCAAGAACGTCACGGTGAACGAGCCCTATTTCCAGGGCCATTTTCCCGGACGCCCCGTGATGCCAGGCGTGCTCATCATCGAATCGCTCGCGCAGGCCGCTGGCATACTCGCGTTCCGGACCGCCAACCAGAAACCCGACGACGAGTCGACGTTTTATTTCGTCGGCATCGACAAGGCCCGCTTCCGGGCCCCGGTGGTGCCCGGCGACCAGCTCGTGCTCGAGGCTCGCTTCGAGCGTCGCATCCGGAGTATCTGGAAGTTCGCTACGATTGGCCGCGTGGACGGGCAAGTGGTGGCCTCCGCCGAGATGATGGTGGCACCGAAGGGCGGAGTGCGGTGATCCATCTCGCCCCGCGAGGCCGCACCATGCGCCGATAATCTGCGGGCCGCGCCGGGGCGGCAGCCGCTCCGGTCAGGTCCTCTTGCGCCTCGGCCGCTTCAACCTGGGTGCCTCGGGCAGGTACCGCGCCCCTGAGCTGGCGAGGAAGTCCCAGACCGCGTGGGCGGCCGGCAGCAGCCGCTTGTCCTTGCGCTTCACGACGTACCAGCGGCGCACCATCGGGAGGCCGCGCACATCGAACGGCACGAGCCGGCCGTCCTGGATCTCCGCGCAGACCGTATGGGCCGAAATGAGCGCGATGCCCAGGCCCGCCATCACCGACTGCTTGATCGTCTCGTTGCTGCCGATCTCCATGCCGCGATTCGGGTTGAGACCCGCCTCCGAGAACAGCTGCTGCATCAGGTGCCGGGTTCCCGAGCCGTTTTCGCGCAACAGGAAGGTTTCCATGGCGAGGTCGGCGAAGGCAATCCGCCTGCGCCGGGCGAGACGGTGGTCCGGCGGGCCGATGATGATGTGGGGATGGTCGCCGAACTCCGCGCTTTCGACCTCGAAGTCCTCCGGTGGCCGGCTGGTGATGGCAAGGTCCAGATCGTAATTGCGCAGCGCCTCGATCATCTCGGCGCGGTTGCCGATATGAAGCTGCATCTCGACCTTGGGATGCGTCTTCGCAAACGCGGCGATCGCGCGCGGCGCGAAATACTTCGCGGTGCTGACGACGCCGACGGAGACGCGCCCGCCGTCCATGCCACGCAGCGTTTCCAGCGCCTCGCCGCATTCCGCGAGCGCGTCGTGGATGAGGGCCGCGGTCGAGAGCATCTCGCGCCCGCCGTCCGTCGTCCGCAGGCCTTGCCCGGTGCGCTGGAACAGCGGCATGCCGGCCGCCGCCTCGAGCTGGCGGATCTGCAGGGCGATGGCCGGCGGCGTGACATGCATCTCCTGCGCCGCGCCCGACAGCGAGCCGGTCTTCACCACCGCCTCCAGCGCGCGGAGCTGTTTCAGGGTGACCCGGCGCATCTCGCGATTAAGTTTTTCTTTCATAGTGGAGAACTTATTTAAAATTTACTTCTGTGACAAGCCTCCCTAGTGTGGAGTCGTCCGCTCGCGCGGAGCACCTGGTCGGGTGTCGCGCTGGGCGAGAGGCACACCATCGGGAGGAGAAATGGACGCGTTTCCGTTGCTGGATCGTTTTCCCGCCGATTGGGCCGGCGCCGAGCGAGCACGGGGAGCCGTTGCAGCCACCGTCGCCGGCGTCGCCGGGTCGGCTGCAGACGCTGCACTTCGCGCTGCGCCCGTGGCCGTCGCGCGCTACCACACGGCCCGTCCCTCGAGGGGGGAAGAATCACCTCTGTTCGGCCGCCGCGGTCCGTTCCTGGCCTGAGGGACATCACATGTCGACCCGCCATCCCATCATCTCCGTCACCGGCTCCTCGGGGGCCGGCACGACGACGGTGCGTCACACCTTCGACCAGATTTTCCGCCGCCAGGAGGTCAACGCATTCTGTATCGAGGGCGACGCCTTCCACCGCTATGACCGGGTCTCCATGAAGCGAGCGATGGCGAAGGCGGCCAGCAATGGCAACAACCACTTCAGTCACTTCGGGCCGGAAGCCAATCTTTTCGGCGAGCTGGCGGAGGTCTTCCGGCAATACGGGGAAACCGGGACGGGCCGCGTGCGCCGCTACGTGCACGACGAGGAGGAAGCGAAGCTCTACGGCGCGTCGCCGGGGACCTTCACCGAATGGGAAGAAATTCCCGGCGGCAGCGACGTGCTGCTCTACGAGGGGCTGCACGGCGCGCTAGTCACCGAATCGGTCAATGTCGCCCAGTACGCGGACCTGAGAATCGGCGTCGTACCGGTGGTGAACCTGGAGTGGATCCAGAAAATCCATCGGGACATGAATGCCCGGGGCTATTCGACCGAGGCCGTCGTCGACACGATCCTGCGGCGAATGCCGGACTACGTGCGCTACATCTGTCCTCAGTTCACCGAGACGGATGTCAACTTCCAGCGCGTGCCGACGGTGGACACGTCGAATCCGTTCGTCGCGCGCTGGATTCCGACGCCGGACGAGTCGCTGGTCGTGGTCCGCTTCCGCGATCCCCGCGGCATCGATTTTCCGTATCTGATCTCGATGATCAAGAACAGCTTCATGTCCCGCGCCAACTCGATCGTCATTCCGGGCGGCAAGCTGGACATCGCCATGCAATTGATCTTGACGCCGATGATCATGAGGCTGGTCGACCGCCGGCGGAGAGCGGCGTGAGCCAAGGAACCTCTGCACAAGTCCATCCTGGACTGGTGCAGTGACGCAAGGGCAAAGCCGAGCTTCGCCCTTGCTCACGCGCTATCAATCGTTTGCGCGATTGGCGCGGCGGGGCATCCGTGCCCCGCACGGGAAGGTCTGCACCTGTGCAGACCTTCCCTATGGAGGACCAGGAGAGGAACGATGTTGAAGATTGCTCCCTCGATACTCTCGGCCGATTTCGCCCGCCTCGGCGACGAGGTGAAAGCCATCGATGCGGCGGGCGCCGATTACATCCACATCGACGTCATGGATGGCCACTTCGTCCCGAACATCACGATCGGCCCTGATGTCGTGAAGGCACTGCGGCCGCACACCCGGAAGACATTCGATACCCATCTGATGGTCAGCCCCGTGGACTCTTTCCTCGAGGCATTCGCCGCGGCCGGCAGCGACATCATTACGGTGCATTACGAGGCGACGCCGCACATCGACCGGTCCCTGCAGGTGATCCGCTCGCTCGGCAAGAAGGCGGGGGTGGCGCTGAATCCTGCGACGCCCGCGGCGGCGGTCGAGTACATTCTCGACAAGGTCGACCTGATCCTGGTGATGTCGGTGAATCCGGGCTTCGGGGGTCAGAAATTCATTCCCGCCGTGCTGGAGAAGCTGCGGCGGCTGCGCGCAATGATCGGCGATCGGCCGATCGAACTCGAAGTGGATGGCGGCATCAACCGCGAAACGGCGCCGGGGGTCGTGGAGGCGGGGGCGAATGTGCTGGTTGCGGGGTCCGCCATCTTCGGCAACGGCGAGTACGCTGCGGCCATCGAGGGACTGAGAACTTCGCACCCGCGCGCGCACTCCGCGAGACGCGTCTTCGCCTAGGGAACCTCTGCACAAGTCCATCCTGGACTGGTGCAGTGACGCAAGGGCAAAGCCAAGCTTCGCCCTTGCTCACGCGCTATCAATCGCTTGCGCGATTGGCGCGGCGGGGCATCCGTGCCCCGCACGGGAAGGTCTGCACGTGTGCAGACCTTCCCTAGCCGTTGCGCAGGGTGTCGTGCGCCGGCAGGCGCCGGCGCCGCGGCTTCCCTTGTTCCACGGCGGCTGAGCGAACCGGCCGGGGCCGACGCGGCCGGGCGGCGCCGGGAAGCCCGGCACCGCGCACTCGCCCGGTTGCGGCCGACACTGCGGGCTTCCGCCGCGAAGCCTGATATTCTTGCCCGCCATTACCGGTTCCGCCCTGGCGGGGCGGGACGGGGCGCGCCGCGCACTGCGCGGCGCGGCTCCGGACACAAGCAATATCAAAGATTTCGGCGGGTAATGTCCAAGATGCTGGCAGCGCGGTGATCCATCCCACGGCAATCGTTTCGCCGCGGGCGCGCGTGGACGCCGGCGCGACCGTCGGCCCCTACGCCGTGATCGGCGACGAGGTGGAAATCGGGGCGGGCACGACGATCGGCCCCCACGTCGTCATCCAGGGACAGACGACGATCGGCAGGGACAACCACATCTTCCAGTTCTCATCCATCGGCGACCAGCCGCAGGACAAGAAGTATCGCGGCGAGCCGACGCGGCTGGTCATTGGCGACCGCAATACCATCCGCGAGTGCTGCACCATCAGTCGCGGCACCGCGCAGGACCAGGGCGTCACCATCGTCGGTAACGACAACTGGATCATGGCTTACGTTCACATCGCGCACGATTGTGTGCTCGGCGACAACATCATCATGGCCAACAACGCGACCCTGGCCGGTCACTGCCACGTCGAGGACTGGGTGATTTTCGGCGGCTTCTCGGGCCTGCACCAGTTCTGCCGCGCGGGAGCGCATGCGTTTCTCGGCATGTACGCGGCAGTCAGCCGCGACGTGCCCGCCTACGTCATGGTGGGCGGGCATCCGCCCGGACCCCACGGGATCAACCAGGAAGGCCTCAAGCGACGCGGGTTCACCGCCGGCCAGATTGCGAACATCAAGGGCGCGTACAAGCTCATCTACCGGAGCGGGCTCAAGCTGGACCAGGCGCTGGCAAAGATCGACAGCCTCGCCGAGTCCCAGCCCGAGCTCGGGCTGCTCGCGGCATCGCTGCACGCCTCGACGCGCAGCGTCGTTCGCTAGGAATGGCGTTTCGGGTCGGGGTGATCGCGGGGGAGGCTTCGGGTGACCTGCTGGGTGCGGGACTCGTGGCGGCGATCCGGAGCCGCTATCCGGAGGCGCTGTTCGAGGGCGTCGCGGGCCCCGCGATGCTCGCGGCCGGCGTCACCGGCTGGCTACCGATGGAGCGGCTGTCCGTGATGGGGCTGGCCGAGGTGGTGCGGCACCTGCCGGAGCTGTTGCGGATCCGGCGCGGCGTCCTGAACCGGTTTCTGGCCGTGCGCCCCGACGTCGTAATCGGCATCGACTCCCCGGACTTCAACCTGGCCATCGAGACCCGGCTGCGGGCGGCCGGTATCCGGACGGTCCAGTACGTCAGCCCGACCGTGTGGGCCTGGCGGCCCGGGCGGATGAAGGGCATCGCCCGCGCCGTGGATCTGGTGCTGTGCCTGTACCCATTCGAGGCGGACCTGTACAAGCGCCATGCCGTGCCGGCGGTATTCGTCGGCCATCCGCTGGCCGACGCGATTCCGACCGAGACCGACGGGGCGGCGGCGCGTGCCGCGCTGGGAGTTGAAGGAGACGCGGAGTTGGTTGCCCTCCTGCCGGGCAGCCGCGCCGGCGAGGTGCAGCGCCTCGGGAGCGAGTTCGTCGCTGCTGCCGCCGCGCTCGCGGCGCGGCGCCCGACGATCCGTTTCGTCGCCGCCATGGCCACGCCGGCGGTACGGCGTATCTTCGAGGCGGCCCTTCGCAGCCACGGGGGTAAACTGCCGGTGACACTCGTCGACGGCCGGGCGCGCGAGGTCATGGCGGCAGCCGACGTCGTGCTGCTGGCCTCGGGCACCGCTACGCTGGAGGCGGCGCTCCTGAAGCGGCCCATGGTCGTCGCCTACCGGGTTTCCGAGACGACGCGCCGCATCGTCCGCACGTTCCGGCTCATGAAGATCCGCAGGTTTGCGCTGCCCAATCTACTCGCCGGCGAGGACGTCGTGCCGGAGCTCCTGCAGGAGGACGCGACGGCCGAGCGCATGGTCGCCGAGCTGCTGCCGCTGCTCGACGACGACGGCGCGCGGCGGCGCCAGGTGGAGCAATTCGAGGCCATCCACCGGCAGCTGCGGCGTGGCGCCGACCGGCGGGCGGCAGACGCCGTCCTGGCATTGTGTGGCCGGCTCCCCGGAAGCGCCCCGTGAGCCGCGCCGTGCAGGGGCGGCTCACGTTGTACGGGGCCAGCCGGCTCGCAGGCGTCGACGAAGTCGGCCGCGGCCCGCTGGCCGGGCCGGTCGTCGCGGCGGCCGTCATCCTGGACCCGCGCCGCCGGATCCGCGGCCTGCAGGATTCGAAGCTGCTCACCCCGGAGCGTCGCGAGGTGCTGGACGCGCGAGTGCGAGCCCGCGCGGTGGCATGGTCCGTTGCCTGGGCCGACCCGGCGGAGATCGACAGCCTCAACATCCTGCGCGCCAGCATGCTGGCCATGCGGCGTGCCGTGGACCGGCTGTGCGTGTCGCCCGGCCACGTCGTCGTGGACGGCAACTGCTGCCCACGGCTCGGCGCGCGGTGCACGGTCGAGGCGGTCATCGGGGGCGACGGGCTCGTGCCGTGCGTGAGCGCGGCGTCGATCGTCGCGAAGGTGTGGCGCGACGCGCTCATGGCGCGCATCGATGCCCTTTATCCCGGCTACGGCTTTGCGCAGCACAAGGGCTACGGCACGCCCGAGCATCTGAGCGCCCTTGCGCGGCTCGGGCCCTGCGCCGTGCACCGCAAGACGTTTGCGCCCATCGCGCTGGCGGGGATGCGGGCATGACGCCGGGCTTCGTGCACCTCCGCCTGCACACGGAATATTCGCTTGCGGACAGCGTGATCCGGATCCGCGAGCTTCTCGAGCGTGTGGCCGAGCTGCGCATGCCGGCCGTCGCCGTCACCGACCAAAGCAACCTGTTTGCGATGGTGAAGTTCTATCGCGGCGCGGTGGCCCGCGGCATCAAGCCGCTGGTCGGCGTGGACCTCTGGATCGACGAGCCGGGGGACTCGCGGCACCCCAGCCGCCTCCCACTCCTGTGCACGGGCGACGGCGGCTACCGCAACCTCTGTCGGCTCGTGAGCCGGGCCTATCTGGAGGGGCGGCGTCTCGGCCGCGTGCTGGTGTTGCGCGAGTGGCTGATGCCAGAAGCCTGCGAAGGATTGATCGCGCTTTCGGCGGGGCGCGAGGGCGACGTGGGGCGGGCGCTGCTGGGCGGGCGCCCCGACGCCGCCCGCGAATGCCTCGACTTCTGGCGCGCGCGCTTCCCCGGACGCTACTACCTCGAGTTGCACCGCACGGGCCGGGAATCGGACGAGCTGCACGTCGCGGAAGCCGTTGCGCTCGCCGCGGCAACCGGCACGCCGGTCGTGGCGACGAACGACGTGCGCTTCCTGCACGCGTCCGACTTCGAGGCGCACGAGGCACGGGTCTGCATCCAGCAGGGCCACGTACTGAGCGATCCGCGGCGGCCGCGCGAATACAGCGGCGAGCAGTATCTGAAGAGCGCGGACGAAATGGCGACGCTGTTCGCCGACCTTCCGGAGGCCGTCGAGAACAGCGTCGAGATCGCGCGTCGCTGCAGCCTCGAGCTCGGACTCGGGCGCAGCTACCTGCCCGATTTCCCGGTGCCGGCGGGGGAGTCGGCGGAAACCTTCCTGCGTGGCAGCGCGGTCGAGGCGCTGGCCGGCCGCCTTGCGGAACTGGTGGACGAAAGCGCGGGCCGCAGCGAGGCCGCCTATCGCGAGCGGCTCGCCAGCGAGCTGGACGTCATCTGCGGAATGGGATTCCCCGGATATTTCCTCATCGTGGCGGATTTCATCCGCTGGGCGAAGGCAAACGACATCCCGGTGGGACCCGGGCGCGGCTCCGGCGCGGGATCCCTGGTTGCGTACGTGCTCGGCATCACGGACCTGGATCCGCTGGCCTACGACCTGCTGTTCGAGCGCTTCCTGAATCCCGAGCGCGTGTCGATGCCCGACTTCGACATCGACTTCTGCATGGAGGGTCGCGATCGGGTCATCGACTACGTCGCGCAGCGCTACGGCCGCGACAGCGTGGCGCAGATAATTACCTACGGCAGCATGGCGGCGAAGGCAGTCGTGCGCGACGTCGGGCGCGTGCTCGGCCATCCGTACGGCTTTACCGACCGGATCGCAAAGCTCATTCCGTTCGAGGTGGGAATGACGCTCAACAAGGCGCTCGCCCAGGAGGAGGAGTTGAGGCGCCTGTACCAGAGCGAGGACGACGTGCGCGGCCTCATCGACCTGGCGAAGCGCCTGGAGGGGCTGGCGCGCAACGCCGGCCGGCACGCGGGCGGCGTCGTGATCGCGCCGACCGTGCTCACCGATTTCACGCCGCTCTACTGCGAAGAGGGGAGCGACGCGCCGGTCACGCAGTTCGACAAGGACGACGTGGAAGCCGCCGGACTCGTGAAGTTCGACTTCCTGGGCCTGCGTACGCTGACGATCATCGATCGCGCGGTCAAGCGGGTGAACGCGCTCCGAGCCGCCACGGGCGAGGAGCCGCTGGACATCGCTCGCATCCGGCTCGACGACGCGCCGACCTTCGAGCTGCTGCGTGCCTGCCGGACGACGGCGGTGTTCCAGCTCGAGTCGCGCGGCATGAAAGATCTCGTGAAGCGCCTCCAGCCCGACAGCTTCGACGACATCGTCGCGCTGGTGGCGCTGTTCCGCCCCGGCCCGCTGCAGTCCGGCATGGTCGACGACTTCATCAACCGCAAGCACGGCCGCCAGCACGGCCCGATCGACTACTTCCATCCCGGGCTGGAGCCGATCCTCAAGCCCACCTACGGCGTCATCCTGTACCAGGAGCAGGTGATGCAGATCGCCCAGACGCTGGCCGGTTACAGCCTGGGCGCCGCCGATCTCCTGCGCCGCGCGATGGGCAAGAAGAAGCCGGAGGAGATGGCGAAACAGCGCTCCATCTTCACGGACGGAGCGACGAGCCGCGGCGTGGACCGCGGCACCGCGACGTGGATCTTCGACCTGATGGAGAAGTTCGCCGGCTACGGGTTCAACAAGAGCCATTCCGCCGCCTACGCGCTGCTGTCCTATCAGACGGCATGGCTGAAGGCACACTACCCGGAAGCCTTCATGGCTTCGGTGCTGTCGGCCGACATGGACCACACGGACAAGGTCGTGACGCTCATCGACGAATGCCACCAGATGGGCCTTGCGGTGGAGCCACCCGACGTCAACGAATCCGACCACACCTTCAACGTCGCGGGCGAGCGGCGCCTGCGCTACGGTCTCGGCGCCATCAAGGGCGTCGGTCAGTCGGCGGTGGCCGCCATCATCTCCGAGCGCACGGCGGGCGGGCCATTCGGGGGGCTCAACGATTTCTGCTCGCGGATCGACCTGCAGCGCGTGAGTCGCAGGGTCGCCGAGGCGCTGATCCGCGCCGGTGCGCTGGACTTCGTGGGCCCCAACCGCGCGACGCTGATGCACAGACTGCCGCGCGCGCTGGCGCGTGCCGAACAGCGGGCGCGCGCGGACGCCGCGGGGCAGAACGACCTGTTCGGCGTTGCCGCGGCCGTGCGCGCGGTCGCGGCCGACGATGGGGAGGCGCTGCCGGAATGGAGCACGGCCGAGCGACTGGCCGGCGAGCGCGAGACGCTCGGCCTGTTCCTCACCGGACATCCCGTCGACGAGGTGGCACAGGATCTTCAGGCGCTGGCCAGCGCACGCATCGGCGAGCTGGCCGCCGAGCGACCGGCTGAAGATGACCGCGGCTATGGCGCGCCGCGGCGCGACGTCGTCGTCGGCGGCCTGATCGTCGATATCCGCCGGCGCGGAAACCGCGTGACCCTCGTGCTGGACGACCGCAGCGGGCGCATCGAGGTGACGCTGTTCGACGAGGCTTTCCAGCAGTGCCGGCACATCGTCGCGCGAGACACCATCGTCATCGTCGAGGGCAGCCTACGTTTCGACGACTTCATCGACGACTGGCGGGTGACGGCGCGCCGGGTGATCGACCTGGACCGGGCGATGGAGGAGCGGGCGCGCCGCCTGCTGATCCGCTGCCAGTGCTACACCGACAACGGCTTTGTGGTCGAGCTGCAAAAGGCCCTGGAGCCTTCCCGCAGCGGCCAGTGCCCCGTGGCCGTCGTCTACCGGCGCCCCGACGCCGCGGCCAGCATTCAGCTGGGCGAACGCTGGAGGATCCGGCCGAGCATCGCCCTGTTGCACCGCCTCGGGAGCCTCGTCGGAGCCGACAACGTCCGGATGGAATACGGTGCGCCGCCGGAAGCCTGACGCGGCGGTGATCGTGCAGTGCGGCAGGCGGCGCCTGCTGGCATTCGGTTGCTTGTGTTGCTGGAGCCCGGCCGCTAAGTTTGCCTGCCGGACCCTTGCCGGGCGTGATGGGCCGCGTATCTGCGCATGAATCTCAATTTTCTGGACTTCGAGCAGCCCATCGCCGAGCTGGAAGCGAAGATCGACGAACTGCGGTTCGTCGGCACCGACTCGGAGGTCAATCTCTCCGAGGAGATCGGCCGCCTCAAGGCCAAGAGCGAAGCGCTGACGCGGAGCATCTTTGCGGGCCTCAGCGCCGCACAGGTCGTGCAGCTGGCGCGCCATCCGCAACGGCCCTACACGCTCGATTACGTCGAGCGCATCTTCACCGAATTCGACGAACTGCACGGCGACCGCAGCTACGGCGACGACCGCGCCATCATCGGCGGCGTTGCGCGGCTCGAGGACAAGCGGGTGATGGTGATCGGCCATCAGAAGGGCCGCGACACGAAGGCGAAGGTGGTGCGCAATTTCGGCATGCCGCGGCCGGAGGGCTACCGCAAGGCATTGCGGCTCATGCGCATGGCGGAAAAGTTCCGCATGCCCGTGATCTCCTTCATCGACACCCCCGGCGCCTACCCGGGCGTGGGAGCCGAGGAGCGGGGGCAGAGCGAAGCCATCGCCAGGAACCTGATCGAGATGGCGGGACTGCGCACGCCGATCGTCGCCGTCGTGATCGGCGAGGGCGGCTCCGGCGGCGCGCTCGCGATCGGCGTGGCGGACCGGCTGCTAATGCTCCAGTACGGCGTGTATTCGGTCATCTCGCCCGAGGGATGCGCGTCGATCCTGTGGAAGAGCCCGGACATGGCGGAGGAGGCCGCCGACGCAATGGGCGTGACCGCGGAGCGCCTCCGCGAATTCGAGCTGGTGGACGAGGTGATTCCCGAGCCGCTGGGCGGGGCGCACCGCGACCCGGTGGCGATGGCGGAGACCCTCCGCGAGACGTTGCTGAGGCACCTCGCCGCCCTGGATGGCCGCCCACTGAACGACCTGGTGGCCGAGCGCCAGCAACGGCTCGTGAGCACCGGGCGGTACCGCGAGGGCTAGCGGTCCGACCGCTCCGCCACGGGCGGAAGCGGGCTGCTGCTGCGCCGTTCACCCCATGGCGACCCGGAATGTGCTTGCGGGCTTCGATGCCCAGGCGCTTTGGACGGCGCTCGACGCGCTGCCAGGCGGAGCAACGGGCACGGACTACCGGGTCGCGTGCAGCGGCGGCCTCGATTCGACCGTGCTGGTCGCCGCCATGGCGGAGCTGCGCCCCCGGCTCGGCTCCGCGCAGTTGTCGGCGGTGCACGTGGATCATGGCCTGCATGCCGATTCCACCGCCTGGGCCGAAGCCGCCGTGCACACCTGTACCGGCCTCGGCGTGTCGTGCCGGGTGGTGACCGTGAATGCGCATCCCGCGCCGGGCGAAAGTCCGGAGGCGGCGGCGCGGCAGGCCCGCTATCGGGCGTTGGCGCGCGATCTCGGGCCACGGGATGCGCTCCTGACGGCCCACCACGCGGACGACCAGCTCGAAACGGTCCTGCTGCAGTTGTTGCGCGGCGCGGGGGTCGCGGGACTGGCGGCCATGCCGGCGGATGCCCCGCTCGGGGCCGGGCGCCACCGCCGCCCGCTGCTGGGATTCACGCGCGCTGCACTGGAGGCCTGGGCGCGGGCACATGGCCTCGTCTGGATGGAAGACCCGGCCAACCTTGAATTGCGCTACAGCCGCAGTCGCCTGCGCCACGAAGTGCTGCCGGCGCTCCGTGCCGGCTGGCCCGCGGCGGCCAAAGCGGTCGCGCGGTCGGCGGCGCATTGCGCGGAGGCCGCGGCCGTGCTCGACGAGCTGGGACGCTCCGACGCCGCCGGCTGCCGGGACGGGAATGCGCTCCGCGTCGCCGCGCTGGCCGGCCTGCCCGCCGCGCGGCGCAGGAACGCGGTGCGCCACGAGGTGCGCCGCGCCGGCCTGCCGATGCCCGATCATCGGCGGCTGGACGCGTTGCTCGACCAGATGCTGACGGCGCGGCCCGAAGCGGCGCCGGTCGTGCGCTGGCCGGGCGCGGCCGGGTGCCGCTATCGTGGCAGGCTGTGGCTGGTTCCGGGCGCCTGGCTGGACCCGCCGCCGGCGCCGCTGCCGTGGCGCGACCCGACCGAACCCCTGTCGCTGGGCGGCGGATTGGGCGAGCTGGCCGTCGAGGAGACGCAGGACGGCGGCGTGCTGTGCGCAGCACTCGATCTGCGGCCATGGCGCGTCGCCTTCCGTGCAGGCGGCGAACGCATCTGCCTCGCCGGCCAGGCGCACCGGCGCCCGCTGAAGAAAATCCTGAACGAAGCGGGGATCCCGCCATGGTTCAGATCGCGCATGCCGCTCATCGAGGTCGGCGATTCCCTGGCCGCGGTGGGCGATCGCTGGATTGCGGCGGAGTGGTGGAGCCCCCCGGGAAACAAGGCCCTTCGCATCGCGTGGCACGGCGCGCCCGTCTTCTCGTGACGTAGCCGCATTGTGACGAATCGGGCCTTCTGATAACTTGGCCTCCCGTCGTTTTAACGCGCTTTGCAGCGCGCACCTCTCGCAAACGGCGGTACTCTGATGACCCGTTACGTCTTCGTCACCGGTGGCGTGGTTTCCTCGCTCGGGAAGGGCATCGCGTCCGCTTCGCTGGGCGCCATCCTGGAAGCCCGCGGCCTCAAGGTGAGCATGATCAAGCTGGATCCCTACATCAACGTGGATCCCGGCACAATGAGTCCGTTCCAGCACGGCGAGGTCTTCGTCACGCAGGACGGCGCGGAGACGGACCTGGACCTGGGACACTACGAGCGTTTCGTGCGCACGGTCACGTCGCGTCACAGCAACTACACGACCGGCAGGATCTACGAGAACGTCATCGCCAAGGAGCGCCGCGGCGAATACCTGGGCGCGACGGTGCAGGTCATTCCGCACATCACCGATGAGATCAAGCGCTGCGTGCGCGCCGGTGCCGGCGACGCCGACGTCTGCATGGTGGAGATCGGCGGCACGGTCGGCGACATCGAGTCGCTGCCTTTCCTGGAGGCGATCCGGCAGATGGGCATCGAACTGGGCCGCGACAGGGTTGCGTACATGCACCTCACGCTCGTTCCCTACATCGCGACCTCCGGCGAAACGAAGACGAAGCCGACGCAGCACTCCGTGAAGGAGCTGCGCGGTATCGGTATCCAGCCCGACGTGCTGCTGTGCCGGTCCGACCGCCCGATGCCGGCCGACCAGCGCCGCAAGATCGCGCTGTTCACGAACGTCCAGGAAGAAGCGGTCATCTCGGCCGTGGACGCGGACGACATCTACAAGATTCCCCTGCTGCTCAACGCGCAGGGGCTCGACGACATCGTGTGCCACAAGCTGCGCCTCGACGTTCCGCCGGCGGATCTCGCCGAATGGCAGGCGGTCGTGGAGGCGAAGGCGAATCCCCGCCATCGCGTCGACATCGCCATGGTCGGCAAGTACGTCGATTTCCAGGATTCGTACATGTCGCTGAACGAGGCCCTTACCCACGCGGGCATCCACACGCGGACGAAGGTCAAGATCCACTTCGTCGATGCGGAGCAACTGGAGCGGGAGGGCACCGGCTGCCTGAAGGGCATGGACGCCATTCTCGTCCCGGGCGGCTTCGGCGACCGCGGCATCGAGGGCAAGATCGCCGCCGTGCGCCACGCGCGCGTGCACGGCGTTCCCTACCTCGGCCTGTGCCTCGGACTGCAGGTGGCGGTCATCGAGTTCGCCCGCAACGTCGCGAACCTCGAGGGCGCGCACAGCACGGAGTTTCGACGCGACACGCCGCACCCGGTCATCGCCCTCATCACCGAATGGATGGACCGGACCGGGGCGCTGGAGAAGCGCAGCGAGGGCTCGGACCTCGGCGGAACGATGCGCCTGGGCGGGCAGGAATGCCGGCTCGCGCCCGACACGCTCGCCGCCCGCACGTACGGCAGAACCTCGATCAACGAGCGGCACCGCCACCGCTATGAGTTCAACAACAACTACCGCGAGGCGCTCGAGCGCGCCGGACTCGTGTTCTCCGGCTGGTCGGTCGACGGGCTGTGCGAAATGGTCGAGCTGCAGAATCATCCATGGTTCCTGGCGAGCCAGTTCCATCCGGAGTTCACCTCGACGCCGCGGGACGGCCATCCGCTGTTCACCGGCTTCATTTCAGCCGCGCGTGCGCGGCGCGAGCAGCAGCTGCCCGAGGCCGTCCACGCATGAGGCTGTGCGGCTTCGAAGCCGGGCTCGACCGGCCGCTGTTTCTCATCGCGGGGCCGTGCGTGGTCGAGAGCCGCGAGCTGGCAATGGAAACGGCGGGCCGCCTCAAGGAAATCACCGCGCGGCTCGGCGTGCCGTTCATCTACAAGTCGTCGTACGACAAGGCCAACCGCTCGTCGCTGCAGAGCTTCCGCGGACTAGGGCGGGAAACCGGCCTGGCGATCCTCGACGACGTGCGCCGCACGATCGGCGTGCCGGTGCTGACCGATATTCACGAGGATTCGCCGCTCGCCGAAGTCGCCGCCGCGGTGGACGTGCTGCAGACGCCCGCGTTCCTGTGCCGGCAGACGAACTTCATTGTCGCCGCCTGCTCCCAGGGGCGGCCCGTCAACATCAAGAAGGGCCAGTTCCTGTCGCCGTGGGAGATGGCCAACGTCGTCGACAAGGCGCGCTCCACGGGTAACGAGCAGATCCTGGTCTGCGAGCGCGGCTTCAGCTTCGGCTACAACAACCTCGTGTCCGACATGCGGTCGCTGGCCGTGATGCGCGACACGGGCGCTCCGGTCGTGTTCGACGCAACCCACTCGGTCCAGCTCCCCGGTGGACAGGGCAAGGCGTCGGGCGGCCAGCGCGAGTTCGTGCCCGTGCTGGCGCGCGCGGCGGTCGCCGCGGGGATCGCCGGGCTGTTCATGGAAACCCATCCCGACCCGGAGCACGCCCTTTCCGACGGCCCGAATGCCTGGCCGCTCGATCGCCTGGAGCCGCTGCTCGAAACGCTCCGCGAGCTCGACGAGACCGTGAAATCGCGCCCGTTCGAAGAGGTCGAACTCGGGCGAGGCTAGAATGGAGCCGCGGCCGACTGGCCGCGGAGCGTCCGGGAGATTTCAGATGGCCAGGATCGCCGAGGTGCATGCGCGGGAGATTCTCGATTCCCGTGGCAATCCGACCGTGGAAGCCGACGTAATGCTCGACGACGGCACCTTCGGCAGGGCCGCCGTCCCGTCCGGCGCATCCACCGGGACGCGCGAGGCCGTCGAGTTGCGCGACGGCGATCCGGCACGCTACCTGGGCAAGGGAGTTCGACAGGCCGTCGCCAACGTGAACGGCGAGATCCGCGACGCCGTGCTCGGTATGGACGCGTCCGATCAGCCCGCCCTGGACCGGCGCCTCATCGCGCTCGACGGCACCGAGAACAAGGGGCGGCTCGGCGCGAACGCACTGCTCAGCGTGTCGCTCGCCGCGGCAAAGGCCGCCGCTGCAGCCGCCGGCAACGAGCTGTTCCGCCACCTGAATCCCGGCGGTGATTTCGCGATGCCGGTGCCGATGATGAACATCATCAACGGCGGGCAGCACGCCGATAACAGCGTGGATATCCAGGAGTTCATGATCATGCCCGTCGGCGCATCGAGCTTCGCGGAGGCTCTGCGCTGCGGCGCCGAGATCTTTCATGCGCTGCGCGCGGTACTGCACGCCCGGGGACTGGCGACGGGCGTCGGCGACGAGGGCGGCTTTGCACCCGACCTGCCGTCCAACGAGGCGGCGTTCGAAACCATCCTGGCCGCGATCGAGAAGGCCGGCTATCGAGCGGGCGAGGACGTCGTGCTGGCAATGGACGTTGCCAGCTCGGAATTCTATCGCGACGGCGTCTATGACCTCGCTTCCGAGGGACGCGAGTTCGACGCTGCGGGCTTCTGCGATTACCTGGCAGGGCTCGTATCCCGTTATCCCATCGTGTCGATCGAGGACGGCATGGCGGAGGACGACTGGGAGGGTTGGAAGCTGCTCTCCGAGCGCCTCGGCCGCAGCATCCAGCTGGTCGGCGACGATCTGTTCGTCACCAACACCCAAATACTCGCCGAAGGCATCCGGAGGGAAATCGCCAACTCCATCCTGATCAAGGTGAACCAGATCGGCACGCTGACGGAAACCCTGGCCGCGATTCACATGGCCTACCAGGCCGGTTACAGCGCCGTGATTTCGCATCGCTCGGGCGAGACGGAGGACGCCACGATCGCGGACATCGCCGTAGCCACGACCGCGAGCCAGATCAAGACGGGCTCACTGTCCCGCTCCGACCGCGTCGCAAAGTACAACCAGCTGCTGCGCATCGAAGAGGAACTGGGCGGGTCCGCGAGCTATCCCGGACGCGCCGCGCTCGCCGTGGCCGTGTAGCGTCGATGCGGGTGGCGCTCGCGCTCCTGCTGGTCCTGCTGGGGCTCCTGCAATACCGGCTGTGGCTGTCCGACGACGGCTACTCCGCCGTCTGGCGGCTGAGCGACGCGATCGCGGCGCAGGGCGAGGAGAACGAGTCACTGCGCGAACGAAACCGCGCCCTTGCCGCAGAGGTCAAGGACCTGAAGGCCGGCCTGGACGCGGTAGAGGAGATCGCGCGCAGCGAGCTCGGCATGATCCGTTCCGGCGAAACGCTCTTCCAGGTGGCCGAGGACTCCGCTGAGGACGCCGCTGCGGTGCCCGAGGGAAAATGAAGGCGGCGCGCTGCTGGGCGGTCGTGCCTGCCGCCGGCGCCGGCCGACGCATGGGTGGCAGTCTGCCAAAGCAGTTCCTGCCGTTGCGTTCGCGTACCGTCCTCGCCTGGGCGCTCGAGCCGCTGCTCCGGTGTCCGCGCGTTGCGGGCGTCGTCCTCGCGGTGCCGCCGGGCGACGACCGGTGGAGGGACGCCGTGGGCGAGCCGGCCGGGCTCCTGACGGTGGAAGGCGGCAGCGAACGTTGCGACTCGGTACTGGCGGGGCTGGAGGCGCTGGCCGGCAGGTCCGCCGCCGAGGACTGGGTCCTGGTGCACGATGCGGCACGGCCCTGCCTTTCGACCGGCGAGCTGGCGTCGCTGCTCGACAGCCTGTGGAACGAGGCCGTCGGGGGCCTGCTCGCGTTGCCGCTCACCGACACGCTCAAGCGGTCGGACGCCAGTGGGCGTGTCGCCGAGACGCTGCCGAGAAGCGGGCTGTGGCGAGCGCTTACCCCACAGATGTTTCGCTACGCGGCCCTGCGCGAGGCGCTGAGGGTCGCGGCGGCGGACGGCGACCCGCCGACGGACGAGGCCGCGGCCATGGAGCGGGCGGGACACCGGCCGCGACTCGTGGCGGGGCGGCCCGAGAACCTGAAGATTACCGGACCCGCCGACCTCGCACTCGCCGAGGCCGTGCTGGCGGCACGGGAGATGCCCGCTTGCGCATAGGACACGGCTTCGACGTGCACGCGTTCGGACCCGGCGACCGGGTATTCATCGGCGGCGTGGAGATCGCCTGGGAGCGCGGCGTCGTCGCCCATTCGGATGGCGATGTGGCGCTGCACGCACTGTGCGACGCACTGCTCGGCGCGGGGGGGCTCGGCAACATCGGCCACATGTTTCCGGACACCGATCCCGCTTGGCGCGGCGCGGACAGCAGGGGGCTCCTGCGCCGCGTCGTTGCGCGCGTGGCGGAGCAGGGACTCGCGGTCTGCAACGCAGACATTACCGTCATCGCGCAGGCACCGCGACTGGCGCCGTACATCGACGCCATGCGGGAGCGCATCGCAGAGGATCTCGGCATCGCCCGCGAGCGCGTCAACCTGAAGGCGACGAGTACCGAACGCCTCGGCTACATCGGGCGGGGCGAGGGCCTTGCCGCACACGCCGTGGTGCTGTTGTCGGAGTTGCCGCGCGACCCGGCCGGCGGCGGTTCGCGTTGAGCTTCGATCCCTGGTTGTCGCTGCCGCATGCACTGGGCGGTCCCGCCGGCAGTGGACGCATTCGGGAGCGCGCGGCGGATTTTCGCGTCGCCGAGGAGCTGGGGTTCAAGCCCCGCGGCGCGGGCGAGCACCTGTTTCTGCGGCTGCGCGAAACCGGCTGCAATACGGCCTGGGTGGCGGGGCGCATTGCGCGGTGGGCGGGACGGCCGAGATCGGACGTCGGCTATGCCGGCATGAAAGATCGCCACGCCGTGACGGAGCAGTGGTTCAGCGTCCGTTGCCCCGGCGGCCGCCATCCGGATCCGGACACGCTCGCCGTGCCGGGCGTGGAGCTCGTCGCCACGGCCCGGCACGACCGGAAGCTGCGGCGCGGCGCATTGGCGGGAAACCGCTTTCGCATTCGCGTCACGGACCTGACGGCGGATCCGCAGCGGCTGCTCGCGCGCCTGGAGTCCGTGCGCGTGCGTGGCGTGCCCAATGCGTTCGGGCCGCAGCGCTTCGGCCGCGAGGGCGGCAATCTGCGGATCGCCGCGGACTGGTTCGGCGGCGGGCCGGAGCCGCGCCGCGAGCTGCGCGGCTTCGCGCTCTCTGCCGCACGCTCACTGATCTTCAACGCCGTGCTGGCGGAGCGTATCGCCGCGGCGGACTGGGAGCGTGCGTCGCCCGGCGATCCGGTGCAGCTCGACGGGCGGGGCAGCTGGTTCATCGCCCAGGCCGACGACGACGCGCTGGCGGGGCGGCTCGCCGCGCTCGAGGTGCACGCGACGGGACCCCTATGGGGCCGCGGCGACCCGCCCGGCGACGGTCCCGGCGCCGCGCTGGAGAAGGCAGTGGCGGCCCGTTACCCCGACTTCGCCGCCGGCCTGGCGGAGGCAGGACTCGATCAGGAGCGGCGCGCGCTGCGGGTGCGCGTGCGCGACCTGGAATGGCGCTTCGATGACGGCGCGCTGGAGCTGGCGTTCGGGCTACCGGCAGGGTCCTATGCGACCGCCGTACTCCGCGAGCTGCTCGCTACGCCATCGGCCGAACCCTCTGCGGCGACACAGGCGCCGTAGACCCTGAGCGAGGGGGCTTAGCGGGGCCGCAGCAGGACGTACAGCGCGCCGGTGCCGCCGTCGATCGGCCTGGCGGAGCAGTAGGCCAGCACCTCGTCGCGGACGGTCAGCCAGCGACCGATGCGCCGCTTGATGACCGGTCCTGCGTGGCCGGAGCGCAGCCCCTTTCCGTGGATGATGCGAACGCAGTGCCAGCCCGCGTCGCGCGCCTCGGCCAGAAATTCCGAGAGTGCCTGGCGCGCCTGGGTGGCGCTCAGACCATGCAGGTCCAGCTCCTCGCGCACGCTGTATTCGCCACGCTTCAGGCGGCGGAAGACCGCCGGCGAGACGGACGGGCGGTGGAAGCTGAGGTCCTGACCCGTGCCGTCCTCCGCCTCCGGATTGCCGAGCAGACTCTCGTCGAGAACGGCGGCTTCGTCAGCGCGCCGGAACCTAGCCACGGGCGCGGGCGCCGGCCGTCTCGGCGCAGGGTCGCCGGCGGCCAGGGGCTGCGCATCGCTGACCGCCTCACGGAACAGCTTGACGTCTTCGTCTGCGGGCTGCATCGCTGGTTCCTCCAGGGGTGCGCCGGTATAGTTGGCCACAGCTTACCGGCCGACTATCCCCCGGGTGAAGATCCTCCTCTCAAACGACGACGGCTACAGGGCCGAGGGCCTGCGCTGCCTGGCCGAGCACCTCCGCGACCTGGCCGAGCTCGTCATCGTCGCGCCGGAGCGCAATTGCAGCGGCGCCAGCAACTCGCTCACGCTCGACGCACCACTGCGTCTCACCGATGTGGGGGACGGCACGTACTTCGTCAATGGCACGCCGACCGACTGCGTGCACCTCGCGCTGACAGGGCTGCTGGACGACGAGCCGGACATGGTGATTTCCGGCATCAACGACGGTGCCAACCTGGGCGACGACGTGCTGTATTCCGGCACGGTGGCGGCCGCCATGGAGGGCCGCTTCCTCGGCCTGCCCACCCTTGCGATCTCGCTGGTCAGCGGCACGGGAAGGCAGTTCGAGACCGCCGCGCGCGTCGCGCGCGATCTCGTGTGGCGGCTGCGAGATAATCCGCTGCCGGCCACGACCATTCTCAACGTGAACGTGCCGGACCTGCCGTACGACGAATTGCAGGGCATGGAGGCGACGCGGCTCGGCCACCGCCACAAGGCGGAGCCCGTCGTCCGCTCGGCGGACCCGCGCGGACGGACCATATTCTGGGTCGGCCAGGCGGGAGCCGGGCAGGACGCAGGCCCGGGCACGGATTTTCATGCGATCCAGCGGCGACGCGTTTCGCTCACGCCGCTTAAGGTCGATCTGACGCGGCACGAGGACATCGGCCGGATTGCCGGCTGGCTGGAGGCTTCGGCACTTGATCGCCCCGCTTGATCGCAGCGGCATCGGCATGACGTCCGCGCGCACGCGCGAGCGCCTCGTCCAGCGCCTGAAGGAAGGCGGCATTCGAGATGCACGCGTGCTGGAGCGCATTCGCAGCGTTCCGCGCCACCTGTTCGTCGACGAGGCTCTGTCCAGCCGGGCCTACGAGGACACGGCGCTGCCGATCGGACTCGGGCAGACCATCTCGCAGCCGTGGGTCGTGGCGCGCATGACGGAAGCCGTCATCGCGGAGAGCGTCCCGGACAGCGTGCTGGAGATCGGCACCGGCTGCGGCTACCAGACCGCGGTCCTCGCGGGCATCGTGCCGAAGGTGTACACCGTGGAGCGACTGGGGCCGCTGATGCGGCGCGCGCGCGCCTTGCTGCGCAGGCTCGAGCTGCACAACGTGCAGTTCCGCCACGGCGACGGCTCGCAGGGGTGGCCGAAGCATGCGCCCTACGGCGCGATCCTCGTGACGGCGGCGCCCGAGGAAATTCCGCAGTCGTTGCTGGCGCAGCTCGCGGACGGCGGGCGCATGATCATACCGGTCGGCCCGCGCGGGCGTCAGGAGCTGCTGGAAGTGATCCGGCAAGGCGAGGAGTACGAGCAGCGCAGCCTCGGGCTGGTGAGCTTCGTGCCGCTCGTCGGTGGCGTTTCCTGATGCGCGCGCCGCCGGTGCGACGCTGATGGCCCTGTTCGGGCCGCTTTACGATCGGGTTCTCGTCTGGGCACGCCACCGGCACGCAGCGTGGTATCTCGGCGGGTTGTCGTTTGCCGAATCGTCGTTCTTTCCCGTGCCGCCGGACGTGATGCTCGTGCCGATGTCGCTGGCGCGGCCGGAACGCGCGCTCCGCCTCGCGCTGCTCACCACGATCACGTCCGTGCTGGGCGGACTGTTCGGCTACGCCATCGGCTATTTCGCCCTGGACGTCGTCGAGCCGTGGCTGAAGTCCGCGGGCTACTGGGAGGCCTATCTCGAAGTCAGCGGCTGGTTCGAGCGCTGGGGCTTCTGGGCGGTGCTCGCCGCGGGATTCTCGCCGGTGCCGTACAAGCTGTTCACGATCGCCGCCGGCGCGCTCGCCATGAGCGTGCCGCTGTTTGCCGTGGCGTCGCTGCTCGGTCGCGGCGGGCGTTTTTATCTGGTGGCGTGGCTGATCCGGCTCGGCGGTGCGCCGATGGCGGACCGGCTGCGTCGCAACGTGGAGTATCTCGGTTGGCTGCTCGTCGGCCTGCTGCTCGTGGCCTGGTATCTGGCGAGGGCCTGATCCGCCGCGTCGCCGTCATGGCCGTGCTGCTCGTGGGGCTCGCGGCCTGCGCCGAATTCACCACCTGGGAACCGGGCACGCCGCACGCCCCCCCGGCCGGCAACGTCCACGTGGTGCAGTCGGGCGAGACGCTCTACAAGATCGCATTCCGCTATCGGCTCGACTGGCGGGACCTGGCGAGCTGGAATCGCCTTTCCAATGCGGACCGTATCCATCCGGGCCAGCGCATCCGCCTGACGCCGCCGGCCGGCGCTACTACTGCCGCGCGCAGGCAACCGGCAGGGCGGGAGGGGCGGGCCCCCGCGGCCACGCCGGCACCGCCGGCTCCGGCCGTGCGCCGTGCTGCAGGCCCGCAACCCGAATGGCGTTGGCCCGTAGAGGGGCCGCTCTTGTGGTCCTTCGGACAGAGTCGGCGCAACCCGACCGGCATCGGATTGGGTGGTGCGGATGGGCAGGAAGTGCGTGCCGCGGCCGACGGCGACGTGGTGTACAGCGGAAGTGGACTTATCGGCTACGGCCAGCTTATTATCCTGAAGCATAACGATACCTATCTGAGCGCGTACGGCCACAACCAGACGCTCAGGGTCGCGGAGGGGGAGCGCGTCACGTCCGGTGAGGTCATTGCCCTGATGGGGCGTGGCCCCGGCGACCGGCCCCTTCTGCATTTCGAGATTCGGCTCGAAGGCAAGCCGGTAGACCCCGTAAGGTATCTCCCGGCACGCTAGAGTCAGATTCGCGTGCGGCAGTTTCACGACTGCGGTCCCTCAGCCACTCAAGGGGGCCCCATGGACACCAGACTCGACAACGTGCGGGTAGCCGTCGACGGAACCCGCGACATCGAACCGCTGGACGAGTACGACGGCGACCTCGACGCCCAGTTCGACGGCACGGATGTGCCGGTGGAGGACGTTGCAGCGGACGCCGTGGAAGTGACCGACCCGGTCCCCGACGTGCGCAATCCCTATCTCGGCTATTCGGACCGGGACAGCCTGGATGCCACGCGCCTGTACCTTTCGGAGATCGGCTTCTCGCCGCTGCTCACGGCGGAAGAGGAGGTCTATTTCGCGCGTCGCGTCCGCAAGGGCGACGAGGCGGCACGCAAGCGGATGATCGAGAGCAACCTCCGCCTGGTCGTGAAGATCGCCCGGCGGTACATGAATCGCGGCCTGCCGCTCCTCGACCTGATCGAGGAGGGCAATCTCGGCCTGATCCATGCCGTGAAGAAGTTCGACCCCGAGAAGGGCTTTCGCTTCTCTACCTACGCGACCTGGTGGATCCGGCAGACGATCGAGCGCGCGATCATGAACCAGACGCGCACCATCCGCCTTCCGATCCACGTCGTGAAGGAGATCAACGTCTACCTGCGCGCGGCGCGACGCCTGACGCAGGAGCTCGACCGGGATCCGACCGCCGAAGAGATCGCGGCACTGCTGGACCGGCGCACCGAGGACGTCGATCGCATGCTCGGCCTGAACGAGCGGCTGTCGGCCAGCGGCACGGTCATGGGTCGGGACGGCGAGCGCAGCCTGCTCGATTCGATTCCGGATAGCGACGATGCAGACCCCGTGCATCGCTGCCAGGCGGACGACCTTCACGAGGTGCTGGAGCGCTGGCTGGACCGGCTGACCGACAAGCAGAAGGCGGTCGTGGAGCGGCGCTTCGGCCTGCACGGCCACGAGAAGGCAACGCTGGAGCAGGTCGGCGAGGAAATCGGCGTAACGCGGGAACGTGTGCGTCAGATCCAGATGGATGCGCTTGCACGGCTGCGCAGCATCATGGAAAGCCACGGGCTGTCGCAGGACACGCTGTTCGACTGATCCACTGCGCGCGGGCGCGGGGCGCCGAGCCGCGCAGGGGCCTCGCCGATCCGGGTGCCCGCAGCAGGACGCTTCCCGTATGCGCGCACGCACCGGCCCCCGAACCGACGCCGGCAGGGATGTCCCGCGCGCTTCTCAGGGCAGGATCAGCGCCGCGGCGACGGGGCGGTCCTCGTTGACGAGGACATTGAAGGTGCGGCAGGCCGCCGGGGTATCCATGACCTCCAGACCGATCCCGCGCGTCGCCAGTTCGGCGATGAGTCCCGCCTCTGGAAACTCGATTCGCGCGCCGGTGCCGAGCAATATCACCTCGGGAGACAGCGCCAGCGCTGGCTGCAGACTCTCCAGGTCGACGCCATTCGTTGCCGTCACTGGCCAGTCGTAGATGATTTCGCCCGCGCTCAGTATGACGCTCCGCGTGATGACGACATCGCCGACGCGGATTTCCCCCGCTGCCACGCTGGTGACCAGGTTGGCCGTCGGATGGCGGTCGAGAGTGAATCGCATGACGCTACGATAATGCATCGCGCGCGACCGGCAAGTGACGCCTGGCTGCCCGACGGTGCCCGCGATCCCGTCGTGGCGCTGTTCGTGCCCGGCCTGGAGGAACTCCCGCCGCCACCGGCGGGGCCGCGCCTGCCGGCGCTGGAGCGGCTGCTCGGGCGCGGCCGGCGGCGTGCGCTGCCGGAGGCCGAGGGGCCCTGGGCGGAACTCGCGCGCCTGGCCGGCGGTGACGTCGCCCGCTGGCCGGTAGGACCGGTGAGCCGGCTGGGGGACCTGGGAACCCTGCCGGCGGCCGCTTGCCTGCGTGTCGAGCCGCTGGGGCTCGAGCCCTCCGGCAGCGGCATCGCGCGCACGCGCGCCGTCGCACTGGCGATCCGCGACGACGAGGCGCGGGGCCTGGCGGCGGCCTTCGCCGCGCATTTCGCGGGGGACGGGCTGGCGCTGGACGTTGCCCGGCCCGAGCGCTGGTACCTCAGCGGCGGCCCCGGCTGGAGCGGGTTCGCCTTGCCACCCCACGCTGATCTGCCGCCCGGCCCGCCGGAATCGGCGCTCCGGCGGCTGCTGGGGGAAGGCGAGATGCTGCTGCACGCGCATCCGGTGAACGAATGCCGGCGCGAGTCCGGCCGCGTCGGCATAAACAGCCTGCACCCCTGGGGAGGCGGCGCCGTCGCGGGCGCAGGACCGACCGCCATGCCCGCGGGCGCGGGCGACGAGCCGTACCTGCGCGGTCTGCGGTCGCTGGCCGGCGCAGCAATCGGGCGGGATCTGGAAGCCGGGGGCATCGCCTGGCCCCTGGCGGTGGAATCGCTGACAGTCGACGGATTCCGGCGGCTGGAAGACGAATGGGCCGCGCCGCTGTACAGGCGACTCGTGCGCGGCCGGCTCTCGGCGATCCGGGTGATCACGGGCCGTGGAGTGCACGAGGTCCGCGTCTGGGAGGCCCGCCGCGCGTGGCGGCGCCCGCGGCCGGTCACCGAGTTGTGCTGACGCGCCGCCCGATACGACGGCGCCTTCCGGTGACTGCGGCGGGACTGGCGCGGCTGCCGCCCGTGCTGGCGCGCGTGTACGCCGCGCGCGGCGTCACGGACGCAAGCGAGCTGGACTATGCACTCGCGCGGATGGTGCCCGTGCGGACGCTCGATGGCGTGGAAGCGGCAACCGATTTGCTGGCATGCCACCTGGAAGCGGGCCGACGCATCGTCGTCGTCGGCGACTTCGACGCCGACGGCGCCACGAGCACCGTGCTGCTGGTCAGGGTGCTGCGCGGTCTCGGCGCCGACGTCGGTTACCTCGTGCCCGATCGCGTCCGGCACGGCTACGGCCTGAGCCCGCTGCTCGTGCGCGAGGCCGCCGCCGGCCGGCCGGCGCTCATCGTCACCGTCGACAGCGGCATCAACTGCCATGCCGGCGTCGCGCTGGCCCGGCAGTACGGCATTGCAGTGCTCGTCACGGATCATCACCTGCCCGGCGAAACCCTGCCGGACGCGGACGTCATCCTGAACCCGAATCTCGTGGGCCAGCGCTTTCCGAGCCGCTGCCTTGCGGGCGTTGGCGTCGCCTTTTACCTTGCCGCCAGCCTCGCCCGGCGGCACACCGGCACCGGGCGCCCGGCCGCCGCGCTGCTCGATCTCGTCGCGCTCGGCACTGTCGCCGACCTCGTGCCGCTGGATGCGAACAACCGCATTCTCGTGGAGCGCGGCCTGGCCAGGATCCGCGCCGGCGACTGCCGCCCGGGCGTGACCGCGCTGCTAGCGGCCGGCGGTCGCGACCCGGTCGCCACGACATCCGCCGATCTGGCCTTCGCCGCGGGACCGCGCCTGAACGCGGCCGGCCGCCTCGAGGACATGTCCATCGGCATCGAGTGCCTGCTGACCGACGACCGCGTCCGTGCCTGCGAGCTTGCCGGCGTGCTTTCGCGCATCAACGATGAGCGCAAATCCATCGAGGCGCGCATGCAAGAGGAGGCGCTCACCGCGGTGGCGGGGCTGGAGCCCGACCTCGACGCGCTGCCGCCCGCGCTCTGCCTGCATCGGCCGGGGTGGCATCCCGGCGTCGTGGGCCTGGTAGCGGCGCGGCTGCGCGAGAGGTACCACCGGCCGGCAGTGGCATTCGCGACCGACGCAGAGGGGCGCCTGAAAGGCTCGGCGCGCTCGATTCCGGGACTGCACATGCGCGACGTGCTCGCTGCGGTGGACGTGCGCCATCCGGGGCTGATCGGCCGCTACGGCGGCCATGCGATGGCCGCGGGCCTGAGCCTCGCCGCCGATGCGCTCGCGGCGTTCGACGCCGCGCTGCGCGACGAGGTCGCCGCGCGCGTGGACGCGGCCGACCTGGCCGGCGAGATCTGGTCCGACGGCGAACTGGCGGACGGGGAGCTGGATCTGCCCACCGCGGAGCTGCTGATGAATGCGGGGCCATGGGGCCAGGGATTCCCGGAGCCGCTCTTCGACGGCCGCTTCCATCTCCTCGGCAGCGACGTCGTCGGCGGCCGTCACCTCCGCCTGCGGCTGCGCCCGGCCGGCGGCAGCAGCATCGTGCAGGGCATCGCCTTCCGGCAGGCAGATTCGTTCGTCGGACCGCGGACCGGGCTCGTGCACGTCGCCTACCGGCTCGGCGTGAACGACTACGGCGGCATGCGCCGCGCGCAGCTCGTGGTGGACTATCTCGAGCCCGCCTGAGCGCGGGACGCATGATAGACTTCGCCGCCTCCCGCAGGACCTGAACCGATGTCCGCCATGGTCGAAGTCACGCAGTTACGTCATCTCCTCGCGGATCTTGCCGACAGGGCGGATGCCCTCAGGAGGTACCTTTGACTATCCCGCCAAGCGGGAGAGGCTGGAGGAAGTGCGCCGCGAGCTCGAGGATCCGGACGTCTGGGCAAAGCCCGACAAGGCGCAGGAGCTGGGGCGCGCGCGCGCGCGCCTCGAGGGCGTCGTCGACGTGCTGGACCGGATCGACGTCGGCCTCAAGGACAGCGGCGAGTTGTTCGACATCGCCGCGGCAGAGCACGACGAAGCCGCGCTGGGCGAGATCGAGGGCGACGTCCAGGCCCTTGCGAAGCAGATCGGAGAGCTGGAATTCCAGCGCATGTTCTCCGGCGAAATGGACGCCCGCAACGCATTCCTCGACGTCACGGCAGGCCAGGGCGGAACCGAGGCGCAGGACTGGGCCGAGATGCTGCTGCGGATGTACCTGCGCTGGGCGGAGGACCACCGTTTCCAGACCGAGCTGATCGAGGTCTCGGCCGGCGAGGTCGCCGGTATCAAGAGCGCCACCGTGCAGGTCGTCGGCCCCTACGCGTTCGGCTGGCTGCGCACCGAAACGGGCGTGCACCGGCTCGTGCGCAAGTCTCCCTTCGACGCGGGCAATCGCCGCCACACCAGCTTTGCCGGCGTCTTTGTCTCGCCCGAGGTGGACGACGACGTGGACATCGAGATCAATCCGGCGGACCTGCGCATCGACGTGTACCGCGCGAGCGGCGCGGGCGGGCAGCACGTGAACCGGACGGAATCCGCCGTGCGCATCACGCACAATCCCACGGGCATCGTCGTGCAGTGCCAGAATGATCGCAGTCAGCACAAGAACAAGGCAACGGCCATGAAACAGCTCAAGGCGAAGCTCTACGAGCTGGCGATGCTGAAGCGCCGCGAGGAGGCGCAGGCGCTGGAGGAGACGAAGGCCGACATCGGCTGGGGCAGTCAGATCCGCAGTTACGTACTGGACCAGTCGCGGATCAAGGATCTGCGTACCGGCGTGGAGGTCGGCAACACCCAGGCGGTGCTCAACGGCGCCCTGGACCCGTTCATCGAGGCGAGCCTGAAGCAGGGCATCTAGGGGGCACGGACGCCCCGCCGCGCCAATCGCGCAAGCGATTGACAGCGCGGAGCAAGGGTGAAGCCTGGCTTACCCTTGCGTCACTGCACCAGTCCAGGACGGACTCGTGCAGAGGTTCCCTGGC
>Ga0268386_10000197_pt1 | contig 36650 bp, 32 predicted proteins | sample RVTome_15_FD_200260 | JGI IMG/M metagenome (GOLD analysis project Ga0268386, IMG submission 200260) | Soil microbial communities from uranium-contaminated site in the Upper Colorado River Basin, Wyoming, United States - RVT150D86... ... | reverse complement strand
AACGCCTCGAGGTTGGCGATGACGGCGCGACCCATCGCGAGGCGCGTCTCGATCGTCGCGGTGCCGATGTGCGGCAGCAGCGTGACGTTGTCGAGCGTGAGGTAACCCGGACGGATCCTGGGCTCGCCGTCGTACACATCGAGGCCGGCCGCCCGCAGATGGCCGCTTCGCAGAGCCTCGATCAGCGCTTCGTCATCGACGAGCCCACCCCGGGCAGTGTTGACGAGAATGCTCCCCGGGCGCATCGCGGCAATCGCGTCGCGATCGACGACGTGTCGCGTCGCGGGTGTGAGCGGTACATGGAGCGACACGATGTCGCTCGCCGCGAGAAACGCGTGCAGCTGCGCTTCGAAGCGGGCGCCCGGAAGGTCGGTCACCGCTCGCGGGTGCCGGCCGTGATACACGATCTGCATACCGAACGCGACGCCGCGTCGCGCGGTCGCCTGGCCGATGCGTCCGTACCCGAAAATGCCCAGCGTGCGTCCAGCCAGGTCCACGCCAAACGTGTCGAGGAGCGAGGCCCCGCGCCACTCGCCTGCACGCAGCCGACGTTCCGCCCAGCTCGCCTGCCGGCATGCTGACAGGATGAGCAGCATCGCGACGTCGGCCGTGGCGTTCGTCACCACGTCCGGCGTATTGGTCACCACGATGCCGCGGATTCGCGCGGCTTCGATGTCGATGTGATCGACGCCGACGGAGTACGACGCGATGATGCGCACGGAGCCGGGCAGGCGATGAATCAGCGCGCTGTCGAGCGACGCGCCGGGGCCGGCTACGAGTCCCCAGGTGCGGGTGAGTCGAGCGCAGAAGTCGGCATCGGCCGGGCCGACATGACGGGCGCCGAAACGCGTCTCGAGCTCCTCCTCGATGGCCGCAGGCAGACGGCTTGTATAGACGACGCCGGCGAATTCCATCGTGGCAACGCGCTACGCCGCGATCGCCTGCGCGAAAAACGGCAATCGCATCCGGAACAACACCATGGGTGAGCCCGCCTCGATTGCCACGGTCTCGCCGCGCTCGACCTGCACCGCAGAGTGCTTCCTCAGTGCCTTGCCGTTCGCGGTGCCCTCTCCTTCCAGTACGAACACGAGATTGCGTGAAGGTGCACCGCTCACGTCGTAGCGCGCACCGGCATCGAGTGTCGCCTCCTCGACAGCAAGACCGCGCTCGTTGAAGTGTCCGAGTTCGCGCACCGCGACACCCGGCACGCACTTGAGCGGGACCCATGCAAAGCTCTCCGGATTGAGCAGGACCGCAGCGTCGTACCGGGCTTGCGGATATTCGAGCTTGCGCCCGTTCACCTCTTCCCAGACGGCCTGGTACCCATCGAGGTTGTGCTTCTTGCCCTGGGCGTCGTACCAGGTGTACACGCCGTCCTCGAACTTGCCCTTCTCGGTCAGCTTGTGCGCCGTCGTGTACAGCTGATCGAAGCTCATGTAGCCACTGCCGCTGGCGCCGGCACACTGCAACAGCAGCGTTTCGGTCTGACCGACCCCCTTCTGCTCGTAGTACGTGCCTTCGCAGAAATACCCGAGCTGGCCCTCCCGCTGCACCCGGCCCCGATCGAAACTGAATTCGCCTTGCAGGATGTAGCGCACCTGATCGAAGTTGTGCCGGTGTCGCGGTGTGAAGAAATCGCCCGTCGTGATCGAAATCGAGAGGTCGAAGTTGTCGACAGCACCGACTTCACCCGAGAGCAGCGCAACGAAGCCAATGCCGCCCGGACGATGGTCAGAAGTGCCGCGCGTCGGTGCGCTGTCGCGATGTGAAATGATCATGGCGCGGTTTCTCCGATTCGTCGCTGATAGATTGCCCGTCATGATTGTAGGACAATCTTGCGGGCAAGCCAAGGCTCTCTTGCACGCGGCTTGGGGCTGGAGGCCGGGGGCTGGGGGTCAGAAGTCCAGGCCGACTGTAGAGCCCTCTGCTGAACTTGGACTGACTCGCACTGATCAGAGCGTCCGCACTTCCGACCTCCAGCCCCCAGCCACCAGCCCCCAGCCGCGCGGCGCGCTAGCCGCGCCCCGCCTCGCGCTGCATCGCCTCCCAGAGCTCCGCGACATGCTCGCGCTCGGTGGCGAGCGCGCCGATCGATACGCGCACCATCCACCGTTCGTCGAGCGTCGCCGGCGTGAGATAGGCGACACCGGAGCGATTCAGTCGTGCCACCCAGTCGCGGGTGTGACGATCGCGTGCCTCGTCCGATCGTCCTGGCGGTTCGTGGCGCACACACACCGTCTGCAACGTCACCGGCGCGAGCACGCGCCAGTGGGGGGTCGCCGCGACCTGCTCCGCCAGCCATCGGGCATTTGCGATGTCGCGGCGCAGGCGCGCTTGCAGCCCGGTCACGCCCTGCTCGCGGATCAGACACCAGAGCTTCAGCGCGCGAAAACGCCGGCCGAGCGGCAGGCCCCAGTCACGATAGTTCTTGACGCTGCCGTCCGCAGCGGACTGCAGATAGCTCGGATTCGTGGACATGACACGCACGAGGTGCTCGCTGTCACGCACGTAGTACACCGAGCAATCGAATACGGCACCGAGCCATTTGTGCGGATTGAGCACGACCGAATCGGCGGTCTCGACACCGTGCCACATCCAGCGGCACTCCGGCAGGATCATCGCGGCACCGGCCATCGCGGCATCGACGTGCAACCAGAGCCCGTGACGGTGCGTGACCTCCGCGATCGCGCCGATCGGATCGAGTGCCGTGGTCGTCGTGGTACCGGTCGTGGCCACGACTGCACACGGGACGTTTCCGGCAGCGAGATCCGACCGGATCGCAGCATCGAGTGCGTCGGCGCGCATGGCGAAGTCATCGTCATGCCGGATCAGCCGCACGTTGTTACGACCGAAGCCCGCGAGGAGCGCCGCCTTGTCCACCGAACTGTGGCTGTGGGCGGAGACGTACACGACGAGCGGCCGGTCCTCGCCCTGCAATCCGCCGCCCGAGAGACCGTAACGGGTGGTGCGCTCACGCGCACAGAGGAGCGCAACGAGCGTGCTGGTGGACGCCGTGTCCTGGATGACGCCTTGCCATACATCGCTGAGCCCGACCATCTGCCGCAGCCAACCCGTGACGACCTCCTCGACCTCGGTCAGCGCCGGACTCGATTGCCACGCGAGACCGAGTACACCGAGGCCGCTGCTCAGGCAGTCGCCCAGCACGCTCGCGAGCTCCGCATTTGCCGGGAAGTAGCCGAAAAAGCGCGGATGCTGCCAGAGCGTGAGACCGGGCAAGACCACGCGATCGAGGTCCGCCAGGATGTGCGCGAACGGCTCAGGCTCGATAGGCGGCGAGGCCGGCAGCTGCGCACGGATTCCTCCCGGCTGAGTGCGGGCCATCACCGGCCACTCCTCGAGACGCGCGCGGTAGTCCGCGATCCAGTCGACCACGGCATGGCCATACTTGCGAAATTCTTCGGGGGTCATTGCACAACCCTTCCCTGCAGGCCGGCCGGGATTATGCGCGATCGACAGCCGGACCGCGCGCCAGCCTGACAGCTTGCGGGCTGGGGACGGGAGGCTGGGGGCTGGAGGTCAGAAGCGGAGTACGGTGCGCTGGCTGTTCACTGTTCACCGTTCACGCTCTACTCCCTTCATCGTTCACGCTCCGCTCACGATACGCGGCCATCCCATCGAAGAGGCGCGCGTAATCCGGTGGCGCACGCTCGCCGGAGTACTCCTGATAGAGCGAATGAACGTTGACGACGATCCGCTCGTAATCCGTCCAGTTGCGGTACTCGCCGAGAGCGATGTCGCGCGCCGCCTCCTCGCAGGACACGCCGGCATCGAAGCGTTTGCGAGCCTCGCCGTCGACGAAGCGCAGGTACGCCATCACCTCACGGACCCCGACCTTATCCGTGATCGGACCATGGCCGGGGACGATCACATCGACGTCCATCCCGAGAATTCGCTCGCATGCGCGTATCCAATTGCCCACCGGCCCGGACCAGATGATTGGCGTGCCGCCGATGAATAAAATGTCGCCTGTATAGACGACGCGCTCGGAGGGTACGTGAACCAGGACGTCGCCGCGCGTGTGGGCGGGCCCGACTTCGATGACATCGACGGTTTTCGAGCCCACCTCGAGCCGCAACTCACCGCGAAACGTTCGGGTAGGCAGTTTGAGTTCGAGCCCGTCGAACGCAAACGGTGCAAAGCAGTGCGTCAGATACCGGCCGAGCCGGCCGAGTTGCGGCGCCTGGCGCATCAGCCCGGCCAGAACTGACGGCGGAACATCGCCCATTTCATCCGCGCCGGCCTCCGAGGCGATGATTTCCGCCTGTGACACCAGACGGTTCCCATAAGTGTGGTCGCCGTTTGCGTGGGTATTCACGAGACATGAGATGTCGCCTGCAGCGAATCCGGTCTGCGCCTTGATGTCGTCGAGCATCGCAGCGGTGAGACGTTCATCGAACAGCGTGTCGACGAGCAGCGCTGCGTCACCATCCGTGACGAACCCCGCGTTGCTCCAGCCCCAGCTTCCGTTCGGCTGCAGGAACGCCCAGGTCCGGTCACCGATCTCGTGCAGACCCTGTGTGAACTGCCACTTCATTGCCACGGCACTCTCCTATCAAAGATCTTCCCTGCAGCCAGCCCGCATGACTTGCCGCTCGAATCGTGTGCCGGGCGTAGCCAGTTGCGCCCGCAACTCCCGCTTGAGCACTTTCCCGTATGCATTCTTCGGCAGCTCCGTGAGGAATCGATACTCGCGCGGTCGCTTGAACGAGGCAATGCGTGAGCGGCACAGCTCTTCGAGCTGCTCCGACGGCACCCGCCCCGCGGCTCGCGTCACTATGAAGGCCACGACGCGTTCGCCCCAGTCCGGATCAACGCTGCCAACGACTGCCACCTCCGCTACTTCGGGGTGCTGCGCCAGCACCTCTTCGACTTCACGCGGGTAGATGTTGATACCGCCGCTGATGATCACGTCCTTCGAACGGTCGCGAAGAGTGAGATAGCCCCTGTCGTCGAAGGAGCCGAGATCTCCTGTCCAGAGCCAACCGTCGCGGATCTGCCGCGCCGTAGCCTCGTCGTTCCGCCAATAGCCGCGCATGACCGTGGGGCCGCGAACGGCCACTTCTCCGATCTCGCCTTCGGGTACCGATCTTCCGCGCTCATCGAGGATGCGGACCTCGACGCCTGTGAACGGTTGACCTGCCGAGGCAAGTACCTGCGGATCGACGCCACGGGCACTGCGGGCAATGTCCTCCCGCTGCAGTCGCGTAATCGTCATCGGGCTTTCGCCCTGACCGTAGATCTGCGCAAATCGTGGTCCGATCCGGGACACGGCCTCCTCGATGCCGGCGAGCAGCATCGGTCCTCCGCCATAGACGACGAGATCGATGTTCTGCGCCGCAAATCTCTCGCAATCCGGATCGTCGAGCAGGCGCCGCACCATCGTCGGTGCGAGAAAGCTCACGATGTGCCGGTGATCGGCGAGCATCGCAGCCATGTCCCGCGAGTGTGAGTCCTGCGGGTCCGGCACGAGATTGCAAGCTCCCGCGGCGATCGACGCGAGAAGATACATGCCGGATCCGTGGGAGAGCGGTCCAACGTGCGCGAACGCATGGTCCCGACACGGTTGCATGACGTCGGCGGTGAAGTTGAGAACCATCTGTCGCAGATTCTCGTGCGACAGCATGACGCCCTTCGGCCGCCCGGTCGTTCCACTCGTATAGAAGAGCCACGCCAGGTCGTCTTTGGTTCGGCCGCAGTTGGCGAGTCGATCACTCACGGCGGCTTCCGCCCTGATGCGGTCCCAGTCGATGATGCGGACGTCACGCGCCTTCTCGTCTGCGGTCGCGGACGAGACGAGGCCGTCCACGAGTTCGGTATCACAGACGCAAAGCCGCGCGCCGCTGTGTCCCAGGATATAAGCGATCTCGACTGCATGCAGACGGAAGTTGATCGGCACCGCGATCACGCCAGCGCGCCAGACGCCGAACAACAGCTCGATGTATTCCGGACGATTGCGGCCGACGAGTGCAACGCGATCGCCAGCCTCGAGCGTACATCTCGATCGCAGCCAGCCGGCGACGCGATCGACCGTCAATTCGAGCTGCGCATACGTTGCAGAGACCGAAGCACCGGCCCGGATCGCAATCGCATCGGGATCGCGTCGTGCCGAGCGCGAGAGCCACATCGCGACGTTCATGCGACGGCGATGCGAGTGCGCAGCAGCCCGATGCGCTCGATCTCGAGCTCGACGATGTCGCCCGGCTCGAGAAACCGCAGTGACTCGAACCCCGAGCCGGTTCCGACGGTGCCGGAGCACAGCATTTCGCCTGCGTGCAGCGTCTCGGACCGGCTCGCATAAGCGATCACGTCCTCGAACCTATGACGCATGCTGCCGCTCGACCCGCGAGACCACTCCTCCCCGTTGACGCGCGCAGTCATCGTCAGTGAGTACGGGTCCGTGATCTCGTCGGCGGTGACGATACACGGACCGAAGACATTGCCGCCGTCGAAATCCTTGCCCTTGCCGGGCCCGAGCCTGCCTTCCATGACCGCGAACTGCTCATCGCGCGCCGAGAGGTCATTGAAGATCGTGTACCCGAAGATATGATCGAGCGCTGTATCGCGCGGAATGTCCTTACCGGGACGCCCGATCACAGCAGCGAACTCGAGCTCGTAGTCGCGCAGTTTCGAGTAGGCGGGCCAGAGGACCTCGTCGTCGTGACCCGCGACGCAGTTACGACTGGCGGTGTAGTAGAGCGGCCGTTCCAGCAGGACGGACGGCACCTGGAATGCGGGGCTCGCGCGCAGCGCCGCTCGGGTTGCGTCCGGGTCATCCGACGCGCGCGCACGCAGCTCGATTGCGGCGGTCAGGACGTTCCTCAGATGCTCCTCAAAACAGAGGAAATCCCGGATCTGCGTGGGTTCGGGCAGCGGCGCCAGCAGACGGCACTCCCGCGATGCGCGAATGCTGCGGGGCGGCGGGTCGACTCCTATATCTCGTGCGCGAGTCATCCCGCGATCACCGCTGCAGATGAGCGCCAGCATGCTGGACAGCTCGGCCACCGGTTCCTGTCGAGCCGCGGCGGCCAGATTGAAATCGATGACGCGCTCGTCCTGATCGATCCACGCGCCGAGCCTGGGTCGATCGCCGTCGACAGTGAACGTAATCAGGCGCACGGTGCGCTCCCAGCATCCTTCACTGCTGCAGCCGGTACAGCAGGTTAATGCCGTAAGTGCGCGACCCGTCGAGCGAGCAGAGTGCGACCTGTGATTCCGACAGCGAGATGATATTTGCGCAGTGATCGTCGTCGCCGAGGTTTCGACCCCACAGCCCGATCCGCCAGCGACCGTCGCTGCTGTCGAGTGCGACGCTCGCGTTGACGGTCGTATAGCCCTCCTCGCGTACGATGTTGTCCGGATCGAAGAAGGTTTCAGTCTGACTCTTGACTTCGCCAGACAGACTGAGCGTGCCGATGCTGAGCGGGATCCGGTACAAAGCGGTGAAGTGGCCCTGGTGCTCGGGCGTACGCTCTATGCGATTACCCGACTGATCCGTTCCATTGCCGTCCACGTACTCGTCGAACGTCGCATCGAGGTACGCGTACCCGAGTCCGAGTTCGAGTCCCTCGAGCGGCTGCGCCATCAGCTCGACCTCGATGCCGTCCGTGGTCGAAGCGCCAGCGTTCGTGATGACTACGATCGGGGCGCCCGTCGGCCGTACACCCGTTGCCGCGACGAACTGCAGGTTGTCGTATTCCGCATGGAACACGGCTGCATTCACCGTGAGCCGCCGATCGAGCAGGCTGGTCTTCAACCCGAGCTCGTAGGACTTGACGGATTCGGGATCGAAGATCTCGCGTGCGTCGTCTGGTGTGGCAGGCACCGCTGGCTGGAAGCCGCCGCTCTTGAAGCCTTCTCCGTACGATGCGTAGAGCGCAATATCGGATGTCGGCGTGTACTGCACGCTCACCTGCGGGTCGAATGAGCTCCAGTCGCGCGACAGCTCAATCTCGTAAGGTGACGGAAGGAAGGGCGTGAAGGCGCTCGGCAATGCATCCCGATGCGACGACTTCTCGTCCTCGCTGCGACGCACCCCTGCATTCAGTCGCCAGGAGTCGTTGATCTGCAACCCAAGTTGGCCGAACAGCGCCCACGCCTCGGTGCGCACGCGGTGCCAGTCGTTGATCAGTACCGTGTTGCCGCCGGCGAAGAACGCACTGAGCAGGTTGTCCGGGCCGAACGTGAACTGCTCGTACCTCGAGGCGTCATCGTCGAAGTAGTAGAGCCCAAGCAGCCAGTCGAGCCCTGCAAACGGGGCACGGTCTGCATCGAGCTCGCCGGCGAGACGAATCTCCTGGGACCATGAGTCGCTCTCTTCGTCAGCGTATCGATCGATGACCGCCGCCTGGGTGGCATCGAAATCGTGCAGTTCGACGAAATCGTGCGACTGCATCCCGGTGATCGACGTCAGGCGGCCCCACGCGAAATCGAAGTCGAGCCTGGCTGCGGCGCTCCACGACTCCCGGTCCTGGAAGCCGTCGGTGTTGAAGTACTGATGCCGCTTGTCGAAGGTCGCAGGGACCTGACCGAAGTAGGGCGAAATCGGCGACAGCAGCAGAACGGATGCGGTCTCGTTCGAAAACGGAGCCGCTCTCACATCATCGCGTGCGTAATCGACCGTCAAACGCAGTCGCGCCCGATCGCCGAGCCACAGCAGCTGGCCGCGCGCCGCCTGGGCGTCGACATCGTGATGCTTGACGCCGGAGAGCACGTTCTCGACCCACCCGTCGCGCTTCTTCTGCCCGACGCTGAGCCGGGCAAGGAGCCGATCACCAGCGATTGGGCCACTCAGAGTTCCCCGAAACTGGATCAGCCCCTCGTTGCCGACATCGAGCGAGGCAAGGCCTTCGAGCTGCGGCGTCGGCTCCGCCGTCACGACGTGGATCGCCCCACCGAGCGTGTTGCGTCCGAAGAGCGCAACCTGGGGACCCTTGAGCACTTCCACCCGTTCGATATCGACGAGATCGAGCTGCAGCCCGGTGAAGCGAGGCTGATAGATCTCATCGACGAATACGCCTACGGATGGATCGGATCCGATGTCGAAGGCGCCCGTACCGGCGCCTCGCATGAAAATGAACGGGCTCCTCAATCCGATCGATTCGAACGAGAGGCCCGGCGTGAGGTCGGCGATATCCGCCAGTTCAGTCACGTTGGAGCGGGCAAGTGCCTCACCCGTCAGCGCCGTTACGGTGATCGGCACGTCGGCGGCGCGCTGCTCGCGCTTCTGGGCGGTGACGATGATTTCCTCGATCTCCGCGGCCAGGGTGAAACAGGGCACGAGCATTACACCCGCAGCGGCCAGCGCGAGAGACAGGTTCAGGTGGCGGGGTGTCGGGCAGCGCATGGCAGTACTCCGTCGGGCCGACCAGCAACTTCATTTACTGAACGTTCGTTCAACCAAAAAATATGCTATGCTCGGCTCCGAGTCAAGCGGGAGTTGAAATCTGCATATGGCGAAGGCGAAGACCCGGGCCCAGGCGCGGCTGCGATCGAGAAACAAGATCCTCAACGTCGCCGAGAAGAATTTTGCGACGCTGAGTTACAGTGGCACGTCTCTGCGCGACATCGCGACCGAGGCGAACGTGCCTCTCGCGCTGATCTACTATTACTTCGAATCGAAGGCGCGGCTCTACGAGGAAGTGCTCGAACGACACGTCGGCAAGCTGAACGCGTCGCGAATCGAAGAACTCGACCGCCTGCGCGTGACGAACGCGCCTCTCGACCCGGTACTGCGCGATCTGGTCACACCACTGATCGACTACGCATTCCGGGGCGGTGCGACGACACGTCGTTTCACAATGCTCCTGGCCAGAATTTTCTTCGGGTCCGACAAGGAGTCGGTCGAACTCGTCAAGCGGCATTTCGATCCGCTCGCGACCCGCTTCATCGACGAGTTCACGCGGGTCCTTCCGAACCTCGATCGACGCACTCTCGCGTGGCTCTACACGTTCTCGATCGGCGCGGCGATCGGCTCCCTCGCGAGCGAGGACAGAGTCGAGCGGCTCGCACCCGGCGAGGAGCGCCTGACCGCAGAGGAGATCGAGCAACTCGCCGTCACCTTTGTCGTCGGCGGGGCGAAGGCCGTCGCACGGGCCTGCAGCAGGCAACCGGAGGTCGCCGAATCATGAATCGCATCCTGGTCAAGGGCGGGTTCGTCGTGTCCGTCGATCCCGCAATCGGCAATCTCGCAGGAGCCGACGTGCTGATCGAGGGCCAGCGAATCGCGGCAGTCTCGCCAGCTCTCGAGGCCGGCGATGCGCAGACCATCGACGCGCGCGGCATGATCGTGATGCCGGGCTTCGTGGATACGCATCGGCACGTGTGGCAGGGCGCGATGCGCGGTGTGACCGCCGACTGGTCCCTGCTCAATTACCTTGGCGGTATTCGCATGTCGGCTGCCGCCTGCTACGAGCCGCAGGACATGCATGCGGCGCAGTACCAGGGGGCGCTCGAGGCCATCAATGCGGGCGTCACGACGGTGGCCGACTACTGCCACAATCTGATCACCGAGGATCACGCACAAGAAGCCATTCGCGGACTCACGGACGCCGGGCTCCGCTGCGTCTGGGCATACGGCTTCAATAGTCCGCCGGTCGCGAGCGCGCTCTCGCTGTCCCAGAGGATCGACCTCGGGCGCAAGCTCGCGCAGCGGTATTTTTCAAGTCGTGATGCGCTGCTCACGCTGGCAGTGGCGCCGGAGGAGATGCCGCTGTGGCAGTCGGAGGAGCACGGCAGGCGCGAGCTTCAATTTGCGAAAGAAGTCAATGCGCGGGTTTTTCTGCACTGTAACTGCGCGAACGGCCCTGGGGGCCGGCCACGCGAAGCCCTGCGCCTGCATCAGCTCGGCTATCTCGACGAGGGCGTCGTGTTCGCTCACATGAATTACACAACCAGCGAGGAGTGGCAACTCGTCGCGACCAGCGGTGCGAAGATATCGTGCACGCCGGACACCGAGCTACAGATGGGCATGGGAGCGCCCGTTACGGTGGCCGCGCGCGAGTACGGGATCACTCCCACGTTCGGTGCGGACATCGTCTCGAACAACAGCGGCGAGATGTTCACCGCGTTGCGCCTCGGTCTGCAGGTTGCACGTGAGGAGATCAATCGCGTGCACGATGGCGAGTTCTATGACGGCGTGCCGATCCGTTGCGAGGAAGCCCTGGCATGGGGAACGATCGGTGGCGCCGCGGCGCTCGGTCTCGACCGGGAGGTCGGGAGCCTCTCGCCCGGCAAGCAGGCCGATCTCGTGCTTCTCAATACTGACTGCATCAGCCTCGCAGGCTGGGACCGCGCGAATCCGGCTGCAACGATCATTCAGCAGGCCTCGATCGGCAACGTGGATACGGTCCTGATCAGCGGTCGCGTCGTAAAGCGCAATGGCCAGCTGATTGCGGACGAAAGGCACGCATGCGGACTGCTCGAAGCCGCAGCGGAACGGATCGCGGCGCGGGTCGCGAGCAAGGGCGGATTTTTCGTCACGCCCGAGCGAACGTTCGCCGCGATGGGCGCGCCGCACAGCTGACGGGGCGCGTGCCCCTCGGCTCGAAGCTGGGGACTGGGGACTGGGGCCTGGGGGCTGGAGGTCAGGAACGCGAAGCGCGCTCTCGCTGCTCACCGTTCACCAGCTCTGGTCCGTAGCCCGTCGTTCGTAGGCTGTGAGCAGAGCGCTCCGCGCGGGCAGCGAACCTCACCCGACTGCCTACGACTTCCCGCTCAGCCGCCACGCGTACAGCGGATCGCTGCGATCCTTCTTCCCCCGATGCTCCTCGCTGAGGTGCGCCTCGCCGAGGCCGCCGCGACCCCAGGTCTCACAAGTCGGGACATCCAGGTTCCAGTCGACGACGGTCTTGCGCGCCGCGATTTTCCACACACCGTCACGACGTTCATAGCGATCGAAGATGCGCGCACCCACGAAGCAATCGATGCTGGTGCCGTCCTCGGCGCGCACGCGCTGGAAAGCGATGCCGTACGCCTCACCGTACGCGCTGTCGCCCTCGAGCTCGACGATGTGCTGGCACAGCGAGTGCTGAATCGGTCCGATGCTCTGCATCAGCGGCACCGCCATCTCGGCAAAACCGACCGCGCTGCCGTTGTAGTGATCGGCGTGCTCGAACGTGGCGTCGGGGTGAAACACGGATTTCATCAGCTCGAGGTCGCAGCGATCGAGCGACCGGGCGTAGAGCGCGGTCAGTTCGCGACACGCTTCCTTGTCGATCAACGCCTGGACCGCCGAATCACGCTGCATCATGGCATACCCCTGCGTGGCTGTAGGCTCAGGCTGTAGGCTGTAGGCTGTAGGCTGTAGGTCAGAGCGCAGTATCGCTTCTGGACGGCGGAATCACGCTGCGCCATGCCGTACGCCTCCTGTTTCATCTTTGCTGGTTGAGAACCAGCGCCCTGCCACCCATGTTGCGGTCGCCACGTGCAGCACCGCATGCTGACCTACAGCCTACAGCCTACGGTCACAGCCTACGGTCTACAGCCTGGCGCCATGCGCCTTGCGCCGGCGCAAGGCGCCTCACGGCGCAATCATGTCGCAGGCGACATTCGTGCGCGGCGAGCTCTGTATGAAGCGAAGGTACGCGGCCATGAACGTGTCGGAGGCGGACAGGCAGTCGCGCCGGAAGCTCATCGTTTGCATGACCGGTCGATCCTCGTCAATCAGGCGATCGCCAAACTGCTCGACGCCGTTCAGGATCTGCACGATCATCTGATCCTCGCCCGGCTTGCCGCTCGACTTGCGGGTCGCAACGACGTTGTAGAGTACGGTGCGGCCGCCCGGCAAGACGCGGCCGAAGGACATCATGTAGACCTCGCGGCCCATGAACATCTGCCGGATGATGATCGAGTTCGCGCCGTACATCCTCACGTGCTGCACACCGCGACCCATCATGGGTGCAACGAACTCGATGTCGTACTCGATCATCGATCCGCCCGTATCGAGCTTCTCCGGGAGCTTCACGATCTCGAGCTGATGAACCACTTTGAGATGCTGCAGATCGAGCGAGTTCGAAAACGGCACATACGGCTCGACCGGCAGGGTCTCCTTCTCCTTGGCACGGACGACGAGCTCGCTCTCGGGCAGACCGCACTCGGGCACTTCATAGAGGGGTTCCGTGCCGTTGAACGCCCAGAGCAGGCCGTACTTCTCGGCCGTCGGAAAGTGAAAGAGCTGCGCATTGCGCGGTGGCGGATCACCGGCTGCCGTGCGCACACAACTGCCGGCCCCGTCATAGGACCAGTGGTGATAGACGCAACGCAGCTCGTTGCCGACCACCGACGCGAGGGCGAGGTCCGCGCCGAGATGGCGGCAGAACGCACTCATCACGTGCGGCACGCCGTCCTGCCCACGAAACGCGACGACGCGCCCATTCAAGAACTCGCGCCCGACGACCTGGCCGGGACCGACTTCCGACGCGAGCGCGATCGGATACCAGCACTGAAAATAGCCGTTCTCGGCGTTCTGCACCGGGATGCGCTCGCCGCGCGGCATGGGAGCATGCGGATCGGTCGGCTGACCCGCTGCGGGTGCATTGGCTGCCATCAGAGGCTCTCCTTCGAAACCGGGTTCAGGTTGTGACGGTGTATTCCGCAATCGCCTGGTCCTGCAGGTAATGGCCGCCGGCGACGCCGAGACCACCGACGCAGTGGCCGTCGACGACGATCGGCATTCCGCCGGGGAGCATCGAGATCCGCTGATCGGCGGCGATGATCGGTCCTGCCACCGGATCCTTGCCGATCATCGTCTGCACCTGGTGAGTCGGCGTCGCGAACGCCGCGGCCATGATGGCCTTGCGCTGTGCGACCTCGGTCATGAGGTAGCTGGTCCCGTCCATGCGCGAAATGGCGACCGGATGTCCGCCGAGATCGACGATGACTACCGCGACTCTAACGTCCTGGTTCACGCCTGCCTCGATCGCACGTTGGGCCAGCGAAAGAGCCTGCTGCAAGGGAATCGGCACTCCGCCGTCCTCCTCGAAAGTCGCTCGACGAAAGGCTTTTTTGTCATACAATTTTGCCGGAATTGTCGGACGCTACTGGAGGACCGTAGCCGTGTCAACGTCGCCAGCGGCGCGCAGACCGCCACCGCGTGAAACGCTCCCGGAGACGGGCGTCGCCGAGCGGGTTGCCGAGCGGATACGCGATGACATTCGTCATGGCCGGCTCGCACCCGGCCAGAGGCTCACGGAAGCGGAACTGGCCGAACGCCTCGATGCGAGTCGCAGTCCCATCCGGGAAGCGTTGCGCAGACTCGAAGCGGACGGCGTCCTCTCGTTCGAGAAGCACCGTGGCGTGAGCGTGCGGAAGTTGTCTCGCGATGATTTCGTGCATCTGCTCGAAGTGCGGGAAGTGCTCGAGGGTCTCGCCGGACGGCTCGTGGCGGGAATGCCGGGTGCGGTGCGCGCGATTGCGGAGCTCGGGCGGCTCTTTGGCAAGATGGCCGTCGCGGTGCGGCGGGGCGACGTCGAGCGCTACAACCTCTCGCTCTACATCGACTTCCACAGCCGGCTCATCACCGCGGGCGAGAATCCAGTCCTGCTGCGGCAATGGCAGCAGCTCCAACTCGACGTGCTGCGCGAGCAGTTCCGGCCGATCATCGATCTCCCGCTCGTCAAGGTCGCGCATCGCGAGCATGCGGATCTGGTCGCCGCACTCGAGGCACACGATCCGCAGCGTGCCGAGGCCGCGGCGCGGCAGCACATTGCTCATTTCACCGAGCACATCCGCCGACTGCCGGATCGCACGTTCACGTAGCCGCCGGCTCGAGCGGCCACTCGACCGCGCCGGCATGCGTCACCGCGCCTCTGTGGCTCGGTCCGACAAGGCTCGCGTATTTCTGCAGGGTGCCGGCGAGGCGCCGCGGCGGTGACGACCACGCGGCGCGGCGCGCAGCGAGCTCCTCGTCGGACAGCAGAACATCGACGCGGCGGGCCTCGAGATCGATCCGCACCGGATCGCCCTCCCGCAGCAATGCAATCGCACCGCCGGCAGCCGCTTCGGGCGAGACATGTCCGATGCAGATTCCGCGCGTCACGCCCGAGAAGCGTCCGTCCGTGATCAGCGCAACTTTCTCGCCCATGCCCTGACCGTAGACCGCCGCCGTCACGGCTAGCATCTCCCGCATGCCGGGTCCACCGACCGGACCCTCGTAACGGATCACGAGCACGTCACCGGCTTCGTAGCGCCTGTCGGCGACGGCGCGCGCGCAGTCTTCCTCACAGTCGAACACACGAGCCCGGCCTTCGAAGAACCGAGTCTGCAAACCCGCGACCTTGACGATCGCTCCGTCTGCACACAGGTTCCCCCGCAGTACCCGCAGACCGCCCGTTCGCGACAATGCTCGAGCCAGGGGCATGATCACTCGCCCATCCGGTGGCGGCGCCTGAGCGACTGCCTCGGCATGCGTGCAGCCCGCCACCGTGAGACATGTGCCATCGAAAACGCCGGCTGAAATCAGCTCGCGGACGATGGTCGGCACACCACCTGCGACGTGAACGTCACGGGCAAGATATGCACCGCCTGGTCGCAGGTTGCCGACCAGCGGTGTGCGATCGAACACCTCCGCGATCTCATCGAGCGTGAGAGTGATCCCCGCCTCGTGAGCAATCGCCGGCAGGTGCAGACATGCATTCGACGAGCCGCCCGTAGCAGCGACGATCGCCGCGGCATTGCGAAGTGACGCACGCGTGACGAGATCACGCGGCTTCGGACCACTCTTCCTGAGGAGTTCGAGCACTTGAACACCTGCTCGCTTCGCATCATCCGACCGCTGCGGATCAACCGCCGGAGCCATCGTGGTGCCAGGCAATGCGAGACCGAGGGCCTCCGCGACCATCGCCATCGTGTTCGCGGTGAACTGGCCGGCGCACGCGCCGATCGTCGGCACCGACTCGCGTTCGAGCTGCTCGAGCTCGGCCAGCTCCATCGCGCCGATCTGCACCGCACCCGTCGCCTCGATCGTGTCCTGGATGCTGATGTCACGACCGCGATGCCGCCCGGGCATTGCCGCGCCGCCATAGACGAACACCGACGGTACGTTACAGCGAACCATGGCCATCATAAGGCCGGGCAGCGTCTTGTCGCAGCCTGCGAAGCCGACGAGCGCGTCGTAGCAATGGGCGCGCATCACCGTCTCGACGCTGTCGGCGATCAGCTCACGCGACACGAGGCTGAACTTCATCCCGGCGTGATTGAGACTCACCCCATCGGACACGGCGATCGTCGTGAACTCGCGCGGCGTACCGCCGTGCGCCACGATCGCCGATTTCGTGTGCTGCGCCTGCGCGCGCAGACCGAGCGTGCAGGGTGTGACCTCCGAATCGGTCGTGACGACGCCGATGAATGGCCGCCCGATAGCCGCGTCGTCGAGCCCCATCGCACGCAGGAATGCGCGATGCGGGGTCCGGCTGAGACCGTCGGTGGTGATACGCGAGCGGAGCTTCATGGCGTTACCTTGGGCTAAAGGCTGTAGGCTGTAGGCTGTAGGTCAGAAGCGCGAAGCGCGCTCCGGCCGTTCACTGTTCACTGTCGCCATGCGCCTCCTCATCCTCGGTGCCGCCGGCATGCTCGGCCGCAAGGTTACGACGGAGGTCCTGCGTGGAACTCGAGCGGCGCTCCCCGTGACCGAGATCCTGCTGCACGACATCGTGCTGCCGACCGCCCCGAACACGGCTCTCCCGGTCACTGTATTGAGCGGCGATCTCACCGATAGGCGCACCGTCAGCGATCTCACACGGCTCGAGCCCGACGTGGTGCTGCATCTGGCTGCGATGGTTTCGGGAGCCGCGGAACGCGACTTCGATCGGAGCATGCAGGTCAACCTCGATGCGACGCGTGCGCTGTTCGATGCGTTTAGAGCACGCGATCACGTGCCGGTGGTCGTCTATGCTTCGTCGATTGCGGTGTATGGAGGTGTGCTGCCGGAGGTCGTGCCCGACGATTTCGTCCAGCGCCCCGAGACGTCCTACGGGATGCAGAAATCGGCATGTGAGCTGCTGCTCGCGGAGTACACGCGCCGCCGCTTCCTGCGGGGGATCGGTGTGCGGCTGCCCGGCCTCGTGGTGCGGCCCGGCCCGCCTAATCAGGCGATTTCCGGATTCTTCTCGTCGATCATCCGCGAGCCGTTGCAGCGTCGCGAGGCGGTACTGCCCGTATCGCTCGACACCCGTTCGTGCTTCATGAGCCCGCGCACGGCCGCACGCTGCCTGCTGCATGCGATCGACGTCGCCAACGCGCCGAGTGCTGCTGGCCGAACGCTCAATGCGCCGAGTCTTGCAGGGAGCGTCGGTGATCTGATCGATGCGCTGCGCAGGGTTGCGGGCGACGCCGCAGCCGAACTCATTCGCCAGGAACCGGATGCGGCCGTGATCCGCGTCGCCTCGAGCTGGCCGAGAGCGGTCGAGACGCATCGTACGCGGGCGCTCGGCTTTCCGGCCGACCCTGATCTCGATGCATTGATTCGTGTTCACATCGAGGACGATCTGCGATTGCCTGGCGGATAGCATTCGATCAGCGCAGACGGTTCGCGGCTTGCGAGATGCATCTCTACCGCTCGTGCGTACACCTGCGCCGCTGCCTCGGTCAACGGCAGGTCGGCGCCGACCTCCCCGGCAGACTCGAGTACGTTTGAAAGATCCTTCAGCATCATCGCTGTGGTCCCGACCGGAGGATCAAACGTGCGCGCGGCGATGCGCGGCAGCAGCAGTCGGGTGAGCGGCGAGCTGGCGAAGCCGGCCTCGATCGCCACCGAAAAGAGTTTCGGATCAAGGCCGAGTCGCTCGGCAAGTGCGATCGATTCGACACAGGCGAGCATCGCCGAGCCGGCGAGGATCTGATTGCAGAGTTTGGCCGCCTGTCCGGCTCCGACTGAGCCGAAGTGCGTGAACTTCGATGCGACGTGCGCCAACAGGAATTCCACGCGCACAACATCTGCAGTCTCGCCACCGCAGAGAATCGCGAGCGTGCCCCGCTCCGCCGCAAGCGGTCCACCCGTGACCGGCGCATCGAGCCAGGTCGCGCCATACCCGTCGTGCAGCCGTTGCGCAAATGCCCGGGTCGAGCCCGGTGCAATGCTCGAGAAATCGACGATGAGCCCCCCGTGAGTCAGACCTTCGACCAGTCCCTGCGGCCCGAAAACCACCGCTTCGACCGCAGCCGCGTCGCTCAGACACAGACAGATGATGTTGGCGGAGTGTGCGAGATCCGCGGCCGAAGTCGCGGCGCGCGCGCCATGCGCCTCGAGGACCGCAGTCTTCGCGGAACTGCGATTCCAGACCGTGAGGGCCACACCGGCTGTGGCCAGCCGCGTGGCCATCCGCCCGCCCATGATGCCGAGGCCGATGAAGCCGCACTGCGGGGATTGAGCCATCGGATACCTCGCCTGCAGACCGTCTCGATGTCGCCGGCGTCGTCACGCACACGGCGGCGCTCGAAGTTCAGCCGTTCGCCGCGTCGACCCGATTAGTTCGCAGCGCGCGCCCGCAGCCGCAGCCGCACGAGCGTGGCGACCGGCTGCACGCCAGGCAGCGGCCGGAAAAGGCCGCCATCGGTAACGACGTACAGATCCCCGTTCGCGCCAAAAGCGGCGGCCGTGGGTCCGATCACGCCTTGGGCAGGGCCCGCGACGACCGTACGTTCGCCGCCCGGGGTGACACGCACGACCGTATTGAACGGATGCGTGGTCACGTACAGCGTGCCGTCGGAGGCGACTGCGAAATCATCGCCGGGCAGACCGCTGGCAAGAATCGTCGGCGTGCCGGCGCTGCCGTCCGCCGCGATCGGCACGCGGATCACCAGACTGCGATCGGACGAGGCGATGATGACCGCGGCAGCGGACCGTTGCAGGCCATTGGCACCGGGGAACCGGCCTAGCAGCGGGCGCGGCGCGAGCCAGGGATGACGCAACCAGATCGAAGCCGGGCCACCCGCGATGGGCACACGCCAGATCGCGCCGCCGAATGAGTCGGCGATCAGCACACCGCCGTGACCATCTAGCGCGATGCCGTTCGGTGCAGAGCCCGGCGGGAGTGCAGCGAGATGCGTGCCGCGCCCGTCCGGCGCGAAGCGCCAGACGCCGTGCACTTCCGGATTGCGTGAGTTCGCCGTGGCATAGAGCGTGCCCGACTCATCGAACACCAGACACATCGAGAGGCCACCGGGCCCCACGTCGAGCCGTGCAAATGGGTCGATCTCACCGGATTCATCGACGGTTACGATGCCGCCATCAAAACCGGTGGTCACGAAAAGGCGGCCTCCCGGAGAAAACGCGATGCTCTCGATGAAGACACCCGGACCGAATGACACGAGCGTCTCAGCCGCCAGTGGCTCGATCGGCGCCGTCGGCGGCGGCACGAACATCAGTTCCGCAGGGACGGTCCAGTCGTTCGTCGCCGCCTCGCGCGCGACGATGCGTCCCTCACTAAAGGTGAGCCACTCGACCTGCTCGATCGCAAAGGCTTTGCCGGAAAGTGGCAGGAGTTGCGCAGGATCGGCGACCTGTCCCGCGTAACGCAGCCGCAGAACCTCACGCTCCGGCGCCGTCGCGCGTTCGAGCACGGTGACCGCAAGATCCGGAATCGCCTGACGCCACGCCGCGAGCTGCACGCGAAACGCATTCGTGTCGAGCGGGAGCAGCATCGTGCGATCAACGAAGTCGTCGGTGAGCGCAGCATCGAGCTCGACGGGGGAACCATTCCATGCAGCAACGTAGGCGCGGATCGCAGCATCGCGGCCGCTCTCTGCCGCATCGTGCGGAACAGCGCCACTCGAGAGGGCGCACAGCAGAACTCCGAGCCCGGCGGCGGCGCGTGGGCGGTGCATCGACACCACGTCTCAGGTCGCGATGAAGTCGCAGGCCGCGTGACTGCGCGGGAAGGCCTTCACCCAGTCGAAGTACTTCGCGAGCACGCGATCGGAGTGCGTGAGAATGTCCTGCCGGAAACTGATGCGGGAGATCGTCGGGCCGTCTTCCTTCATCAGGTTGCGCGCGAAGACCAGCGATTGATTAATCATCGCGGCGGCCATCTGAGCGTCGCCGGGCGCGTCCCGGCGCGGTGTCGCAGCCGCCTGATAGATCTGCGTGCGATTGCCCGGAAGCGGTCGGCCGCAGGACATCATGTACATCATGCGCCCCATCGTCTTCGACCACAGCAGCAGCGTGTTCGAGCCGTGCATGCGGATCCACATGTCGAGATGACCCATGCCCGGAGCGTCCTGCGACTGGAGATACTGGATCGAGTGGGGCGTGACGGTCATGCCTTCTGGATTGATCTCGAGTTTCATGCCGTGCACGACGATCAGGTGCTGGATGTCGCAGGAGTTCGAGAACGGGACGAAATGATCCACCGGCTCGATCTGCTCCTTCGTTGCGACGAGCGTCATCTCGGCCTCGGACACCTCCCAGGCGGGCGGATCGAAGAGCGGCTCGTTACCGTTGAAGGCCCAGACGAGCCCCATGCCTTCGTGCACCGGGAATCGAAACAGCTTCGCGGCCGTCGGTGGGCGATCGATCGCGGTCGCGACGCACTGACCCTGCAGGTCGTAGCGCCAGTGATGGTAGGGACAGCGCACCGTTCCATCGACGATGTCGCCGCCGACGAGATCCGCGCCGAGATGCCGACAGAAAGCGGACAGCACGTGCGGCTGGCCGTCCTTGTTGCGCAACGCGATGACGCGGCCGTTCATGAAATCGACGCTCAGGATCTTGTCTGCCTCGAGCTCGGTCGAGAGGCAGATCGGATACCACGTCTGGTCGTAACCATGCTCCACGCTCTGGGGCGGAATGATTTCGCCGCGGTTCGTCGCAAGTCGCCGCGCACTGCCGAGATCGGTCGCTGGGGTGCTCATGAGGGGCTCCGTAGATGGCTCGTCGTCGCGGCTGTGCCGGGTCGACAGCCGTTCACTCGGCAATCGCGTATTCGGCGATCGCCTGATCCTGAGGATAAAAGGCGCCTGCAATGCCGAGCGCACCGAGGAGCGTATCGCCGTCCTTGAGAGGCAGACCGCCCGGCAGCAGGACGATGCTCGGCTCGGCATGCAGAACTTTCGTGATCAGCTCGTCGCGACTGATCATCTGCAGCATTTCTGCCGTCGACACGCCGAGATTCACGACGGCGTTCGCCTTGCGGCGCGCGACGTCGAGATTGAGCGGACCGACCCCGTCCATCCGTGCTGCGGCCACGACGTGACCGCCTGGATCGAGCACGACCGCCGCGATCTTCACCGATTGCCCGGCGGCCGCTTCGAGTGCTCGATCAATCACTCTGCGGGCTTGCTCGAGGGATATCGACATGACGCCTCCGGCGTTGCATCGGACAAGATTGTCATACAATATTCGCATCACCGAGCAGGTGCAAGCAGCTCGCGGAGTCCCGCGACACGCGCTGTGCACCCATCCGTAGTGCGAGGTCCGCTGATGGCTGCCGACATCGAAACCGCTGGCTGCGACACGGCGATGGCGGCTTTTCTCGAGAGCGCGAGCACGATCATCGGCACCGCAAACGTGCTCACCGACGACGCGCAGCGGCGTCTCTACTCGACTGATTTCAGCGAAATCGAGCTCGCCGTTGCCGCCGCGATCGTGCGGCCCCGCTCGACCGAGGACGTCATCGCGTTGCTCGAGGCGGCGCATCGGCACGGCATCGCTGTCGCGGCGCGCGGCGGCGGCATGTCCTACACGCTGACCTACGTACCGGCCCGGCCCGATGTCGTGCTGCTCGACATGACGGCGATGAACCGCATCATCGAGATCAACGTCGACGACCTGCGCGTCACGGTCGAGCCGGGTGTGACGTGGAAGCAGCTACACGAGGCGCTGCGACCGACGGGTTATCGCGTTCCGTTCCTCGGCACGTTCTCGGGCGAGCGCGCGACGGTGGGCGGAGGGCTCGGCAACAATGCGACCGGCCACGGCGCCTGCGATATCGGCGACTACCTGCTCGGCATGCAGGTCGTACTGGCTGACGGCCGCATCGTCGAAACCGGGGCCCGGGCACATGACGCGAAGGCGCCCATCGTGCGGGGCTATGGCCCCGATTTCACCGGCGTCTTCACACATGACGCCGGCGCATTCGGCGTGAAAACCCAGGTGAGCTTTCGCCTCGTGCGACAGCCGCCGGCGACGGCCTTCCGCGCCTACGGCTTTCGCGACGAGGCGTGCCTCGTCGATGCGATGTGTGCAATCACGCGTGCCGGTATTGCAACCGAAGTGCTGGCGTTCGGACACTATCATCACCGCGTCTTCGCTACGCAGCCGAAGCCGCCGCCGGACGAGGCGAAGGCGTTCGCACGCGCCGTGATGGCTGCCGCTCCGTCCCGACTGCGCGGCATGCGTCAGCTGGCGACCCTGGCGCGCGGCATGCGATTCCTGCTCGACTGGCCCTGGTCGCTCACGATCATTGTCGACAATGCAAGCCTGCGAGGGGCCGAGGACGCAGCTCGTGCAATCGATCGCATCGCTGCCCCGCACGGCGCGCGCAGGATCCTGCCGAGCATGGGCATCGTGCTGCGAGCGCAACCCTTCGTCCCGATCGGTACCCTGATGGTCGGACTCGACGGCGAGTCGAGCTTCCCGTCGAATTTCACCGTGCCGCTCTCGCGCGCCCAGGAGCTCAAGGCGACCACACAGGCATTCTTTGCCGAGAATGCTGCTGAGATGCGGCGCCACGGCGTCTTCACCGCGACGCTGTACCTGTGCTTCAAGGGCGCCTTCGGCATGGAGCCGATCATCTACTGGCCCGATCGGCTGAATGTATTGCGCCATGCAACGGCGCTACCGGCGATACGCGAAGCCTGGGGCGGACAGCCCGCACGACCGGAGGCCCGTGCATTTGCGATCGATCTGCGCCGGCGACTGGTCGCTCGCCTCGAGGACCTCCAGCCTGCGCACTATCAAACGGGCAAGTTCTATCCTTTCAAGGACGCATTGTCGGGTCACGCCGGCTGGGAGATGCTCACGGCGTTCAAGCACGAGCTCGATCCCGACGGCCGCATGAATCCGGGAGCGCTTGGGCTTTAGCGGCGTAGCCGCTGAGCCGGCCGGGGGCTGGAGGTCGACATACCGGAGTCCGAGTTACGCGCTCTGACCTGAAAGCCTCAAGCCCCCAGCCCGAGTGCACGCTTCCCCTCACCCGACTCCGTCGACCCACGCACCGTGCGCTGGGAGAGGTGAAGAAATGGCGCGCTTGCGCGCACGACGTTCTGGCCACGGACCACAGACTACGGCAGCGCGCAGTCGCGCTTCTGACCCCAAAACCTCAAGCCCCCAGCCCCAGCCCCCAGCCTCCGCCTACAGCCTACAGCCTGATCAGCGTCTCATCGTCCGATGTCAGCAACTCACAGCCCGCGTCGGTCACGAGCACGGTGTCCTCGCGGTGCAGCGTTCCCCAGCCCCACTCGACGAACGGCATATCGAGATTGAGCACCATGCCGGGCTCGAGCACGCGGTTGGGCTTGATACCGGGATGCAATCCCGCCGGTACCGGATCGTCGGTGTGCTGCAAGCCCACGCAGTGCGGCGTGGGCGGCTGGAACTCCGGAAAGTCCGCCTCGCGGGCGCCTTGCGCTGCAGCGCTCTTGATGGCCTCGTAATCGTTACCCGGGCGGATCGCTGCACGCGCCGCCTGCCAGGCCGCATCGAGTCCGGCGGCGCGACGCTCGAGCTCCGCATCGACGTCACCGATCACCAGCGTGCGTCCGAAGTCGCCGTGATAGCCGTCGCGATGGCTCAGCGCATCGAGCATCAGCGGCTCACCCGGATGAACACCGCCCTGCGGTAATGCGCCGAGGTCCGCCACGAGATAGGTCGGTACGTTGCCACGTTCGATGCATGCAATGGCGAATCGGCGCTCGAGCTCCGCGGCCGTCATGCCGACGCGAGCGCACGCGGCGGCTCCGCGACAGGCCGATTCGTTGCTGCGTGCGGCCGCGCGCAACCGTTCGATCTCGTCCGGCGTCTTCACGACCCGGATCTCCTTGAGCACGGCCGGATCGTAGACGGAGGTCACGTGCTTCAAGCCGGCCTGCTCGAGCCAGCGCGGCGTGCGCGGGTCGTCGGTCAGGAGTCGCGCCCGCTCGAGTCCCGCGCCGCGCACCAGGCGCCCGAGCGCGTGCGCTGCATCGGGCGCCGCGCGCGATCCATAGCGGCGCGTGACCTCGAGCTTCGCCCGCACGTTGGCCGTGATGTTCCCGGCCTGGCTGACCGGAAAACCCGTGAACGGGACGGCTCGCGGTTCGGAAGCGTCGAGCGGCGAGGCGTCCGGCAGCGGCGCCAGATAGCATTCGAGCGCGTGTATCCGCAGCGTGGCCTCGTCGAGAAACAGCAGCTCCATTGCGGGCACGACGAGTCCGGTTGGCTGCGCCTCGTCGCGTGCCAGAACCGCACCGTAGGCCACATCCCAGCGAGCGCCCAGCATGCGGGGCGAATAGTCCGTCAGATACAGCACATGGATCGGCTGCAGGGCGACGATGCCGTCGAAGCCGCCACGCTCGAGGACGGCGTTGGCCCGCGCACGATTGAGGAGCACGACGAGTGCCTCCGCGCCTCACCCGCCGAGCGCGGGCGGCCGCGGCAGTCCGCGCGGCAGTCGCTGGGATTCGTAGCCGCAGGCAGGGCGTGACAGACAATGATCGAGCCACGTATTCAATCGCGGGCAGCCAGCGAGTGACACGTCGCCCAGCCGGGCCATCGACATGACCGACGCGACGTTGAGGTCTGCGACAGTGAAACGCGCATCGACGAGCCACTCCGCACGTCCAAGCACGTTCTCGAGGACGGCGAAGGGCCGGGCAAGACTGGCGAGTGCCCTCTGCTCCTCCGGCTCCGAACGATCTTCCGCGCGAAACACAACCCGATTCAGCATCGCAATCAGCAGATCGCGCTCGAGCTCGGTCATGGCCCACAGGCTCCACTGGGTCATCAGCGCGTCCTCGACGAGGTCGCGCGGGGCGAGCGTCCCGCCATGACGTTTTGCGAGATACAAGTTGATCGCGAGCGACTCAAACAGCGTGACCGCGCCATCCTCGATCGCGGGAATCCGGCCGTTCGGGTTCACCGCGAGATAGGCCTCTTCCTTGATCTCCGGCCCGAAGTAAGGCACCGGCACCGATTCAAACTCGAGCCCGAGCTCGCGCGCCAGCCAGTACACCCGGAACGCGCGCGATTCCTCGACGCCGTAGATGCGCAGCACACGCAGTCGCCGACTTCAGAAATTGACACGCAACGTGAGGCCCACCTCGCGCGGCTCATTCGGGATCAGGAAGATGAGTGAGGCCTGCCCTCCCTGTGGCCAGAACGCGTTCGCGACGTACTCCTCGTCGGTCAGATTGCGGGCGTAGAGCGCCAGCTGCCAGCGATCAGCGTGATTGTAGGTGATGCGTGCATTCACGTTCTCGTGGCGCGGCGTCATCGCCTCCGTGAAGTTCTGGATGTCGTTGAACTGATCGTCGATCCATGCGTAATCGACACGTGTCGTCAGATGGCCCGCATCGCCGACCGGCCAGCCGTATTCGACGCCGGCGTTTGCGGTCAATTCGGGTGTCCGCGGCAGCTCATTGTCGAGCGTCACGGCCGGACTGCCCACTGCGGTGATCACCGACAGCACCTCCGGATCGAGCGAGTCGTATTCCGCGTCCGTGTAACCGACCGCGGCGTTGAGCAGCAGCCGTTCGAGCGGGCGCCAGGTGAACTCCGCCTCCGCGCCGCGGATGGTTGCATCGCCAAGATTGCCGACGACGGCTACCGCGGTGCCGCTCGTCGGACTGATGCCGGAGATGACCATCTGCAGGTCGGTGTAGTCGTAGTGGAACGCAGCGAGTGACATGATCGCACGGCCATCGGCGAAGCTGCCTTTCACACCGACCTCAAACGCTTCGATCTCCTCCATGTCGAAGGGCTGCTGCGCAGCCTCGACGCTCCCCGGTCGCGCATTGAACCCCCCCGACTTGAAGCCGGTGGCGAACGTGCCGTAGAGGAGCCAGTCTTCGGTCGGCCGGAATTGCAGCCCGACACGTGGGTCGACGGATGTCCAGGAATCCGACGCCGTTTGTATCGGCTGCGGCAGGAAGAAGCCGCCCGGGCACGGCAGGAGCATGCCCTCATAGCAGGGCTGCGATGCGTAGAAGTCCTTGTCCTCCGACGTATACCGCACGCCGAGCACCGCCGACCACCGGTCGTTGAACCGGTACGTGCCCTCGGCGAACGCGGCATAGCTCTCCGTCTCCGTGCCGAACATGATGTTCACCATGAACCACGGCAGGTTCTGGCGGATCTCCTGCGACGCATCCGCGTCCTCGCCGAAGTAGTAGAGACCCGCAAGCCAGTCGAGCCGGTCGGTGCTGCCGTAGAGGTTGAACTCCTGGCTCCACTGTTCCTGCTCATCGCCCCAGAACGCGACGCTCACGTTCGCCCTCTGTCCGTCCTGATCGCCACCGACCACCGAATCGAGCGTGCGATAGGCGCTGATCGAGCGCAGCGTTGCGCCGCCGAGATCCCATTCGACGCGCAGCGAAGTCCCCCAGTTCTCGAAGTCGTTGTTGAAGGGCCCGGTGCCGGCGACCGTGCGCAAATCGTTGAAGTCGTTCTCAGGACCGATCCGCTCACCCTCGATCACCGAGTACGGAACGACCGGCAGCCCGGGGATGGGCGGCGAGGAGCCATCGATCATGCCGTTGTCGAAGAGATCGACCACGAAAGCCGGTGGCACTTCGTTCCACAGGATCGACAGCTGGTCACCCACCGCGAATGGATCGAAGAGCTTCGCGGTCTTCGCGCTCGTGCCGCCGGAATCGGTGTAGTCGAACGATAGAAGGACGTCGAGTTCGTCGCTCGGCCGGTACTCGAGCTTCGCCCGGCCGATGAACGTCTCTTCGTCACCCACCGGATCGCCGCCGTAGAACCGGTCGAGATAGCCATCCTGGCTGCGGTACGCGGCGACAACGCGGGCGGCGAGCGCATCGGAAAAGCGCAAGTCGCCTTCGAACTCCCCATCGATGCGATCGTCCTCGCCGTACGTGACGGCGAACGAGGCCCCGTTCTCGAAAGAGGGTCGCCGCGTCGTGACGTTGATCGCACCGCCCATCGTATTCTTGCCGAACAGCGTCCCCTGTGGTCCGCGCAGCACCTCGATCTGCTGCACGTCCGGCAAGTCGAGATTGCCGCCAACCGCGCGGCCGAGATATACGCCATCGACATACGTGCCGACGCCCGGATCGATCGAGTTCGCATAGTCGATCTGCCCGATGCCGCGCACATAGACGATACCGAATCCCGTCCCGCCTGCGTCGGTGCCACCGCCCGTGATGGAGAGATTCGGAACCGCATAGGTGACGTCATCGAGCGAAGCGATCGACTGTGCCTCGATCTGTTCCCCCGAGATCGCGGTCAGCGAGACGGGCACGTCGAGCAGTCGCTCTTCCCGCTTGCGCGCCGTCACAGTGATCTCCTCCAGCGTGGTGACCCCCTCGACGCTCTGAGCGCCCGTCGGGGTACAGACACCCGCGCCCGCCGCGGCGACCAGCACCAGCCGTACGCCCGTTCGCAAAGCTCCGATCCTGCCTTCGCTCATGTCGGCCCCCCGGGGAATGAATGCGCCTGCACAGATGCTGGCGCCCAACACATTTGTAGGACAATATTATCCGACATTGATCTTCATGCACCAGAGCCTGCATCCGCCGGGGCGGAGCACGGCGATCGCAGGGCCTGGATCAGCCGAATGCGTCGTCCGGGAGCGACTCGATGAGCTTTGCTGAATTGCGCAGATGGCGCCGCATCGCGCGCTCGGCTCGCTCCGGATCGCCCGCGAGGATCGCCGCGGCCACCTCACTGTGATCCTCGTGACCGCGCCCGATGGCCTCCGCCGTCAACCGGCTGCGGAACTGAAACCGGTACACCGGCGTGCGCATTTGCTCGAGCAGCTGTGCGAGTGGCACGTTGCCGCTCAGTTGCACGATCGCCGTGTGGAATCGCTCATTGGCGACGACATAGTCGAAGGCACTCGCACGACTCCTGGCGCTCGCAAATTCGCTCCAGACGCGCTTGAACTCGGCGAGGTTGTGCGCCTCACCGATACGGCTCGCCGCGAGCCGGGCAGCGAGCCCTTCAAGGCACTCGCGGATCGCCGAAATGCTGCGGACTTCTTCCCGCGTCAGCGACCTCACCGTGGCACCGCGATTCGGCTCGATCGTCACGAGCCCATCGCCGGCGAGCCGTGCCATCGCTTCGCGCAGCGGACCGCGGCTCACGCCGAGTGTGCGAGTGAGATCCGACTCGATCAGACGCTGCCCCGGCGCGTAACGTCCTTCCTTGATGCCCCGGCGGATCTCCTCGACGATCCGGGACACTGCCGACGGCGATGCAGTGCGCATGGCCCCGGCTTTGGCTGGCGATGCGCTCTTGCGGCTTCGAGTCACAGTGTTCACGCATCGCACTCCGGGTATCAGGCGGCCGTCGCTTGGCATCAGTCGGGCACACTGCGCTCGATCGTAGGACAATCATTGTGAACAGACAATCGGACGGCACTCTTCGCAGCTGGCGGAAGGCCGCTTTCCGGCCAGCGCAGAGTCGCTGGCGAAGTCTCCATTGGTCCGATGCAGCGCTCCCAGAGCGCGAGGAAGGTTGCCATGCCGTCGTCTCAGGAACCGATCGACCGTGCCGCGATCATCGAGCGGGTACACCGCTACTTTCGGTGTCTCGACGAACGTAACGCAGAGGCGCTCGCTGCGTGCCTCGCCGCCGACGTCACAGCCCGGCATACCTTGTTCGGTGAGTTGCGCGGCCGTGAGGCCTTTCTGCAGGTGGCCTTGGCGAGCTGGCCCGGTCTCGTCAGCGCACAGCATTACTGCAGTAACGAGGAAGTGGACGTCGATGGCGACCGCGCCGGGTGCCGCGCGTATCTCTATGCCCAGCACGTGGTCGCTCGCGAGGGGTCGCACGTCCTGATGCCGGGCGGCGGCCGCTATACGTTCGAACTCGGCCGTACCGGCGACGCCTGGGTCATTCGCACGCTCGCCAATGACGTCACCTGGATGGATCCCGGGCTTGCCGCGGTCTTCGCGCCGTCCCGGTGACCGGCGCACGTCCGCAGGTTGCACCTGCCCGGTAGCGGAAGTTATTGTATGACAATCTTGTAGGCGGACAGCGGACGAGACCATGCAACTGGTATACGGGCCTGACGTGCCGCTCGAGAAGCCCCGCACCGGTCATCGGGAAGCCGGCATCTTCTTCCGGCGCCTGCTGCAGGGCCGCTCCTGCGCACGCGACAACTTCGAACTCTCGATAGCGCGTACGGAAGGATTTCGCAGTCCCCGCCACCGGCACAATTTCGACCAGATCCGCGTCGGTCTCAGCGGACAGTTCGGTGACGGCAGAAAACTGTACGTGGGACCCGGCCAGATCGCGTATTACCCGGAAGGTACGTACTACGAGATCGACTGCGGCGAGACCGAGATCCTGCTGCTGCAGTTCGGCGGCGCAAACGGCGACGGGTACCCGTCGCTGACCGACCTGTATGCCGCCTACGAGGAGATGGCGACGCTTGGCACCTTCCGCGACGGGGTGTTCTTCCGCACGCAACGCGACGGTCTGCCGGCCGGCCAGAAGAAGAACATGGACGGCTACGAAGCCCTCTGGCAGCACATCTTCGGCCGACCGGTCCGCTACCCGAAGGCACGCTACCGTGAGCCGATCTTCATGGAGCCGGGCAACTATCGGTGGGTGGCGGATCCCACCCAGCAGGGCGTACGGCGCAAGACAATCGGCGTTTTCACCGAGCGCGTGATCACAATCGCTCAAGCGGAGCTCGCCGCCGGCGCGACGCTCGGCGAACGCGCCGGGCACGCAGTGAAATTCCTGTTCGTTCACTCCGGACGGGCGCAATCGGCCGCCGGCACCTGGCGACCCTGCAGCGTCGCGAAGCTGGAGCGTGGCGAGGCGCACTCGGTGACTGCCGAGGAGACGACCCTGCTCACGATCATTACCCTGCCCGAGTTCTCGGACGCCGAACTCGCGGCGCCCGTCGAGGAGTTCGCAGCATCATGAGTACCGCGCAATCGATACCTCGGCACGGTCTATCGCGGCGGCTGGATCAAGTCCCACCGCGGCGAGCAGGAGTGCGCCGAGTCCGCAACCGGCCTGTCGATCGCCGTGTAGGGTCAGGTGGACGCGCCGCACGCCTATCCGTTCTGAGTGGGGCCCTCGCTCGATACGATCGTGCCCGCGACCTCGTGCGCACGGCCGCGGAACAACGCGATACGCTCGCCACGCTGATTGGTGACCGTGATGTCGTAGACGCCGGTGCGGCGCGTACGGGACACCTCGATCGCCTCCGCCGTGAGCACGTCGCTCTCGCGCGCGGGTGCCAGAAAATCGACGGCGGCACCCGCAGCAAGCGTGTTGCGATTGTGCGAGTTGCACGCGAATGCAAACGCGCTGTCGGCGAGCGCAAACACGAAACCGCCGTGGCAGATCGCATGGCCGTTCAGCATGTCGGCGCGGACCGGCATTGACAGGACCGCATGTCCTGGAGCCGCTGAGACGATCTGCATGCCAAGCCCGCGCGAAGCGCGATCTGCCGCGAACAGGGCGGCCACTGCACGTTCCGCGAGCGCCTGACGCTGCCCTGACCGGGCGGCGCCACCTGCTTCCGCGTCGGAATCTGCAACGCTCATCGTCAGTGCCCGAGGAACGTGGGCTTGCGTTTTCCGACGAAGGCTGCGACGCCCTCGGCATAATCGGCGGAGCGACCGAGCTCGCGCTGCAGGTCGCGCTCGATGTCGAGCTGAGCCTCGAGCGAACGCTGCCACCCACCGTAGATCGCCTGTTTGATCCGGGCGAGGCCGAGCGTAGGCGCGGCCGCGAGTTGCCGTGCGAGCGAATCAACCACGGCTGCGAACTCGGCGTCCTCAACGCATCGCCAGATCAGACCCCATTCGGCCGCCTGCTCGGCCGGCAGCTTGTCGCCGAGCAGCGCGAGACCGAGCGCACGCGCGTTGCCGACGAGGCGCGGCAGCAACCAGGTGCCGCCCGAGTCGGGCACCAGCCCCAGCTTACAGAACGCCTGCACGAAGCTCGCCGACTTCGCAGCGATCACGAGATCGCAGGCCAGCGCGATGTTCGCGCCAGCGCCGGCCGCGACGCCGTTGACTGCCGCGATCACCGGCATCGGCAGATTGCGCAGGGCAAGCACGAGCGGCCGGTAATTCCTCTCGATCGAGTCGCCAAGATCGACGGGTTCGCCGCCGGGTGCCACGGCGCGGTCCGCGAGATCCTGTCCGGCGCAGAAACCCCGACCCGCGCCAGTGAGTACGAGCACGCGTGCCTGCTCGCGCGCCGTGCGCTCGAGTGCATCGCGCACCTCAGCGTGCATCTCGGTGTTGAAGCTGTTCAGTTTGTCGGGTCGGTTCAGCGTGAGCCGCGCCACCCCTTCTTCGAGCGTGTACAGAATGTTCCGATACGTCATCGTTGCATCGCTCAAGTCTCGTCGTAGTTGAGTTCGATCTCCGGCGTGAGCGGGTGCGCCTGGCATGCGAGCACGTAGCCAGCTTCGACTTCCCATTCCTCGAGCGCGTACTGCTCCGCCATCTCGACGTTGCCGCTCACGAGCTTCGTACGGCACGTCGAGCAGACACCGGCGCGACACGAGTACGGCAGATCGATGCCGGCCTCTCCGGCGGCGTCGAGCACGCTGACACCGCTCATCGCCATCTCGAACGTGCGCCGTCGCCCGTCCATGACGACCGTCACGCGCGCTTCGTCACGAGAGGCGACCGACGCTTCGGCCGCCGCGCGTTGCAAACGCTCCGCGGCAGGGAACTCCGTCGTGACGTGTTCGGCATGGATCCGGTCAGGAGTCACGCCGCGCCGCGCCAGCGCCGCCGTCAGATCCTCGATCATCGTGCCGGGCCCGCACAGGAAGTACTCGTCGACGGCAGCGACGTCGAAAATCGAACCAGCCAGCTCGTCGAATTTCGCCGGATCGAGCCGGCCGTTGAAGAGCGCGACGTCCTGCGGCTCGCGGCTCATCACGAAGAACAGTGACAACCGCTCCAGGTACTGGTCCTTGAGCGCGAGCAGATCCTCGAGCAGCATCGCCCGTTCCCGGCTGCGATTGCCATAGAAGAGCAGGCACCGAGTGTCGCGACTTTGAGCGAGCAGCGATGCAATGATCGAGTGGACCGGCGTGATGCCACAACCTGCGGCGAAGGCTGCGAACATCCGCGGTCGGTCGAGCGCGACCCGCGACTGGAAGCTGCCGTTCGGCGTCAGTACATCGAGCTCATCACCCGGCCGCAACTGCTCGGCCAGATGACGCGAGACGCGGCCCTGCGGATGAACCCGGATTGCGAAGCTGAGCTCCGCACCTCGCTCGGCATCGACGATCGAGTACGTGCGACGCTCCTCGACCCCATCGATCTCAACGCGCAGCGCGACGTGTTGCCCCGGTTCGAAGCGATACTCCTCGCGCAACGCCTCCGGAATGGCGAGGCGCAACCGCACTGCGTCTTCGGCATCCCGCTCGACGGACTGCACGCGCAGGCGATGAAACTTCAGCATGTTTCCCCCGGCCCCGGCGTCAGATGCACTTGAAGTAGTCGAAGGGTTCGCGACACTCCGTGCAGCGATACAGCGACTTGCACGGCGTCGAGCCGAACTCGCTGATGCGCTCGGTGGCCTCACTCGCGCAACGGGGACACTGCACGATCGGTGCCGCGAACAGCGCCTTGACGCTGTCGACCGTCTGCGCCGGCGGGGCGATCCCGTACTCACGCAGCTTGCGGCGCCCTTCGTCGGTGATCCAGTCGCTGCTCCAGGGGGGCGACAACACGTCTTCGACGGTCACCTCGGCGAAACCCTCCGCGCGCAGTGCACTGACGACGCTCGCCTTGATCAGCGAGGTCGCCGGACAGCCCGAGTACGTGGGTGACAATCCGACGCGGATGCTGGCGGGGCCGCTCGCCTCGACCCTGCGCACGATGCCGAGATCGAGTATCGACAGCACCGGGATCTCCGGATCCGCGATCTCGGCCAGCACGGCCCACGCCCGCTCCGCGGCGCAGCTCGCCCGTTCATCCGGACCTGCGCGACTGCTCTGGCCCGTCATGATTCTCACCAGCGTGCGCCTGGATAGGTTCGCTGCATGTACTGCAGCTCCGTGAGCACGTAACCGAGATGCTCGGTGTGCCGCCCCTGCTTGCCGTACCAGCGGTACGGGACGTCAGTCGGCCGTTCGAGCGTGGCCTTGGTCAGCGCCGCTGCAACTCGCGCAGACCAGGCCTCACGCACCGCCGCCAGATCCGGGGCAATACCAGCGGCGGCCATCGCGGTGTCGAGCTCATCTGTGTCGATGAGCTCGCGGGTGAATGGCCAGAGCTCATCGAGCGCAGCCGCGACCCGGGCATGACTCTCTTCGGTCCCGTCACCGAGACGAATGAGCCAACCCTCCGAGTAACGCACGTGATAACGCGTTTCCTTGACGGCTTTCGCAGCGATCTCGGCCAGACGAGCGTCCGTCGAATGCACCAGCCGTTCGTAAAGCGCGAGCTGCCAGGCATCGACCAGAAACTGCCGCACGATCGTGCGCCCGAAATCGCCGTTCGGCAGTTCGACGAGCGCGCAATTCAGGAAATCGGCTTCCTCGCGCAGAAAGGCAAGATCGTCCTCGCTCCGCCCACGGCCTTCGAGCTCGCCCGCATAGGCGAGCAGCAGCCGTGCCTGACCGATCAGATCGAGTGCGACGTTCGCAAGTCCGAGATCCTCTTCGATCGCGGGCGCATGTCCGACCCATTCGCCGAGGCGTTGCCCGAGAATCAAGCTGGTATCGGCGAGCCGGAGCACATACCGAAAGCGCTCGTCGGTCGATACCGCCGGTTGCGCCTGCCGCGACACGGTGGCTGCGTTCACAGCGTCTTCACCTCGTCCGGGATGTCGTAGAAGGTCGGGTGCCGGTACACCTTGTCGCGCGCGGGCTCGAACAGCGAATCGGACTCGGCCGGATCGGAGGCGACGATCTCCTTCGACGGCACGACCCAGATGCTCACGCCTTCCTGTCGGCGCGTGTAGACGTCGCGAGCGTGTTCGATCGCCATCGCTGCATCCGCCGCGTGCACGCTGCCGACGTGCTTGTGGTCGAGACCCGAGCGCGCGCGAATGAAGATCTCATAGAGGGGCCAGTCGGGGGTGGACATGCTGGGCACCTGTGAGGCTGTAGGCTCTGGGCTGTAGGTCAGAAGGTGGTCGGCGCTCGCTATGGGTCAAGCAGCCTTCGCCACCCGGGCACGCTGCTTCGCGGCGTGAGCGAGCGCTGCCTCGCGCACCCAGCGACCGCTCTCGTGTGCCGCGCGGCGAGCCTTCATACGCTCGCGATTGCACGGACCATGGCCATCGAGCACCGCGCGAAACTCGTTCCAGTCGATTTCGCCGAAGCGGTAGTGGCCGGCGCTCTGATCCCACTCGAGCGCCGGGTCCGGCACCTTGAGGCCGAGAAAATCCGCCTGCGGTACGGTGAAGTCGACGAATTTCTGGCGCAGCTCGTCGTTCGTGAAGCGCTTGATCTTCCAGGCGACCGACTGCGCCGTGTGCTTCGACGCCGCATCGTTCGGACCGAACATCATCAGCGCGGGCCACCACCAGCGGTCGAGCGCGTCCTGCGCCATGCGCTTCTGCGCCTCGGAGCCACGCGCCAGCGTCAGCATGATTTCGTAGCCCTGGCGCTGGTGAAAGCTCTCCTCTTTGCAGATCCGCACCATCGCGCGCGCATACGGTCCATAGGAACAGCGACACAGCGGAATCTGGTTCATGATCGCAGCGCCATCGACCAGCCAGCCGATCGCGCCGATGTCCGCCCAGCTCGGCGTCGGATAATTGAAGATGCTCGAATACTTCGCCGTGCCCGCGAGCAACTGATCGAGGAGCTCCGCGCGCGAGATCCCGAGTGTTTCCGCGGCGCTGTAGAGGTACGCGCCGTGTCCGCCCTCATCCTGGACCTTCGCGATCAGGATCGATTTACGCAGCAACGTCGGTGCACGCGTGATCCAGTTGCCCTCCGGCATCATGCCGACGATCTCGGAATGAGCATGCTGCGAAATCTGCCGGATCAACGTGCGACGATAGGCGTCGGGCATCCAGTCCTTCGCTTCGATCTTCTCGTCGGCATCGACTCGTGCCTGAAAGCGGGCCTCGAGCTCCGCGGTCGTCGCAGACGATTCGTGCAAATGCTCCTTCCCGAGCTGATCGAGTCCCTGGGTGTACATGCAGGCTCCCTCAGTCAAGCTTCGTGCAATGTGACACGGAATGATACCTCGTGCAACGTTTTATGTGTCACGATTCAGCGATAGGCCGCAGGTGGCAGGTGGCAGGTGGGCAGGCAGGGGCGCCTGCCTCCTGCAAGCTGCCTCCTGCAGGCTGCCTACTGCAAACTGCCCTCTTACAGCTTCACCCACGTCGTCTTCAACTGCACGTACTTGTCGAGCGCATGCAGCGACTTGTCGCGGCCGAAGCCGGATTGCTTGTAACCACCGAAAGGCACAGTGACGTCGTGCGCGTCATCCGCGTAGGCATTTACAGCTACGCTGCCGCAACGGAGTGCGCGCGCCATGCGGTGGGCCTTCGACAGGTCGCGCGTCCAGACGGCGCCCGACAGTCCGTAGATGCTGCTGTTTGCGATGGCGATCGCTTCCTCCGCGTCCTTGAACGTGATCGCCGACAGGACCGGGCCGAAGATCTCCTCGCGGGCGATCGTCATGTCGTTCGTAATGCCGCCAAACACAGTCGGCTCGACGTAGAAACCACCGCTATCGAGGTTCGCGCGTCCGCCTCCCGCCAGCAGCTTCCCGCCCTCCTGGCGGCCGCGCTCGATGTAGCTCATCACACGCTCGAGTTGCACAGATTTCGCGAGCGGGCCGAGCATCGTCGTCGCCTCGAGCGGATCCGCCGGCTGCAGCTGCTTCCCGACCGCGACGATCGTTTCGAGCAGCTGGTCGCGGATCGACTCCTCGACGATCAGGCGCGAACCGGCGGCACAGACCTGGCCGGTGTTCAGGAAAATTGCGAACGCGGCTGTCTGGGCAGCCACGGCGAGATCAGGCGCATCCGCGAACACGATATTCGGGCCCTTGCCGCCACACTCGAGCCACACCGGCTTCATGTTCGATTCGCTCGAGTATTTCAGAAACAGCTTGCCGACTTCGGTGCTGCCCGTGAACCCGACGACGTCGATGTCGGGATGACGACCGATCGCTTCGCCAACCGGCGGGCCGCCGGTGACGACGTTGAAGACGCCGTCCGGAATGCCGGCTTCGGCGACGAGCTCCGCGAATCGCAATGTCGAAAACGAGGTCTGCTCGTCCGGCTTCAGCACGACGCTGTTACCGGTCGCGAGCGCGGGTGGAATCTTCCAGCCGAGGAGGCCCATCGGCCAGTTCCAGGGCAGCACGGCGCCGACGACCCCGACCGGCTCCCGGGTTACGAGCGCGAGGACGGACTTATCGGTCGGTGCGACCTCGTCATAGAGCTTGTCGATCGCTTCCGCGTACCACTCGAGACAGTTAATCGTCCACTGGATGCAGTAGCCGTTCGAGATCGAGATCGGCATACCCATCGCGAGCGTGTCAAGCAGCGCGAGCTCTTCGCGATGGTTCTC
>Ga0268386_10000196_pt1 | contig 36816 bp, 30 predicted proteins | sample RVTome_15_FD_200260 | JGI IMG/M metagenome (GOLD analysis project Ga0268386, IMG submission 200260) | Soil microbial communities from uranium-contaminated site in the Upper Colorado River Basin, Wyoming, United States - RVT150D86... ... | reverse complement strand
GAGCCGATGATCAGAACTGCAAAGAGCGTTGGCCGAACTATCGGCGTGCTGTACCTCCTGCAGATGGCCGTCGCGCCACTGGTGAACTTCGTGTTGCTGGCGCCAGCGCTGACGGCACCCCCGGGCTTTCTGGCGAATGCGGCGGCGAAGGCGATACAGGTGAACGTGGCCGTGCTTCTGTCGCTGGGCACGGGCGCCCTTGCGCTCGGCATCGCCATAGTGGCGGTGCCGCTTCTTCGCCGCTACAGCTACGCGATGGCGCTCTGGTTCCTCGCGCTCGCCGTAGTCAACTTTTCGGGGCTCGTCGTCGAGGGGATCGCCGTGCGGTCCATGCTGTCCTTGAGCCAGGAATACGTGAAGGCAGACCCTGCGGACGTCGGCCTCTTCCACGCGCCGGGAACACTGATACGGTCGGTGCGGAACTCGGCGCATTATATGAACCTCCTTCTGTCGGGCGGTTCGCTTCTCGTGCTCTACGCCGTGCTGTTCCGCTTCGCGCTGATTCCGCGCGCATTGTCGGCCTTCGGCCTCGCCGCGGTTGCGCTGCTGATCACCGGGGCCATGATCCCGCTGTCAGGCCACCGCACCGTGATGCAGATTTTCATGCCGATGGGATTGAGCCAGCTGGCCCTCGTACTCTGGCTGATGGCCAGGGGCTTCGAGGATCGAAGCGCCGTCCAGGCGCACGCCTGAAAGAGGCTTTCGGGTCAGTAACCGTGTCGCAGGTGCCAGGTCTATGAAGCTAAAACGCATCGTTGGGTGGAGTGCAATCGCGATTTCAGCCGCATTGGGGGTGGTAGCGCTTGTCGCTTACTGGACGTCGGGCAACACGTGCGACGATCCCAGCAGCGCTGCTCCGGGCAACCCGGTGAAAGCGATCGTCTATTGCGACTATGGCACGGCCGATGTTCTCAAGCTCGAGGACATTGAAAAGCCGACCCCGGAGGACGATGAAATATTAGTGAGAGTTCGCGCGGCTGCGGTCAATCCATTGGACTGGCACACCATGAGAGGCACGCCGTACATCATGCGCATAGGTTCCGGGCTGCGCAAACCAAAGGTCACACGACTGGGCGTCGACTACGCTGGCACGGTCGAGGCGGTGGGCCGAAACGTAACGCAGTTCAAACCAGGCGACGACGTATTCGGCGGGAGAACCGGTGCGCTCGCCGAGTACGTATCTGCTCGAGCGGATCGAGCAGTGGCGCTCAAGCCCGCCAACCTGACGTTTGAGCAGGCGGCCTCTGTCCCGATCGCGGCAATCACGGCATTGCAGGGTCTTCGCGACACGGGAAAGGTTCAGCCGGGGCAGAAGGTCTTGATCAACGGTGCGTCGGGCGGCGTGGGTACGTTCGCGGTGCAGATCGCCAAGTCATTCGGCGCAGATGTGACCGGCGTCTGCAGTACGCGTAATGTGGCTATGGTCCGCTCACTCGGCGCAGATCAGGTCATCGATTACACCAAGGAGGACTACACCCGAAGTGAGCAACGCTACGACGTAATTCTCGACAACGTCGGGAACCGCTCGTTGCTGGACAACCGGCGGGTCTTGAATCCCGAGGGGAGATTCGTCTTGATCGGAGGCGGAGGACCAGACGACGGCCGGTGGATCGGACCCCTGGCGAAACCTGTCAGAGCGATGGTGTTGTCCTGGTTCGTAAGCCAGGACATGGGCATGATGCTCGCGGAACTGAACAAGGAGGACCTGGCGATCCTGGGCGACATGATGCAGGCCGGAAAAGTGACACCGGTCATCGACAGGCGTTACAGCTTGAGTGACGTCCCGGCGGCCATCCGGTATCTGGAAGAAGGGCGCGCGCGAGGAAAAGTAGTGATTACTGTCGAGTAGATCAGCGCAAATGACAGATCGTGCCGTTGCAGCCTCGCCCCAAACCTACGCGCGAGTCGGCGGAATACTCTATTTGTTCATCATCGTAGCCGCCCTCTTCGGCGGTGATCGGGGGTTGCGGCTACCTGGCACACAGCCTTGGGCTGATTCTGTCAGCCGGCACTCTCCGCGAGCCTGTTTCCGTGGATCCTGTTGCCCGCGTTCCCCGCGGAACTGGGCCTATGCCTCTGGCTCATCGTGAAGGGTGTCGATGCGCGCTGGCCGCGTTCACCGGGCATGGCCGACTCGGAAGATCAGTTTGTGCAGTTCACGCACCCATAAAACGGAACTGGCGATGACGAGACAGCGCAGCCAATCGACCGCGCTCAAGGCCACCGTGGAGAACGCCTTCTGCAGGAACGGCACATGGACTACCGCCGCCTGCAACGCCACCGACAACAGAACCGCTGCCCACAGCCAGTGATTCGAGAACAGTCCCGCGAATGCGCTCCTCTCATCGGAACGCGCGTTGAAGACGGTGAAGAGCGAGAAGAACACCAGCGTCGTGAACGCCATCGTTTGCGCATGGCGCAGGCTGCCGGAGCCTTCAACAAGCCCGCCCGGCAGCGATGCATCCAGCACGAACAGCGTGCCGGCGGCCATCACTGCGCCCACCCACAGGATTCCCTTCCACATGCTCCAGGTGATGACACTTTCCGAGCGCGGGCGCGGGGGCCTCTTCATTACGTCGGCGTCCGGCGGATCGACGCCGAGGGCAAGCGCCGGCGCGCCATCCGTCACCAGGTTGATCCACAGAATCTGCGTTGCCAGCAGCGGCAGCACCAGGCCCCTCTCGCCTCCCGTCAGCCCGATCAGGTCCGCAAGCAGCACGCCGAAGACCATGGTCATCACCTCGCCGATGTTGGACGAGAGCAGATAACGCAGGAACTTGCGGATGTTCGCATACACCGCGCGGCCCTCTTCCACGGCCGCTACGATCGATGCGAAGTTGTCGTCCGCCAGCACCATGTCAGCAGCCTCCCGCGAGACATCCGTCCCGGTGATCCCCATCGCGACGCCGATGTCCGCCGTCTTCAGCGCCGGCGCATCGTTGACCCCGTCACCGGTCATGGCCACGGTGGCGCCACCGCGCTGCAATGCCTCGACGATCCTGAGCTTGTGTTCGGGATTGACGCGGGCGTACACCGAGGCCTCCTGGACGGTGCGCTCGCGCGCTTCCGGCGACATCTTCTCGAGCTCCGCACCGGTGACGGCGCGACCGTCGGTCGCGATTCCCAATTCGGCCGCAATCACCGCGGCCGTCCTGGGATGGTCGCCGGTTATCATCATCGGACGGATACCGGCGCTCCTGGCGCGCGCCACCGCGTCCTTTGCCTCGCTGCGCGGCGGGTCGATCATGCCGATCACGCCGAGGAAGATCAGATCCTGCTCGACATGCTCGTCGATTTCCTCCCCGCTGAAAGCGTCCTTCGGCAAGGAGCGAAAGGCGACAGCCAGCGTCCGCAGCGCCTCGCCGGCGAGGTCCTCGTTGACTTGCGCGATCGCGCCACGGCGCTCCTCAGTCAACGACCTTGACTCCGTCCCGACCAGCTCCTGCGAACAGCGCGCCAGCAACACGTCCGGCGCGCCCTTGGTGAAGGCGAGCAGGCGATCGCCGCATTCGGCGTCGCTGTGTATCGTGCTCATCAGCTTGCGCTCGGACGAGAATGGCACCTCTCCGATACGCTCGAACCGCGCGCCGAGAACCTCGTCTTCCAGGCCGGCCTTGCGGGCGGCGACGATCAGCGCCCCTTCGGTCGGATCGCCCTGCACCGTCCAGCGGCCGTCGCACTCCTGCAGCAGGGCGTTGTTGGCGCGATCGGCGGCTGACAGCGCTCGTACAACCTCATCCCGCAGCGGGCCGTCGATCGCCCCGCCGCCATCGCGCTCGACTTCACCCTCTGGCGTGTAACCTGTGCCGCCGAACCTGATACTGCCGCTGGCGGTGACGAGTCGGCGCACGGTCATCTCGTTCTTCGTCAGCGTTCCCGTCTTGTCCGACGCGATGACCGTCGCCGAGCCGAGCGTTTCGATGGCCGCGAGCTGGCGCACGATGGCGTTCCTCTTCGCCATGCGCTGCACGCCGAGCGACAGCACGGCCGTCACGACGGCTGGCAACCCTTCCGGCACCGCTGCGACCGCCAGCGCCACACCCAGTATGAGTACGTCGAACAGCGCCGCGAAACCGCGTACATCCTCGATGAGGATGATCGTCGCAATCATCACGATCGCGATTGCGACGACGATGATTCCGAGCAGTCTCCCGACCCGGTCGAGCTGCTTCTGAAGCGGGGTGGTCTGGCCGGGCGCCTCCTTCAGCATCCCGGCGATGCGTCCCATCTCCGTCTGCATACCGGTGACGGTGACGACGGCGCGCCCGCGGCCATACGTCACAGCGGTCCCGCTGAAGAGCATGTTGGCACGGTCGCCGAGCGGTACCTCTTCCGCGATGACGGCGACGTCTTTCGATACGGGCAGGCTTTCGCCGGTCAGCGCGGCTTCCGCGGTCTGGAGGGCCGTCGCGTGGATCAGCCGTGCGTCGGCGGGAATCGTGTCTCCTTCCTCGACGAGAATGACGTCCCCCGGCACGACCTCGGTCGCGGCGACGCTCTGCCGCACGCCACCACGGATCACGTTCGCATGCGCCGCAGACATCTGGCGCAGCGCGGCGACTGCCTGCTCGGCGCGCGACTGCTGCAGGTAACCCATGAACGCGTTGAGCAGAACGACCGCAAAGATCGCAATCGCCTCGTACGGCAGCGCCGATTCGCGCTCGAATAGCCACAGCCCCGCAGAAATCGCCGTGGCGATCAGCAACAGGATGACGAGCACGTTCTGGAACTGGGAGAGGAGCTTGCGCCAGGCCGGTACGGGTTTATCGGCCGTCAGCTCGTTGCGGCCATAGCGCTCGAGCCGCGCACGCGCTTCCTCCGGCGCCAGGCCGGCCCGGGCATCGGTGGCGAGCGCGGCCACGACCTCGTCCTGCGACATCCGATACGGAGACCGCGGCTGAAGGGAGTGGCTCATGAACTCCCGCCTCCGAGGTCGAATACCCGCGAGCTGCCGCCGAGAAACTCGCACACCTCGCCTTTGAAAGCCAACCTGATGGGCGCGATTCCCGGCTCGCGTCCGTGGACGGTGAGCGCATCGCGCGTCAGGCGCAGGTCGAGCGTATGCCCGCGGTAGCGGATGCGCAGGTCGATGCGCGACAGCTCCGGCGGCAGTTGCGGATTGAGTCGCAGGGTATCGCCCGTCGCTTCGATGCCCGTCACGGCACGCTGCATCACGTCGACGGTTCCCGCCATTGCACCCAGGTGGACGCCCTCCGCGGTCGTGCCCTGCTGGATGTCGCTCACGTCGCTCTGCAGCGCCTCTGCGAAGTACGCCATCGCGCTGGCGCGGTCCGAGCGTGCCAGTACCCAGGCGTGGACGACGCGCGACAGTGTCGAGCCGTGCGACGAGCGGTTGCCGTAGTAGTCGACGATCTTCGGGATGACCTCCGGATCGAAGCCATAGTCGAGCGAGGTCAGCAGCGCCGTCAGCTCTTCCGCAGAGAACAAGTAAAAAAGCATCAGCACGTCAGCCTGTTTCGAGAGCTTGTAGCGGTTCGCGCTGTCGCCCTCCGCTTCGAGTATCAGTTCCAGCCGCTGGATGTTTCCATACCGCGCCCGGTAACCCTCCCAGTCGAACTCGACGAGCTTTTCGTAGCCTTCGAACTGGCTGATGATCCCGTCGCCATGGAACGGTACGAACATCCTGCGGCTGATGTCGTCCCAGCGAGCGATCTCCTCCCTCTGCAGATCGAGCCGCGCCCTGAGCTCGGCGCTGCACACGTCCGGGAGCAGCTCTAGCACGTCAAGCGCTCGACGCAGCACCCAAACCGCCATCACGTTGGTGTAGGCGTTGTTGTTCAAGCCGGGTGTCGATGAGTCTGGATACCCCTCGTGAAACTCGTCGGGGCCCATCACGCCGCGAATCTCGTAACGCTGCCGCGCTTCGTTGAAGCTGGCCATGCTCGACCAGAAGCGGGCGATGTCCAGGATCAGCTCGGCGCCGTAGAACTGCAGGAACTCGATGTCGTGCGCCACCTGGAAGTACTGCCAGACGTTCCACGCGATGGCGCTGCCGACGTGGCGCTGCAGGCAGGAGTTGTCCGGTACCCAGCGCAGCGAATGGGGGTTGAGGTTGAGCTCCTGGGTTTCCTCCTGTCCATCGCTGCCGCTTTGCCACGGGAACATGGCTCCCCGGAACCCGGCCTTGCGGGCCGCGGCGCGCGCCTCGCCGAGACGCCGATAGCGATACATCAGCAGCGACCGGGTGATCTCCGGTGTTCGATAGTTCAGGAACGGGAAAATGAACAGCTCATCCCAGAAAATGTGGCCTTGGTAGGCCTCACCGCTCCAGCCGCGTGCCGGCACGCCGATATCGAGTCCGATCGAATTGAGCGACACCGCCTGCAGCAGGTGAACCATGTTCAGGCGCGACAGCATCGGTACGTTGAGCTTTAACGGAGGACCCGCGGGCTGCAGAAGTACGTCGAAGCGCCGCCACAGGTGCTTCCATGCCAGCACGTGATCCGCCAGCAGCGCCCCGAAGTCGCGGGCGCGCGCGGCCGCCTTGCGCGCCGCGAGCCCGCACTCGGAGATGGCGTCGTCGCGCGAGGTGTACAGCCACGCGAGTTTCTCCAGCGTGAGCGACCTGCCGTCGCGGAGCTCGACATCGAACTCCTGCCCTATCCAGGCCGGCTCGTCGATCCCGCGCCGTGGCGGCGCCAGTAGATCGCCGTCGAGAAAGGCGCGGGTTCGCGCCGTTTGCGCGACGCGAATGTCCGACTGGATCGTGCGCGTTCGCAGCGCGACGCATTCCCCATCGAAGACTTCCCCGGCCAGCGGCTGCAGGTGCCTGTTGTTGAACCGGCGATACAGCTTCGCGCCCGCGTTGACGACGCGCCCGTCGATCGAGGAGCGCACGGTAACCCGGCCGGACCAGTTCTCGGCAGTCAGCGTCAGCTGCAGCGCGCTCGCGTGCATATCGGACATCGAGACCAGGCGCCGCTCCGAAAGGGTGCTGCGCCGCCCCTGGCCGTCCTCGAAACGGATGTTCCGCAACAGGACGCCGCGCCGGAGATCGAGCTCCTGGCGGTACGACAGGATGGTCACGGCCCGTTCGTCGAACCACTCCCCGTCGGCGATGCGAAACTCGAGCGGCAGCCAGTTGGGAAGATTGACCAGATCCTCGTTCTCGATCACGCGTCCCGCGATATCGGTGCTCAGCCGGTTGTACCCCCCGGCAAGGTAGGTGCCCGGATAGTGGACGTCGTCCGCACGCGCCCACGCGGCGGCGCCGCGTGTCTCGAAGTACCCGTTGCCCAGCGCACATAAGGCTTCGCGCATCCCCTCGTGTGCCGCGTCGAACTCCTCGTACACCAGGGCCCAGGCGGACGGGGGCTCGGCGGCCACCTGCACCTGCCCGAGGTCGCTCACGACGACCTCTGCGCCAGCCTCACGCAGCGCCCGTGACCGGCCGCCGTGATCGACGCCGATCACGAGAGCAAATCGCCCGGCTCGTGCCGCCTCTACACCCGCGATTGCGTCCTCGACGACGAGCGCTCGCGAAGGGTGGGCTCCCAACTGCCGCGCGGCTTCGAGGAAGGCATCCGGCGCCGGCTTGCCTTTGAGTGCGAGGCGCGAGATGACGATCCCGTCCACCCGAACGTCAAACAGGTGAGAGATGCCCGCCGACTCGAGCACCGCTGCGCAGTTGTTGCTGGAAGAGACGACGGCAGTCCTGATTTCCTGCGAGCGCAGTGTTCGCACCAGCGCGATTGCCGAGTCATAGACGCCGACGCCGTGCTGCTGCAGGTACTGAGTGAAATAGCGGTCCTTGAGACCACCTAGCGCATGCATGCTTCGATCGGCGGGTTCATCGCCGGGCGCACCCGGCGGAAGCACGATGCCTCGCGACTGGAGAAATGCTACGACGCCGTCATAGCGTGGCTTGCCGTCCACGTAGCGCCGGTAGTCGGCATCGCTATCGAAGGCGACGAACGCCTGTCCGGTGTCCGCAGCGTGCCGCCTGAGGAAATCATCGAACAGCTTCTTCCAGGCAGCCGCATGCACGCTCGCGGTGCGCGTCAGTACGCCGTCCAGATCGAACAGGGCAGCGTCGTAATCCCGAGGCGATAGCGTGACGATTCTGGTCTGGGCGTTCATCGCAAGATCTCGCTCAGGCTCTCGCCGGGCGAGGCGGCGATACGAGCGCACCTAGCGTGCGGAGGCCGCCTCGACGCGGCCGCTTTCCAGCGCCGGCGCAGGCGGGAGTCCGGTGACTGCGAGGATTTCCTGCTCATCGAGAGTCTCGCGCTTCAGCAGCGCTTCGACCAGCGCATCGAGCTGTTTGCGAAGCGCGCCCAGCAGACTCTTGGCCTGATCATGACATTCGTTGATGAATCCTCATCACCTCGGCGTCGATGAGGCGCGCAGTTTCCTCGCTGAAGGGCTTGGTGGCTGCGTACCCGACTCCCAAATAGGGATTGCGGCTCGACGCAAGCTGAACCATGCCGAGTTCGTCGCTCATGCCCCAGCGCGTCACCATGTTGCGGGCCAGGTCGGTCGCCTGCTCGATGTCGCTCTCCGCGCTGGTGGTCCGGGTTCCGTAGACGACCTCCTCGGCGCCGCTCGTCCCCGAGCATGCCGATGATCCGCGCACGCAGATAGGCTTCAGGATAGTTGTAACGCTCCGTCTGCGGTCGTTGATACGTGACCCCGAGGGCCTGTCCACGCGGCACGATGGTGACCCGGTGCACCGGGTCTGCGCCGGGGACGACGAGGCCGAGGATTGCGTGGCCGCTTTCGTGATACGCGATGCGCTCACGATCCTCCCGGCTCAGCAGCAGCGGACGCTCCGGGCCGAGTACGATTTTCTCCAGCGCGTCCAGAAAGTCCTTCTGGCGGACCTCCTGCTGATTACGGCGGGCCGCCAGCAACGCCGCCTCGTTCGCGAGGTTCTTGAGATCGGCGCCGGAAAATCCGGGCGTGGTGGCGGCCAGCTCCGTCAGGCTGACCTCGCTCCCGAGCGGCACTTTCCGCGTATGAACTTTGAGAATCGCTTCGCGGCCCGTTTTGTCCGGAAGGTTGACCACGACGCGCCGGTCGAACCGTCCAGGCCGCAGCAGCGCCTTGTCGAGCACGTCGGGCTGGTTGGTCGCAGCCAGCACGATGATTCCCTCGCGGCCCGAAAAACCATCCATCTCGGTGAGGATCTGGTTCAGCGTCTGCTCCTGTTCGCTCGTGCCGCCGATCGCCACCTGGCCGCGCGCGCGGCCGATGGAGTCGATCTCGTCGATGAAAATGATCGCCGGCGCGCGCTCGCGCGCCTGCTTGAAAAGGTCGCGCACCCTGGCCGCACCCACGCCGACGATCATCTCCACGAACTCCGCCGCGCTCATCGAGAAGAACGGCACACCGGCCTCTCCCGCGACCGCTTTTGCCAACAGGGTCTTTCCCGTGCCTGGCGCACCGACCAGCAGCACGCCTTTCGGTGCCGTACCGCCCAGCCGAGTGTATTTCTCGGGGGCCTTGAGGAAGTCGACGATCTCGACCAGCTCGTTCTCGGCTTCGTCGATGCCGGCCACGTCGTCGAACGTGACCTTCGTGGCGGCTTCCTGGTCGTAACGGCAAGCCTTGCTCTTGCCGATCCCCATCAGACCGCCGGCCATACCGCCGCCTTGCTGCGCGCGTCGATAGAGCCAGACGTAAAGCCGATGAGGAGGATCGCCGGTCCGAAGCCGTAGAGCAGCGTCGCCCACGGGCTGCCGCCCTGAATCGGCACTGCGCTGATCTCGACCTCGTTGTCGCTCAGGAACTGCTCGAGGCCAGGGTCCACGAAGGCGAGCAACGTGGTCTTGAAGGTATCCGCGGTCCGGGGTTCGGGTTGGGACCGCAGGGGCGGTGGCGGGTCGCGGCCGCTCGAACGCGTTGCATCGCTGCCGCTCGGCGGCGGCCAGGTGACCGGCTTCGCGAAACGGCCTTCAATGCTCGCGCCCCTGCTGTAGATCTGCTCGACATTGCCCTTCGCGACCTCCTCCTTGAAGGCCGTGTACGGCACCGTGATCGCCTCGTCCGGGCCCGGGAAAAGCGGCCGCATCACCAGGTAGTTGACGGCCAGGATCGCGAGGAATGTCAGCCAGGTCCTGCGGGGCGGCATGGCGACCTGCCCGGGGGGCTTTTGCCCCCCGATCGGGCGTCCGCGGACGAAACCCGCCTCGCATCTGCAGCAGAGTCGCGGTTGCGTTGCGTCGGTTGCTTCGGCCAGGTCATGCAGTCTTCCGGCAGGCTGCGCGCGTACGTGCGGCGGCGCGCGTCATCAGCATGAACTCAGGAATGTATATCACGGCTGCCTGCAGCAACAGGAACAACACGACCGCCGCCCGAGCCCGGCACGATTGCTTGACACACCGCTTCGCGGCGGCGAACGTCCCAACCTGGAGGGATCCAATGACACGCACAGATCAGGACGCAACCGGCAGGAACACCCGCCGCACCGTCGTCGGCGGTGCGACGCCTCTTTCGCCGGCGGAACTCCGGCAGACCAATGCGCTGTGGCACGCGTCGAACTACCTCTCAGTCGGGCAGATCTACCTGCTGGACAATCCCCTGCTAAAGGAGCCACTGAAACGCGAGCACGTCAAGCCGCGGCTGCTCGGACATTGGGGCACGACGCCCGGCTTGAATTTCATTTACACGCATTGCAACCGGGTGATCAGGAAGTTCGACCTGAACATGCTCTATGTAACCGGCCCCGGGCATGGCGGGCCGGCGCTGGTCGCTCAAACCTACCTCGAGGGAACTTACAGCGAAGTTTATCCAGACATCAGCCAGGACGAGGAAGGCCTGAGAAAGCTGTTCAAGCAGTTCAGCTTCCCGGGTGGTATCCCGAGTCACGTCGCGCCCGAGACACCCGGCTCGATCCACGAGGGCGGCGAGCTCGGCTATTCACTGGCGCACGCGTTCGGTGCCGCCTTCGACAATCCCGATCTGATCGTCACGTGCGTCGTCGGCGACGGGGAAGCCGAGACCGGTCCGCTCGCCACGGGCTGGCATGGCAACAAGTTCCTGAATCCGGCGCGGGACGGCTGTGTCCTGCCGGTCCTGCATTTGAACGGCTACAAGATCGCCAGTCCCTGCTTTCTTGCGCGCATCCCGAAAGAGGAACTGCGCAAATACTTCGAGGGACAGGGTTACAGGCCGTACTTCGTCGAGGGCGAGCAGTCGGAAGGGATGCACCAGGCGATGGCCGCAACGCTCGACGTGGTCGTCCGCGAGATTCAGTCAATCTGGAACACAGCGCGCGAGAAAGGATTCCAGGGTCGGCCGGCGTGGCCGATGATCGTCCTTCGAACGCCCAAGGGCTGGACAGGTCCGGCGGAAATCGACGGCAAGCGCACCGAGGGCTCCTGGCGCAGTCACCAGGTACCGATGGTCGACATGGACCGCCCCGAGCACATCCGGATACTCGAGCAATGGCTGCGGAGCTATCGGCCCGAGGAGCTGTTCGACGAGCGCGGCGCGTTGAAACCGGAGCTCGCCGAGCTAGCTCCGAAAGGCAAGCGCAGGATGAGCGCCAATCCGCACGCCAACGGCGGCCTCCTGCTGGAGGACCTGCGGCTTCCCGAATTTCGTGGTTACGCGGTCGAGGTTCCCTCGCCGGGCGATGCACAGGCGGAGTCCACGCGCGTACAGGGAACCTACCTGCGCGACGTGATGAAGCTCAATCTCGATCAATGCAACTTCCGCGTGTTCAGTCCAGACGAGAACAACTCCAATCGCTGGCAGGACATTCTCGAGGCGACTGATCGCTGCTGGGTGAGTGACATCTACCCGGAGGACGACCACCTCTCACCCGACGGACGGGTCATGGAGGTGCTGTCGGAGCACCAGTGCCAGGGCTGGCTCGAAGGCTACCTGCTGACCGGCCGGCACGGTTTTTTCAGCTGTTACGAAGCCTTCGTCCATATCGTCGACTCGATGTTCAACCAGCACGCGAAGTGGTTGAAAGTGTGCAACCAGATTCCGTGGCGGCGCCCGATCGCCTCGCTCAACTACCTGCTGAGCTCCCACGTCTGGCGGCAGGACCATAACGGCTTCAGTCACCAGGATCCGGGGTTTATCGATCACGTGGTCAACAAGAAGGCCGAGGTGATCCGGGTGTACTTGCCGCCGGACGCCAACACCCTGCTCGTGACGACGGAGACGTGCCTGCGCAGCCGCAACTGCGTCAACGTGATCGTGGCCGGCAAGCAGCCGTCGCCGCAATGGCTCAGCATGGACCAGGCCATCGAGCACTGCGCCGCCGGCATCGGTGTCTGGGAGTGGGCGAGCAGCGACCACGGCACCGAGCCGGACGCGGTCATGGCCTGCTGCGGCGACGTGCCGACGCTCGAGACGCTGGCCGCCGTCGAGCTGCTCCGGCGTTACGTACCCGAACTCAAGCTGCGCGTCGTCAACGTCGTGGACTTGATGAAGCTGCAGCCGGAAGAAGAACACCCGCACGGGCTTTCGAACACGGAGTTCGACACCCTCTTCACGGCGGACAAGCCGATCATCTTCGCCTACCACGGCTACCCATCGCTGATCCACCAGCTGACCTACCGGCGGACCAACCACGGCAACCTGCACGTGCGCGGCTACAAGGAGGAAGGTACGACCACGACGCCGTTCGACATGGTGGTTCTGAATCATCTCGACCGTTACCACCTGGCGGAAGACGTGATCGCCCGCGTCCCGAAACTGGCTGCGCGAGCCGCCCATGCGAGGCAGGCGGTTCGCGACCGCCTCATCGAGCACAAGCGGTACATCGGCAAGCACGGCCAGGACATGCCGGAGATCGCAGGCTGGCGCTGGGGTCGCTCCGAGATCGCGGCCGCCGGCACCTCGACCGAAGCGGACAACGTCTAAGGGTCGGGTCCCCGGATCGATCAGCTGCAACCCGTTGACGGCGACCGGTCGCCGCCCAATCGATTCAATGTCCGCTGTCGTCCTGCTTCCTGTGGTGCACGGTGCCGTCCGGATGCTCGGGCGGGCTGTACAGCGTGTACAGCCGCAATGGAGCGTCCTTGGAAGTGTTGATCACGTTGTGCTCGACACCGGCGGGTATTACTACCGCGACGCCGTCGCTCAGCGCGTGCTCCGAGCGGTCCAGCACTGCCACGCCCGTGCCCGCTTCGATGCGGATGAACTGATCGTGCTCGGCGTGCTTCTCCAGGCCGATCTCTTCGCCCGGCTGCAGGGTCATCAGCACCAGCTGCGTATTGCGACCGGTGAAGAGCACGCGCCGATAGTCGGCATTGGCGAGGGTGTCCCGCTCGATGTTGGTGACATAGCCTTTCATGTCGATCCTCCTCACTGGCCAACCTACCTCCGACCTCGCCGGCGCGCATCGACCGTATAGCGATCGGCGCCGCGGAAAAAGATGGCGAGCGCGACCAGCGACCACAGCAACGGGTACTCGATGCCGCCATCCGACCAGAAGAACCCGTTCGCGATGTGCACCTTCAGCGTAACGGCGAGGAATGCGGCCACGATCAGCGCCACGGGGCGCGTGAAGAGGCCGATGACCAGCAGGAGTCCACCGAAAAACTCGATGATGCCTGCGGTCGCCGCGAACAGGATGCCCGGCCGCATTCCCAGCGTCGTATCGAAGAACTGACCCGTTGCCGCCAGGCCGTGACCGCCGAACCAGCCGAACAACTTCTGGGCGCCGTGCGGGATCAGCATCGCTCCGGCGGCGATGCGCACGAGCGGAGCGGCCAGCGGTGCGAGTCGATCGAACACGCCCGCCGGCGCGGACGTTGTGGCGACGGAGGAAATGTTGCTGTTCATTCTTCACTCCTTATGGGAGAGGCGTTCCCACGCACCGCGGACATGGATGAGCATACACCCGCTGGTCCGAGTCGCGAGCCGCGAGTCGCGTACGTATTCACGGCGGCTCGAGCCGGCACCTATGACGATCTCGTCGGATCGGTCAGCGGCCCGGCCGGGTCGTGCGGACTCGGGGGATGTTCCGTAGGAAGCGAGCTGGTCTGGCGTTCGATCATGCGACGCACGCGGGGAGGGCCGGGGCCGCGATGCAGCGCGCGAAGGCGCTCAGGGACCAGCGCGTCATCCTGCGTCAGCCGACTGTTCAGACGAACGTAGTCGAGCCACGTCGGCGTTTCATACCGCTCTATCCAGAGTTGCGGATCGGCAAGATCGCGCAGCACCCTCCAGTTGCGCGCACCGTCGCGACGACGGATGCGTCGCCGCTCGGCCATTCGTCTCAGGAACTCCAGCACATCCTCCTCGCGGATGACGTACTCGATCGTGACCACGACCGGACCGGTACGAGGCTCGACAGGGACGGCGGTGCTAGGTTCCTTCCAGAGCCTCAGCGGATCGAGATTGAGTTCCCCCGATTGCGTCAGCGGCAACCAGCGGCCGAGCAGCGCGCACCCGAGCATGACGACCGCCGCGATGAGCAATGCTGCACCGACGCCTTCGCCGGTGGCGACGACGCCCCACAGCCAGCTTCCGGCCGCCAGTCCACCGAACGCAGCCATCTGGTAGAGCGACAAGGCGCGCGCCACGACCCAGCGCGGTGCGGACAACTGCACCGCGACGTTGAGCGTCGCGAGGGTCAGCACCCACCCTGCACCCGCCAGAAGCAGCGCTGCCAGCGTCACGAGCAGATACGTGCTCACACCGACGATCGCCGCCGCGACTGCAAGTGCGCAGCCCGCCCAGCGGACGATGGACTCGGTCGACAGCATCCGCCCCAGGTGCGCAGCTCCGAACGCCCCCGCCACCGCGCCGACGCCGAACGCGCCGAGCAGCAGGCCGTAGGTGACCGGCCCGCCCGCGATCAGCACCTTGGCCACCAGGGGCAGGAGGGCCAGGACCGAGCTCGCACCGAGGCCGAAGACGGCGCTGCGCACAAGAACCGTGCGAATGACGGGCGACATCGCAACATAGCGAACGCCCGCTGCCACGGCGGTTCCAAGCGTCTCAGGAGGTAGCGTCTGGGGGTTAGGCGGCGGACGCCAGCGCGCCAGCACGGCGATCAGCGGCACGTAGCTCGCCGCATTGACCGCGAATGCGGCAGCGACCCCCGCTGCCGCAACGATCGCACCGCCGATTGCGGGTCCCAGGCTCCGCGCGATGTTGAAGCCCATGCTGTTGAGCGCAACGGCGCCCGGCAACTCCTCGCGCGGCACCATGTCGCCGACGGCCGCTTGCCACGCCGGTCCGTTGAATGCCGCGCCGCATCCAAGCAGAAACGTGAGCAGCAGCAGCAGCCACGGAGTGATCAATCCTGCCCACGCGCACACCGCCAATGCGATCGACACGGCCAGCATGAAGAACTGCGCACCGAGCATCACGTTGCGACGGTCGAGATTGTCCGCCATTGCTCCGGCGACCAATGACAGCAGTACGATCGGCAGCGTCACCGATGCCTGCACGAGCGCGACCATGTCCGCCGACGGGGCGATCGTGGTCATCATCCAGGCCGCGCCAACCGACTGGATCAGCCCGCCGAGATTGGAGAGCGTGCTGGCGACCCAGACCCCCCGGAAGACCGGATAGCGAAAGGGCGACAGCGCCGAAGAACGCTGCAGCCCATGCAAGGGATCTGCGTCGATACGACTCATTGCACGGCCGTCAACGGTGGCGCACAGCTTCACTCAGCTATTTGTGCGCATAGTCAATTAGCGGGCGCGCCGAATGCGGGCGGCGGCACGAAGCGCTGACCTGCTCCAATTGCCCGCCGCGATGAGGCTAACGTGCTGCGTGCTTTGGAGGCGGCCACTCCGTTCATGACCTCGCTGATGTTCCGGCCGATGATCTTCGCCTGAGCACGAACCGAAACGGTGAACCCAAGAAACGATCCGAAGTCCCGGGTTGCCGCCAGGCTGGTGACGTACAGACCGGGTACGCTTGCCTGGAAGTGCTCGTCAAGCACAGGAAATCCGTCCCGCACGTTCACGCTCGACCGTAGCCCGTTGGCAAGGAAAGGCACCCGCACGAAATCCACTTTGTAGCCCGTGGCGAATACCACGTGGTCGACCGTCAACACCTCGCCGCTGTCGAGGGCCACCTCAATGCCGGAGGCGCCCTGATCGGCGCCTGTCACCGCGGTACGAGGGTGCAGCTTTATGCTCGCGTGCTTGATGCGGCTGGCGAGCCACGGCTCGAGCTTCAGACGGCCTTCGCTCCAGAATCGCTGGTCGAGTTGTTGCTTTGCGTCCGGGCTGAGCCGCCGATACCAACCCGGGTCGTCGGCCATGCGGTCGACAATCGGATTCACCCAGCGCCAGTCGGAAGCGGCGAACGCGGGGGTGTCGTGCCGATAGCAGAGATCGACAGCCGCGACGCCGGCCTCCCTCATCAGCGCTGCCCACTCGAACGCGCTCTGACGGCCCCCGATGATGAGGACCCGCTGATCCTTGAGTCGCCCGAAGTCGACCAGGTCGCTTGTGTGATCGCAGCGGTCTCGCGGGAAAGCAAGCGCGAGTTCCGGCGGCACATGGGCGAAATTGCCGAACCCGATGGCGAGCACGATGAAACGGCTGCGGATACGCCCGCCGCCCTCGGTGACTGCCACCAGGTCCCTTCCCTCCGTATGCATCGAACTCACAGTGACATCGAGGCTGTGTATCCCCTTTTCACGCTGGAACCAGCCGGCATAGTCGAGGTAGAAGTTGCGCGACAAGGGCTCGACGTCCCGGCAGATCCGCCCGATGTTCTTCAGGTAAGCGTCGATCGAATGGACACCCAAAGGGTCCAGCGACCAGTCGCAGCTCGAGCGCAGATGCATCCCCTGAGGCATATTGGCCTTCCAGAATCCCATGGGTGCGCCAACGACCATGTGCGGGATATCCGCCTGCTGTGCATACGCAGCCAACGACAGGCCGAAGGGCCCCGCACCGACGATGAGGAGATCGGTACGCGTGTCCTTCGCAGTCGACTCCGTCAGCGGCTCGTCCCGTCGATCCGCGGCCCGGACGCCCCCCGGCAGAAATCGCGCGGGCGCCCCGGGGATGATCAGACCGGCCCCGATCGCGAGTCCGGACGCGAGCACGCTGCGTCTTGAAACTCCGGCGTTCACCGCTCCACCTCGAGCGTGAGCGCCGACGGTCGCAAGGGCTGGTCCGTGCCGCCCTCGAGCATCCGGCTCAGCCGCAACCCGAACAGCATCACGAGCACTCCACCCGCCGCACCGATCGCGGCGTGCATGGCCCAGAATTCCACCGGCTTCATCCTTTCGTAGAAGCCACCGATCCAGCCAATGATGTTGTTCGACACGAACAGGCTCATGAAGGCAAACCCCATCATGGTCGCGTTCACCTTCGCAGGCGCGGCCCGCGAGACGAGCGCCAGCAAGGTGGGCCAGTAGTAGAGGAAAGCGATTCCCATTCCCGCACAATAGAAGAACGGCCAGATCGGGTGAACGGGCGCGGAGCCCGCAGCTACGATCGCGACGACCAGGATCAGGTTGCTCGCCGCCGCGAGCCAGGCGCCAACGCCGATCTTGCCGAGATCACCGGGCTCCCGCTGACGCGATGCCTGCCGGCGCCAGATCCAGAACAACAGCGGCACGCCGACAATGCTGAACAGCGGGTCGATCGATTGATACCACGGGACCGGGATGCTGAAAGTGCTCACGTCGAGTGCGACATGCTGCTGGATCCACACGGGTAACACATTGGCGAGCTGGTAGTACGCGACCGACTGAAAGATCGTGATGATGATCACCGCGACCAGCGCCAGGATGATGCGCCAGTCGGCGGAAGTGAGTCTGCTGCCCTCCCGGGCACGTCGCGGCACTCGAGCAGGCAGATGGCCATAGCCGGCAAGATAGGTGGCCAATCCGGCGAGCATGAAGATTGCCGCGACGCCAAAGCCATAATGCCAACCGTAGACCTGCGCGAGCAGACCACATAGCAACGGCCCGGCGACCGCGCCAAAATTGATCGCCATGCTGAAGAGCGCGAAGCCGCGGGTGCGTAACGTCTCCTCGTCGCGAGGATAAAGGGCGCCGACCTGCGCGGAAATATTGCCCTTGAGAAAGCCCGAGCCCACGACGAGCAGCAGCAGTGCCAGCAGGAAGGACTGCTCGAAAGCCATTGCAAGATGGCCCCCGCTCATCGACAGCGCGCCGATCACCACCGCGTTGCGTTGCCCGATCCAGCGATCGGCGATGAACCCGCCGAGCAGCGGGGTGAAGTACACGAAGCCGCTGTAGAGCCCGAAGATCTGCGATGCGAGCGCCTGCGTCGAAAGCGGGCCCACCACCGATTCGACGGCCGCGCGAAATCCCGCGAACCCGGCAATGTGCTCCACGTGGCCCGGCAGCAACAGCTGGTTCAACATGTACAGCACGACGAGCGCCGTCATGCCGTAGTACGAAAAGCGCTCCCAGGCTTCGGTGAAGGCCAGGTAAAAAAGGCCCTTCGGATGGCCCATGACCCGGCCTGCGGCAGCGTGCGTCACCGGCGATTGAATAGTCTCCAAGGACGTGCCTCGTTCAGTGTTAACGCGCATGGCTGAAAGCGCGAGAAGCAACCCCGAGTGCAGCTCTTCAATATTTGACTCGCGCTCGTTGTAAGTATGATGCGCTCATCCGGGATCGCTTCGCGTGCATCGCGTCACCGCCGGAACGGCGGCAAACAAAAGGGCGGCGATCTCAGATCGCCGCCCCAGGTCGAAGTCCTTTTGGACGAGGCGTGCCGGCTCAGCTGCGACGGCGGCGAGCCGAGACCCCCATACCGATGAGGCCGAGACCCAGCAGCGCGAGCGTGCCCGGCTCCGGGATGAACGCCAGTTGCCCCGTATAAGCGCTCGTTTCAGTGGCATTCGTGGTGCCAGTCACCCGGAGAATGTACCGGCCGGCCGGCAGGCTGTTCGCCATGATTTCCCAGCGCCGATTCACGCTGTTCTCGGTCGCCAGCAGGGCGCCGGTCACGACGGTGGAACAGGTGTTGCCGGCGCAGGTGCTGCCGCCGTCTGCGAAGAGCTGCCCCGTGAAGCCGCTGATATTGGTGAACGCGGTGAAATCGGCCGAGATCGAGCCGCTTCCCGCCGGGTCCACGTCGAACACCCAGAAGTCCTCGAAGGCCGTGTTCGGCCCATTGGCCATCCCGACATCCGAGTGCTGGAACGTGCCAAAGTCGAAGTTGTCCGGGTTGTAGAGCCCCACGTACGTGCCGGCGGCGGCGTCGTCGTATTCACAGCCAGTGCAGACTAGCGCCGCTTGTGCGGCCGGGGTGCCGAATGCCAGCGCGCCGATCGCGGCGATGCCAGCCAGCCAGTTCTTGTTATTCATGATTCGCCCTGCACCTCGTCGTGGCCCCTGTTGAGTGGTGGTGCCCTTCCGAACACCTAAGTAGACAAGAGCAACTTGCGTGCCAAGTCAATAAATCAAAATGGAACAGGTGGTTACATTGTGCGAGCGGCGTGGGCTCGCCGCGTTTGTAAGGCTTGTCGACTGGGCAGCGGTAACACGCGCGGGAGCCATTTGACAGAATAAAACGGCGATCCTGGATCGCCGCCGCGCGGCAACGGTTCAGGCAAGGTCGGTGTCGCAGACGGACCTCGACTGGACGCCAGGCGCCTTGGAGCGAATGAAGGGTCGGAACACGGCGGTCTGCCGATGATCTAATAGAGCAGGGCGCACGCAGAGGATTGGTCCGAGTCTGTGCCGTAAAGATGATTCGAGGTCTTTGAAATGTTTGTAAAACACCTGTCCGCCACGGTGGTATTCGGAATGCTGTTGACCTCAGGCTGCCAGAGCGTGCAGACCACCGCCCCCGGCACCGTCGGCGTCGAGCGCAAGCAGCAGATGCTCGTCTCCGAGCAAGACATCGAAAAGGGTGCCGCGCAGGCCTATGCGCAGGAAGTGCAGAAGGCACGCCAGGCCGGCAAGCTCAACACGAACCCTGCCCTCACCGCCCGTGTCCGCGCCATTGCGCGAAGGCTTATTCCCGCGACCGCTACATTCCGTCCCGATGCGCCCGGCTGGAATTGGGAGATCAACACGCTTACGACAAACGAGATGAATGCCTACGCCATGCCGGGCGGCAAGATCATGGTGTACAGCGGCCTGGTCGATGAGCTGAAGCTCACGGACGCAGAGCTCGCCGCCGTCATCGGACATGAGATCTCACACGCCCTGCGCGAGCACACACGCGAGCGGGTCTCGCGCGCATATGCCCAGCAGCTGGCGCTGACCGGCATTGCCGTCGCCACTGGGGCGGGACAGGGAACGCTTGACCTCGCAAACACCGTGGCCTCGGTCACATTCCAACTGCCTCACAGCCGCGAGCAGGAGTCCGAGGCGGACATCATGGGTCTCGAGCTAATGGCCCGTGCCGCCTATGACCCCAGAGCCGCCGTGAACGTATGGCAGAAGATGATGGCCGCGGAAAATAGCAGCCAGCCCGAGTTCCTGAGTACGCATCCGGCGCCTGGGAACCGGATTGCCGAGCTGCAAGCTCGCGTGCCGAAGGTGTTGCCGCTGTACCAAGCCGCCAGCCCGAAGCGCTGACTTTCTCCGATCGCCGCTAAATCTGCTGACCACGCGGTCGTCCCTGACCGCGTGACCGGCAGATGATGACTTAGACCTTGGGGCGGGCGGTACCGCGGCGAATTAGATTGACCACGAACAGCAGAATGATCGCGCCGCCCAGCGACACGAGCAGTCCCATCAGGCTGAAATCGCCCTGATTGAGGGTGCCGGCTCCGACCAGCGGCGACAGCAACCATCCTCCGAGCAACGCTCCAACGATACCCACGACCACATTCAGCAACAGCCCCTGTTGCGCGTCAGTCTTCATGATCAGACTGGCCACCCAGCCAATCAATCCCCCGACAACCAGCCATATGATCAGATTCATTGTGCTTCCGTCCTCGGTTGAGAGACCGGAGGATGTTGGCGGTTCTTCATTCGACTGATCTGTCGGAGTGTCGCGATGCCGCTTGTAGGAATTTGGCCTGAAGTGGCGAACCCTGCGCTGGGCTCGGTCTGAAATGGTCGGTCCGCACCTTCTTCCCTGCGAAACGCCCGAGGCGCACAAGCCTTTTGACGTGGCCGCTCAAAGCACGCGCTGGGTGCTGCCTGCCACGATTCTCGGGTCGAGCATGAGTTTCATCGACGGTTCGGTCGTAAACGTCGCTTTGCCGGTAATGCAGCGCAACCTCGCGACAAGCTTCGGCACCCTGCAGTGGGTCGTCAATGGTTACATGTTGACGTTTGCCAGTTTGATCCTGTTCGGCGGTTCGGCCGGCGACCGCTTTGGGCGCCGGCGCATCTTCATGATCGGACTGGGCATCTTCGCCTTGGCTTCGTTTGCTTGTGGTCTGGCGCCGTCGGCGCCCTGGCTGGTCGCCGCCCGTCTCGCTCAGGGCGTGGGCGCCGCGCTGCTGACTCCGACGAGCCTGGCGATCATCGGCTCGGCCTATAGCGGCAAGGCACGCGGGGTCGCAGTCGGCACATGGGCCGCCGCGGGCGCGCTCACGACCGCGCTCGGACCGCCGCTCGGCGGTTGGCTCGTCGACACGATTGGCTGGCGCTGGATTTTCTTCGTCAATCTGCCGATCGCCGCGGCAGCGCTGCTGTTCGCGCTCAAGCTTCCTGCGGATCGAGGAATCAACCGATCGGAACCGCTGGATCGCAGCGGCGCCGTACTCGCAGTCCTGTCTCTCGGTTTGCTGACCCACGGCCTGATCGTGCTCGGCGAGGGCGCGCTGATCGGAGGCGCCGTTGCGTTGACTTGCGCCGTCCCGGCGATGTGGCTTTTCATTCGACGCGAAGCACGCGCGCGGTCGCCGATGATGCCGCCGTCGCTGTTCCGCGACCGCAACTTCAGCGGGGCGAACGCCCTTACAGTCTTGCTCTACGCCGCGCTGGGCGGGGCCTTGTTCCTGCTGCCGTTCCTGCTGATCCAGGTTCATGGCTACAGCGCGATGGCGGCTGGTGCCGCGTTCCTGCCATTCTCGGTGATCATCGGTTTGGGGTCCCGCTGGTCGGGCGGTCTTGTCAATAAGTTTGGTGCGCGCCTTCCGCTCGTGGTCGGCCCGACGGTCACCGCGGCTGGCTTCGCGATCCTGGCGTCATCCGGCGGCAACCCGAGCTACTGGAGCGGCTTCCTTCCCGGTCTCACTGTGGTCAGCATCGGCATGACCATCACGATCGCGCCCCTGACAACGACCGTGTTCGACTCCGCACCGGACGAAAAGAGCGGCACGGCATCCGGCATCAACAACGCGGCCGCGCGCACAGGCAGCCTCGTTGCCATCGCCGCACTGGGTCTGGCGTTCGGCGCAGCGGGTTCGCCGGATGTCGGTGGCTCCGCGTTGGCGAGCGCGTACCGTCTTGCGATGATCGCCGCAGCCGTGCTCTCGGGTTTGAGCGCGCTTACGGCGGCGCTGACCATCCGCCCGCGGAAGGCTCCGCACGCAACATCTCGGAATTCCCGGATTTGAGGCCTCTGCAAAGACCGATTTCGACAGACATCCCCCGCCCGGCTGGACCGCCTGCCCTGGTCGGCCTGGCACTGGCGCGTAGTGGTCGCGCTCGGCGTGAGCTGGCTGCTGGACGGGCTGGAGGTCACCGTGGTGGGCTCGCTCGGCCCGAGCCTGCAACGCCTCGACACCCTCGGCCTCTCGGCCACCGAGATCGGCTGGGCGGCGTCCGCCTATATCGGCGGCGCGGTGCTCGGCGCGGTCTTCTTCGGCCGGCTCGCCGACCGGCTCGGGGCGCAAGCGCATGTTCCTCGTCACGCTGCTCGTGTACCTCGTCGCCACGGTGCTCACCGCGTTCACCTGGAACATCACGTCGTTCGCGTTCTGCCGCTTCCTCACCGGCTTCGGTATCGGCGGGGAGTACGCCGCGATCAACTCCGCCATCGACGCGCTCATCCCCGCGCGCGTGCGCGGCCGGGTGGATCTCGTCATCAACGGCACGTTCTGGGTGGGTGCGGCCTTCGGCGCCGGGCTCAGCATCGTCCTGCTCCAACCCGGATTCCTGGCGCCCGACATCGGCTGGCGCATCGCCTTCGGCCTGGGCGGTGTGCTGGGCATCGCGATCCTGCTGGTGCGGCGGCACCTGCCCGATAGCCCGCGCTGGCTGCTCACGCACGGCCACGCCGAGGAAGCCGAGCGCGTGGTGCGCGACATCGAGCGCCAGGTCGGGGTGGTCAACGACCATACGCAGGAGAAGATGCACCTGCGCGCGCTGCATACCATTCCGTGGAGTCAGGTGGCGCATGTCATCGCCGTGCGCTATCGCCGACGCGCGGTCCTCGGGCTGAGGCTGATGGCGTCCCAGGCCTTCTTCTACAACGCCATCTTCTTCACCTATGCGCTCGTGCTCTCGCGCTTTCTCGGCGTGCCCGACGAGCGCGTGGGCTACTACATCTTTCCGTTCGCCGTGGTCAATTTCCTCGGCCCGCTTGTGCTCGGGCCGCTGTTCGACACGGTCGGCCGGCGCGCGATGATCGCTGCGACGTACGGTCTTTCCGGCGTCGGGCTCCTCGTCACCGGCTACCCCTTCTCGCGGGAGCTGCTCGGTGCGACCGGGCTCGCGATCTGCTGGAGCTCAATCTTCTTCGTAGCTTCGGCGGCAGCGAGCTCCGCCTACCTCACCGTGAGCGAGATCTTCCCGGTCGAAAATGCGCGCCGTGTCCATCTCGCTCTTCTACGCCGCCGGCACCGCGCTCGGAGGCTTCCTCGGCCCGCCGCTCTTCGGCGCCATGATCGAGTCGGGCAGCCGCGACGCGCTCTTCGGCGCCTACGCTTTCGCCAGCGTCCTGATGTGCGCCGCCGCCGTCGTCGCGGCCTGGCTTGGGGTCGATGCGGAACGACGCTCGCTCGAGCACGTCGCCCCGCCGCTCGGGGCAGACATCATGTCAGCACGGCAGCGCCGTTGAGCTTGCCTGCGTGCAGACACTGCAGCGCCTCGTTGGCGCGCTCGAGCGGCCACATCTCCACGGCTGGCTTGAGGTCGATCTCCGCTGCGATCCGCATGAATTCGTCACCATCGATGCGCGTCAGGTTTGCAACCGAGGCAATCGAGCGCTCACCCCAGAGCAGCCGGTACGGAAAGCTCGGGATGTCGCTCATGTGAATACCGGCGCATACCACGCGACCGCCCTTGCGCGTCGCGGCGAGTGCGGCGATCACCAGCTCACCGGCCGGCGCGAAGATGATCGCAGCATCGAGCGGTTCGGGCGGGGCCTCATCCGCGCTGCCCGCCCACGCCGCGCCTAACGTCCGCGCGAACGCCTGTGCAGCGGTATCGCCTGGCCGCGTGAACGCGAAGACCCGGCGGCCTTGGGCACGGGCTACCTGGGCGAGCAGGTGCGCGGCCGCGCCGAAACCGTACAGGCCGAGGTTCTCGCCGGCACCGGCTGCGCGATAGGCACGATATCCGATGAGCCCGGCGCAAAGGAGCGGCGCCGCCTCCGCGTCCGTATACCGCGACGGGATGCGGAGGCAAAAGCGCGCATCGGCCAGCGCGAACTCGGCATAACCGCCATCGAGCGTGTAGCCGGTGAAGCGTGCCTGATCGCAGAGGTTCTCGAGGCCCGCGCGACAGTAACGGCACGTCCCGCATGTCGATCCGAGCCAAGGGACACCGATGCGTTCGCCCCGGTCGAAACCGCTGGCAGCAGCACCCGCCCCGACGACCTCGCCGACGATCTCGTGACCAGGCGTGACCGGATAGCGGATGTCCGGCAGCTCACCGTCGAGCAGATGCAGATCAGTGCGGCACACGCCACAGGCGAGCACGCGTAGCAGCACCTGGTGCTCGGCCGGCTCTGGCACGGGCAACTTTTCGAGCACGAGTGAAGTCCTCGGAGACAGCAATCGCATCGCCTTCATGGACATGCGCGCAGCATGCGCCGTGAAGCTGCACGGTGCACGTAGCTTCGCCGTACTGATTGATACGCGCGCCGGCGCGCGTGAGTAGATGTTTGTCCTACGTAGGCAGGCTGCGCCCTCGAGCACGATGTGGGCTACCATCGAACATGCTCCAGGCGCGTATTGGATAAAGGGATTTTTGAGCGGCATCCCTCTGCTTGTCGTGCATGGTGCCAGCGGCGGCCATGATCAAGGAATGAGCTTCGCGCGACCGCTCGTGCAACTTGGATTCCGGTCTGACATCACACCAGCCATGCGGCCACTGCCGTTCCAACTCGAGGCCGGGCATCTGACCGCGGCGCTGACCGCGCTGCTGGCTTTCGGCGGCGCCGTGCTGCTGGTCGCCGCTGGCGCGATCCGTCCGGGGGAGGATGCGGCGATGCTGTTCGCCTATTCCTCCAACCTGGCCGACAGCGGGGTCATTTCCTACTACCCCGATGGCCCGCGCAGCGAGGGCGCTACCGATTTTCTCTACATGGTCCTGCTCGCCGTGCTGCAGCGCGCCGGGTTGGCGCCGGCGCTGGGCGCCGCGCTGCTTACCGCTGTCGGCACCGCTGTGACCGCCGCCATCTGCTACGAGATCGCGCGTCCTCAACTCGGCCCGATCGCCGGCTGGCGCCGCGGCCTGGTCGGTTTCCTGCTCGCCCTCGTGCTGGCCGGCACCAGTTTCCTGGCGCCGGCGCTGCAGGGTTTCTCGGTCTACGTGTTCCTGACGCCGATCGCCGCCATTGTGCTGTGCTGCCTGCGCGGCTGGGCGACCGGCTTCTTCCTGTCGGCACTCGTGACCTGCCTGCTGCGGCCGGACGGGGTGGTGTTCGCCGCGCCGCTCACCGCCCTGTTCTTGTGGCGGGCCCGACATCGGGCGGGCACCTGGCTGCTGTTCGCGGTGCTGTTGCTGTTGCCTGGCCTCACGTATTTCTTCTGGCGCTGGAGCTATTTCGGCGAGCTGTTTCCGCTGCCGTTCTACGTGAAGACCGCCGGCGAGCGGAACATCGCCGGGCTCTTCTTCGGCAGCAGCATCCGCGCCAACATCTATGCCCTCAGCAACGCAATCCTGGTGGTCCTCATCGCCGCTTCGCTCACCGTGCCCTGGCCGCGCCTGCGCGACGCGGCGCGGGCCAATCTGGCGCTGCTGGTGACGTTCGCCGTTGGCTTCGTCTTCTATGCCGCGGTGCAGCAGGCGCAGAACGAGGGCTTCCGGTTCCAGGCGCCCCTTGTGCTGTTGAGCCTGCTGCTGTTCCTGCGCTTGCCGATCGACGCCGCGGTGCGGCTGCCGCTGCTGATCGTGGCGGCACTGGCGGGAATCATGAACGCCTATGACGGGTTTCGCGAAATCACCGCGGAGTCGCGCGATGACAACATCACGCCTCTCGCCGAGGCGCTGCACGACATGCCGCGCGGCACCATGCTGGTCACCGAGGCGGGACGCCTGCCCTACGGGTCGGGGTGGATCGCCATCGATTCCTGGGGGCTCAACACGCCGGAGCTGTCGCGCCGGGTGATTCTGCCGGACGACGTCGTGCGCTACCGCGCCGATCTCGTCGTGGTGCACAGCTACGCGCCGCTCGATCGCATCGAGGCGCTCGATTTTCCGCCAGCGACAGAGCGCAGCTGGGAGGGCCACGCCGGCAACGTCCTGCTCGGCGCCGCAGCCGACTATGACCGGTTTTACGTGCCGTGCTCTCGCCTGGGGAGCCCCACCTACGAGCAGGCGCCGCGCCACGACATCTATCTTGTGCGCCGGAATTCGCCGCTCGCCTTCGCGCTGCGCGAGCTCATCGCCGAGCACGACGGGGTGACCGCGGAGCAGCTGCGGATGCGGCGCCGGCTCGCCCCTGGCTGAACGCATCCAGCGGCGACGCAACGAGCGATGCACGGCCATTGAAACAGTGGGGCCAAGCAACCACCGGCCGGACAGCTCCGCGCGTACGTGGCGCTCGTTGCCTGCTGGCGTGTGGGCAATGGGGTTTGCCTCGCTGTTCATGGACACCTCCTCGGAGCTGATCCACAGCCTGCTGCCGGTATTCATGGTCACGGTGCTGGGTGCTTCCATGGTGACGGTCGGCATCGTTGAGGGCCTCGCAGAAGCCACCGCCGCCGTCGTAAAGGCGTTTTCCGGTGCGCTGAGCGATTACCTCGGCCGGCGGAAGTCCCTGATGGTGCTTGGCTATGGGCTCGCTGCATTCACGAAGCCGCTCTTTCCGCTGGCCGAATCGATCCACTGGGTATTCGCCGCTCGCTTCATCGATCGCCTGGGTAAGGGCATCCGCGGCGCACCGCGCGACGCGCTGATCGCGGATATTTCACCGCCGACCATGCGCGGTGCAGCCTATGGGCTGCGCCAGTCGCTGGATTCCGTGGGTGCATTGCTCGGTCCGTTGCTGGCGGTGGGGCTGATGCTCGTGCTCGCCAACAACATCCGCGCGGTCATGTGGCTGGCGGTCGTGCCAGCCCTTATCTGCGTAGCGTTGCTGATCGGCTACGTACGCGAACCCGAGCCCGCGCGCACCGACGGCGCCACCAGGTCCCCTCTCACCCTCTCAGATGCGAAACGTCTCCCGCTGCGCTACTGGCTGATCGTAATCCTGGGCGCGGTCTTTACGTTGGCGCGGTTCAGCGAAGCGTTCCTGGTGTTGCGCGCGCAGGACGTCGGGCTAGAAGTGGGCTACGTACCGGTGGTGATGATCGTGATGAACGCCTCTTACGCCGCGGGCGCTTATCCAGCCGGCATCGCCGCCGATCGGGTCAGCCAGCGCACGATGTTGCTCCTCGGGTTCGTCCTGCTGATTGGCTCGGACCTGGTGCTTGCCGTCGCGTCATCGGCACTGCTCGTCTTCCTGGGTGCCGCGCTGTGGGGTTTTCACATGGCCCTCACGCAAGGTCTGCTCGCGAAGCTCGTCGCGGACACGACGCCTGCCGGGTTGCGCGGCACGGGATTCGGGGTATTCAATCTCGTGAGCGGCGGCGCGTTGCTGCTGGCGAGCGTCATCGCCGGTGTCTTGTGGACCTCGCTCGGAGCGTGGGCGACCTTTCTTGCGGGCGCCGCGTTTGCAGCTGTCGCCGCTGCGGGCCTGTTGGCGGCTGTGCGGGTGCGTGGGTCCCGAGCGAGGCGCCCAGGCGCTGCCGAGTAGCGGAGCACGCATCGTGGAACTCAACGCAGACTTCTCGCAGCGAGCCGTCGTCCACGCCGCGCGCCTCGCCTGGGTGCAGTCGCCGATCCGGGGTGTCGAGCGTCGCATGCTCGATCGCATCGGTGACGAAGTCGCGCGCGCCACGTCGATCGTCCGCTACGCATCGGGCAGCCGCTTCTCCGCGCATACACACGGCGGCGGCGAGGAGTTTCTGGTTCTGGAGGGCGTCTTCGAGGACGAGCATGGCGGCTACCCGGTTGGATCGTACGTGCGAAATCCGCCAACCTCGAGTCACACCCCAGGCTCGCACGAGGGGTGCGTCATCTTCGTCAAGCTGTGGCAGTTCGACCCTGCTGACCGGACGCAGGTCCGGATCGACACACGCCACGTACCATTCCTGTTAGTCCCGGAGCGACCCGGTGTAGAGGTCGTGCCGCTGTTTCGAGACGACCGCGAGGAGGTCCGCCTCGAACGATGGGCAGCGGGCGCACACATCGAGCATCACGCCGGCGCCGGAATGGAGCTCCTGGTGTTGGAAGGCAGCTTTAACGAAGGTGATGAAGAATTCACGCGACAGTCCTGGCTGCGGCTTCCAGCGGGATCTATTCTCCGGGCCGACGCCGGTCCGGAGGGCTGCCGAGTGTGGGTGAAGACAGGTCACCTCTTACTGCCCAACCAGCCCTCACCCCGCCCGTCATGCAAGCGTCCGTAAATCTGCAGAAGCGGGGACCGCTTCCGATTTTTTCCTACCGCCGGTAGCGTCGCCGGACGACAAACCACCAACACAACGGGGTTTAACCGGGCCATTCCGCGTGCCGGATGGTATCGAGGACGAAGAGGTTCTTTTCCGCACCGACATCTTGCCAACCGGCTTCCAGGCCGCCGTCAACGCAGAGATCCAGTCCGGCACGAGCGTCGCGATCTTCGGCGCGGGGCCGATGGTGCCTCCGCGAACTCCGCGGCCCGTTGCAGACGCCCGCCTTCACTGGCAGCGACTGCTGCGGGCCCAGCACCTCCTGCGGCACCGTCCCGACCCGAGATTGGACGCACGACTCGAGCTACCAACGATCCAACAAGACCTGCACGGTGAAGTGACGGACGCGTGCAACCTTGCCTGCCGCGTGTGCTACGCAGATTCCAAGGGTGACAGAGTGCTTTCACTCGAGGCCTTTCGCAAGCACATCGGTGCTCTGCTCGCACAGAAGGGCTCCCTCGATTCAGTGCAGCTCATCGGCGGCGAGCCGACGATTCACCCACAGTTCTGGGACATGCTGGCGGATTTGCACGCCAAGCCGCGCATATCGAAGGTCTACTTTGCAACCAATGACATCGCAGTCGAAAAGCCGGGTGCGGCCGAGCGGCTGCTGGCGTTCCGCGACAAGGTGCTTGTGCTGCTGCACTTCGACGGGCACGCCGCTTCCACCGCAAGGCGCTTCGGCAGGCCAACCCGGAGCGCATCCGCACGCGGCTGTTGCAGCGGCTCGACCGGCTCCACGTTCCCATGCAGCTCACCATGGCGCTGGTGCGCGGAGTAAGTGAGCGGGAGATTGCATGGGTGGTGCGCCAGGGCGTGCGTCACAAGAACGTGCGTCTCGTGGCCATGCTGCCGGCGTTCTCTTCAGGACGATACCAGCTCGAGCCGGATCCTCTCGACCGCATCACGCTGTCAGACGTGATCAAGGGTGTCGTGCGGGGGCTCGAGGGTCGAACCCGCGACGACGCTTTTCTGCCGACTCCCTGCAGCCATACCAACTGCGGGTGGGTCACACTGTTTGCCCGACGCTTCGGGCTCTTCGTCACCAACATAACCCGCCACATCGATGTCGACGCCGTGATGAACGATGTTGCGTACAAGACCGTGCTCGACACGCAGCAGATGCGCGGAATCATCGGAACTCGGCGAACGAGCCGGCTGCGGGGGCTTGCTGCCGGCGTCGGGCGAAAGCTGATCAGGCCGCGCGATGTGTTCGGCGTCGTGATCAAGCCGTTCATGGATCGCTTCACGTACGACCAGGATCGCGTGTCGGCATGCTGCCATCACGTGCTCGACACGCACAGGCGGCTCGAATCGTTCTGCTCGCCGTTGAAGAGCTTTTCTGGATGAAGAGCCGTGGGCGGTTGACACGATCAGCGCTGCGCGAGATGGCCGTGAGCCTCAGCACCCTGCCCGCGAATGTTGTCATCTACATGGTCGCCGGAGGCTGGTGGGTCACGATTTATGCGGCCGCGAGCTCGTTCCCTGGCACATGCCGATGAATGCGGCCACGCTGCTGCTCGCCGTGCTGGTCGGAGATTTCTGCTACTACTGGGAACATCGCTGCGCTCACCGCTTTTCGCTGCTGTGGGTGGCTTATCACGCCGTTCATCACAGCTCGTCGGGCTATACCGTTGCCACCGCGTATCGGGCTTCTTTCGTCAACCAGCTCATTGCTCCCGCTTTCTACCTGCCGTGCATTGTGCTCGGCATTCCACCGCTGCTCGTAGTGGGTCTGCAGGTGCTGAGCATCCATTACCATGCGTGGGTGCACACCGAGAGAATTGGTCCCCTGGGAGTGCTCGATAGTGTGTTCAACACCCCTGCAAATCACCGCATGCATCACGACGTGGAGTCATCACGAAGTGCAGTAAATTTCGGCGGCATCCTGATCTTGTGGGATCGCCTGTTCGGAACGCGCGCGCCCGTACGCGAGGTGCGTCATTACGGCCTTTCGGGCACCGCGCCGCCGGGCTCGGTGCTGTCCGTGTACTGCTCGCCGCTGGCTGAAGCACTCCAGCGGACTCGCGAAAGTCGTCAGGCGCCGGCCGTCATCCTGCGCTGCTGCCCCGCCGCCGATCGCGGCGGAAGCGACAACCGGACCACTCATTGAAGCGAGGCCGGCACGCGGGTCGTGCCGGCCTCGCTGCTGCGCACCTGTGGCCACTGGCTACCGGGCGGCTTCGACTGCCGCAGCGGCATCAACGAGACCGGCCCCGAAAATCACTTGTGGCCCAAGCGGGCGCGCCGTCTTCGAAATGACGTTGCGGACCTCGATCGGCCTGAGAGCTGGATTGGCCTCACGTACGAGCGCCACGACTCCGGAGACATGCGGAGCGGAGAAGGAGGTGCCGCTCACGAGATCGTAGTCGGTCGCGGTAACCTCGACCGTCACGTTGACCGTGCCGGCCGCGACGCGATCACGCAGCCCCGCGCCATCGGTGTCGGACAGCGATACCACCGGAATGGTCGCCACGAATTCCCCCAGCGTGCCGAAGAAGTTTCCGGCCACGTTATTGAAGATCACGACGCCCGCAGCGCCCGGACTGTCAGCGAGCACGTTCTGCACTTTCTCCGCAAAGGAGATTGCGCCACGCTGGATCAGCACGATGCGTCCATCGCAAGCTCCGTTGCCGCAGGCCGCCGCAGCCTCCTGCGTGGTGCCGAGGCCCGCAAACGTGACATCACCTGTCGCGCTGCCGATTCCCGTGCCGGTCATCGGATTGGGCACGAACTCCCCGCCGGGCGGGGTGTTTTCCTCGAGGAACGCATCGCGCCCTACCCCCTGCACGGTGGCGGCCGGAACGTTTACACCGGGCGCCGTCACGTCCACCCAACCGCCGACGTTCGAAAAGCTCGCCAGGCCGTTGTTCCCATCGACCGCGCCGGTTGCAATCACGGTAGCGTACGCCGCCGGGAAGTTCGATTGCTGGCTCGCGTCGTTGCCGGCCGAGGCCACCATCACGATGCCGTTGCGGTTGGCGGCCTGGATGGCTGCGGCCTCGATGTGGTGGCCTCCGCGTCCACCGAAGCTCATGTTGATGACATCCGCGCCGTCATCGATGGCCTGCTCGAGCCCCCCGATGATCGCCGACAGCGGACAACCATTAGTGAAGTCCGCGAAGCAGACCCGATACGGCACGATGGTGACCCGGGGTGCGACGCCGATCACGCCGGTCTGATTGTCGACCGCGGCGATAACGCTCGCGCTGCTGGTGCCGTGGCCCTGGATCTCCGCAGGCAGGTCGTCCGCCGGACAGTCGTCCGGCTCGATGTTGGGTGGATTGGTGCCTATGAAGTCGCGGATGATCCCGCTGCCACAGATGCCCGGAGCGATGTTGTCGGCGAGATCCGGATGGGTGAAGTCGATGCCAGTATCGAGCACGGCCACGACGACTCCGTCGCCCGTCGCGATCGGGTTGGCGCGAATGTCGGGCTGATCGAAATCCGGCCCGCTCGCCCAGAGTTCGTTGGCGCGTACCTGCGTCACACCGAACTGGATGAACTCCGTCGTGAAATCCGGCAGATGGGCGTGGAGCTTGCGCGCAACGTCCCGCTCGATTGCAGTGGCGGTGCCGCTCGAGCGAACCTGCCGCAAAGCATCGGGGGACAGCTCGGCAACGAGGCCGGGCACGTGCTTATAGCGATGCACGACGCGCCCGCCCGCCGCCTCGATCGTGGCAATGAGAGCCGCCTGCTTACCTGTCCCATGGCTCACGAGATAACGATTCGTGGCGGCCTTTGGTGCGGCTGGCGTGGCGTCCGCGATGAGCAGCGATGCAATCCCGGCGGCAACAGCAATCCCAATTGATTTGCGCATGATGTATCCCCTCATGTTTTCCTGTGGAAGGTCTCGCTGCGCGACAAGTCCATTGCGACCCGCGATTTCAACCCGTCATCCTGGAACGGGCCGCGCATTGCGATTATCGCGCGCCGCGATGCGGCAAGACCAGCGCCGGACCCGCGTCCTGGCGCGGCGGATTCCTGTTGCCGCGTCGCCACAGATTTTCGCGAAGCCGCGATCGCGGGCCTGGATCAGGGCAAAGGACGCCAGTCGCGGCGAAAGCCGGGATTGAACTCCGCGTGCTGCAGCCGCAGGACTTCGACCTGGTTGTCAGACGCGCTGCATAAAGGACGGGTCGCGATCGCCGATATTCCACGGGTGATGCCGAAAAACGCGTGCGGTTGATCGAGATAGAAGCGGTGACCCGACGCTGAATGAACCACATGAGTTTTCTCGAGCTGCGCTATAGCATTCCCTGAACCCGCACGGCAGCGCCGAGTGGACCAGCTATTGGGTCAGGTAGTCAGTCAGCGCCTTGAGCTGGGCGTCGGTCAGGTCGCTCGGGACAAACGCCGGCATGGCTTTCAGACCCTGCCTGACGATCATCTGGATGTACACCGCAGGGAGGTCATCGCGCTCGGTCAGCAGGGCCTTGTCCTCGCCCCGCGTCCTCGCGAGCTGCAGAGTGCCCGTGGCTTCGTTGCCAGGTCCGTGGCAATGGACACAGTGCCGGTCGAAAACCTCTTTTCCCGTCATGTCGGCAGCAGCCGCGGTCGCGGCGAGAAATGCCACCGAGACGGTCAAGGCGATCGGTTTCATGCCTGTCTCCCGTCCCGCAGGTGTTTCGGCCAGATCCCGGACTTGCCGGGCGCCAGGATCCCCTTCGGATCGAGGGCATCCTTGATGGTCTGGTGCATCTTCAGCAGGGCATTGTCGTTCCACTTGTAGGTGCCGGCGATCGCGTCCATGTACTGGATGTGCGTTCGGTATTCACCGTATCCCTCGGCGGCAGCCTCCTTCACCAGCAGGTTGAAACACTCGTCCAACCGTCGGCGCTCGTCCGTGTTGGTCTTGTCGTAGACGATGACCGTCACGTGATGCAGCTCCCGAAAGCCGATGGCGAGCAGTCCCATGTAATCGAAGCCATACTCCCGCACGCGCCCGCTGACCATCCGGTACTGCTTCAGGGCGTCCGTGCCCGTGGTCGGGGACACCGGGGAGAACCCGATGTGACCGCCTCCACCGGCCCAGTTCAGGAAGTTGAACTCGGTCAGCTTGGGGACGCCGCGCATGGTCTCGGCGCGGTGGATGAGGATGTCCGGCCTTCGCTTGCGATCTTCCGGGAAGTAGAACTTTGCGCCGGGCACCTTGGCAAAAGCGTCCCGGATGACCGTCCATAGCGCATCGATGATCGGCGGTGGCCCGTACAGCGCGCCGCAGAAATTCCACATGCCGATGTCCTGGTCGGCCATGATCTTTCGCGCGACGCTGTCCGGTATGGGACCGGTACGCGAGTAATACTGGCTCCTGGTCGAACTGATCGCGGCATCCAGCACGAGGCTGCGAATGGTCGCCGCGTTCTGAATGACGTTGTTGAGCCGCAGCGGTCGCAGGATCTCGATGACCTCCGCGATGTCGTCCTCACGTTCGAAGGTGATCATGTACGGGCGGTAGCCGGCGGGCTCCGGCATGAGCCAGATGCCCATCTTCGTGACGATGCCGAAGTTCGACTGCGAGAAGAGGCCGTCCACGTACGGGCCGAAGCCGTACTTGAACAACTGCCAGGTGTTGTTGCCCGGCATCGCGCCCATCCCGGTCCTCACGACGTCTCCGTTCGCCAGCACGACTTCCATTCCGCACTGCATCATGAAGTGATCGCCGTACGGCGTGTAACCCACGCCGTGATCCAGCGCATTCCCCATCACGCTGCCCCAGCCGGGATCCGGTACGTCCAGCCACAGTTTCAGGCCATTCGCCTGGAGGTAGTTGTACAGGTCGAAGTAGCTGACGCCCGGTTCAACCAGGGCGTAGCCGAACTTCTCGTTCACCTCCAGAATACGGTTCATCCGGCTCATGTCGAGCACGATGGAGCCCGACAGGACCGGCGCCGCACCCCCGTACGCGAAATTCTTGCCGCGTGAGACTGGCCACAGGGGAACGCCGGAAGCGTTGGCGGCCTTAACGATCTCCTGTACCTGCTCTACGGAGGCGGGAGCGACCGCTGCATGGGCCCGGTAGCGCGCGTCGTCGTTGGAAATCGGGTACGGATCGTGGTAACTGGCGGTCTGTTCGCCGGTAAACACCCATTCCTTGCCGACGATCTGCCCGAATCGCTCCAGGGTCTCGGCCATCCTGTCGGCGCTTACGCCAGGTGGGAGTGGTTCTGCCATGACGTCGTCGCGCCCTTGAAGTGGTTGTCGGTACGTATCGTCCAGAAGTACAGATCCCGGTCGATCCGGCTGACCTGTGCTTCGACTTTGGCCTGATCGGCAAGGAGGATCTTCAGACAGAAATAGAAAGATTCCGTGGTGACACCCTTCATCGTCATGGGCGCCGCGAGACTCGCTCGCCCCAGCTCGCCCGTCCAGATGGCGGTGATGTCGCCCTGGACCGGTGTCGGTTCGGTAGTGCCCGATAATTTTCCAGCCAGTCGTCGGGCTTCGGCAAAGCGTTCGTCGAAGAAGAAATAGCTCCACGCCAGCCCGTCCGGAACCGGCGCATCAGCAGACGCTGCGATCATCGCGTTCGGTATAAACAGCGATGTCACGCTGGCCTGCACAAAAAGCCTTCGGTTCATGGCTGGTATCGTAGTTGGAATTTCGGGGCGAGCAAGCTATCCACCAGGGGGCCGGGCGTCGAAAAGAACGGCGAATGATCGGTATCCAGCGACGCGACAATCTCGCACCCCGCGCTGTGCGCCATACGCCTCTGCAGTGCGACGGGAATCGCCTTGTCACGGAGGCACTCGATGTACACCCGCGGCACGCTGCCGAAACGGGAGTCCGTGACATGGACAGGTGTCAAATTCGGAGCCATCGCTTCCGGCGCCAGCAGCATACGGGCCAGGACGACATCTTCCAGCGAACACGCGCCGTAGAACGCCCGGTGGACCGCATCGTCCCGGACTGTCATCGATGCCTGGTCATCGGCCACGACGAGATTCGGCACCACCAGCGACGAATCCGCCGTCTGCGCAACCTCGAGCAGCGTTTCGCCGTCACGCAGCAGGAACGCCGTCAGATAGACCAGCACGGCGATTCGCTTCGGCAGCCGTTCGGCCACCGCGCTGATGACGATGCCGCCGCGACTGTGCCCCACGAGAATGACCGGCTCGGCCGCAGCTTCGATCACCTTGCAGATGCTGTCTGCCCACCGGTCGAGGGAAATCTCGGCGATCGGCGTCCGGTCTCGACCGAGACTCGGCAGGTCGGGTGCATACACCTCGTGCCCGGCCTGCGTCAGGCGCGGCATGACCTTGTACCAGCACCAGGCGCCGTGCCAGGCACCGTGGACGAGCACGAACGTACTCATGTCGACCTCCGCCGCGATCTACACGCGAATTCAAAGCCGCGAGGCCAGACGGAAAGCATGGCTCATCGCGAATTCGACGACCCGTCTCAGGGCGCGCCGGGGGATCCTGGCCAAATCCACCTTCAGGTCTGCGGCCAGCTTGATCGCCGTGGCTCGCCCGGCGCCGAACACGCCGCCGCCCGGATGCTGGAACGGTCCGACGAGATAAAGCCGCTCGACACCGGGAACCGTGTACTGACCGAGCTCGGGTGTCGGTCTGTGTGCGCCTGACTGCCAGGTCGTCGTCGCAATGCCGTGCAGGTCGCCACGCCGAAAGCTCGGCGACGTGCGTTCCATGTCGACGGGGCTGTCACAGTGATACTGCAGGATGTCGTCATGACCTATATTCTCGATGAAGCGGCCCATGTGCTCGATCATGCGCTCCGCATAAGCGCGCTTGGTCTCCTCCCACGAACGGCCGTCGGAGCGCTCGTAGGGCACGTAGTCCCAGGCGTGCAGCGTCGCTCGACCCTCGGGAGTGCGTGATGGATCGAACGCCGTCAGCGAGCCGAAACCGATCAGCGGATACTGCGAGAACCTGCCGTAGCGCAGATCATCGAACGATCGGCGCAGCTGCTCGTAGCTCGTCGGCAAAAGCTCGTTCATCACGGCTTGCACCGGCATCCCCGACCGGAAACGCAAGGGTGCCTCGAGCGCGGCATGCACGGTGATGCATGCAATCGAGGAAATCTGCGTCGCCTCGGCAGCACGGACGACGGCCGCATCGATCCCCT
>Ga0268386_10000195_pt1 | contig 36906 bp, 31 predicted proteins | sample RVTome_15_FD_200260 | JGI IMG/M metagenome (GOLD analysis project Ga0268386, IMG submission 200260) | Soil microbial communities from uranium-contaminated site in the Upper Colorado River Basin, Wyoming, United States - RVT150D86... ... | reverse complement strand
CGCTTATGTCGCAAACGATGTATCGCGTCGCGGCAAAGACCTGCGGAAACCGATCTGCCAACGTGGCCAGAACGCCCGCGGCAAATCGCCCATCGCCTGCGCCGCACTCGACGATCGTCCACTCTTCCGGTCTTTGCAGTTCGTCATAGATCTTCGCGAAATAACGCGCGAAAGTTCCGGCAAAAAGCTCGCTTCGCTCAGGACTCGTACGATAGTCACCTTCCCTGCCCCATCGGCCGAGATCGGATCTTTGATAATAACCGCCTTCGGGAGCGTATAGCGCCGCCTTCATCCAATCGTGAAACGTGATAGGACCATCACGTCGGATTAATTCTCTTAGTCGTTCGGCTAGCGAAACCGGCAAGTAGAGCTTTACCTATCGTTCTGTGCGATCTTCTTTTTCCAACAAGCGGGTTGTATTTTCGGTGACGCTGGGCGGATTTGCCAGTTCGGCTGTGTTTGGCCGAGCCCGCCAACTGCTGGGCGCACGGATCGGCGGTGGTGGCAAAGCTGGAACTTGCCCGTGTGGTCCAAATTGTTGCGGAACATGGATCGGAGTGGGTGGTCCATAAGGCAGAATGGGTTTCGGTGCGCCTTCCTCGAAAACCGCGGCATACAGCATTCTGAGCGGGCCTCCGATAAAACAGATTATGGCAGCTAACGCTGCCAGGATTTCAAGGAAGGTAGAGCCGCTCGCAAAACTGGCGAACATCGCCAGAATCGGAACGATCAAAGCCCCCGAAAGAAGCAACAGACCGCCCTGTTTGACACCCTTTCTGCGCGGAGAAATCTTGACCGGTTCATCCGAAGTTCGATAAGCCGGAATTATCCCACCGCTCCCCAACAACTGGATGACGGCATCCAGAGGGAAACCGCAACGAGAGCAGAATCGGATAACTCCAGTAACTTGTTGCTGACCGCATTGCGGACAAAACATGGGGATTGTTCCTCGCCAAGAAGGCTGTTACGTCAGACTAGATAATAAACCCTGGGGTGCCTTCACCGGAAAGTATTTTGATTGTCGCCAGGGCCCGGCCCCTGTAGTCGCCGGCGGTAACGAGAGTCTCAAGCAGCAAACTGACAAGCTTCCGGGGCTCACCTGATGGAACTGAAATGTACTTGCTCAAAGCGCTGTCGTCGAGGATCGAATCGAATGCACGTTGCCGCGTGAGATCAACTTCTGACAAATACTCGATTATCCGATCCGCGCTCGAGAGAGTTTCCGGCAGTGTCCATTCGAACGGATCGTCCCAGAGATTTGCTGTGAGCCCGCCGCAAGTCTGTTCAACTGTGGCCGCACTGCGAAGGATATTCTCTCCGATGCTAACCGCCGGTGTGTTGCGGTAAAGCAGATCCGACGGAACCGATGGGACCAGGTCCTTCAGACTGTTGATTAGGTTGCCGAATTCCCGGTCGAGATGATCAACGATCTCACGGCTAGGGCTGCCAGTCGGTTGCATTCAAAAAATTCTCTGTGCAACCTCTGTGTCCTCTGTGTCTCTGTGGTGGCTGTAGTCGAAGAATCATTCAACCACAGAGACACAGAGGACACAGAGGTTGCACAGAGTAAACGTGTCACTCGCTTTTTTATTTTCCTCTCGAACGCCGATCAGTTTCTTCCATCACGGTTCCGAAGCTGCGGCCGGCGAAGCTGAATCCGTTGTGCACGTAGCCCTTCGCTCCAACGCGCGAGCCTTTAGAAGGAACACCGCGCCGGGTTGCCACCCAGATCTTCCCGGTGCCGTCGTCGATCTCGTAAGCCCCGGCCCCCAGCACTCCGTAACTGTCCGTAACCGTTCCGGCGATCCCAACCTCTTTGCCGCGATAACGATCCGGGTCTGCATTTATTTTCGCAATGTTTGTTTGGCTGGGACAGGCGGTGAGTAGCAGCATGCCACCTATCAAAACGATGAAAACAGCGGCCTTTTTCAATCCAAGCATGGCGTCTCCTTTAATGTTTGGCTTCATTTCGGGAGAGGCCACAAATGATAGCACGGCGCTGCCACAAAGAGGCACAAACAGCACAAGTCAAGTTATTGATCATTTGAGCTTTTTCTGCTTTTTTGTGACCTATTTTCCAAACCAACCGATGGGACGGCCCGAAAGATCGACCCAAACGCTTTTCACTTGCGTGTAAAGGTCGAGTGCGTGCCGGCCCATTTCTCTTCCGTAGCCTGACTGTTTATAACCACCAAAGGGAGACGCTGCATTAAACATGTTGAAAGTATTAATCCAAATAACCCCGGCCTTGATCTCTTTCGCAAATCGATGTGCACGCGTGATATCGCGTGTCCAAATTCCGGCCGAGAGCCCGTAGATGGTGTCGTTTGCCTGCTTGATGAGATCGTCTTCATCTTTGAAACTGATCACGGAAACAACTGGACCAAAGATCTCTTCCTGGGCCACGCGCATGGTGTTCTTAACTTCGTCAAAGATCGTCGGAGTGAAGAAGTATCCTTTTTGAAAAGCGCCATCCAGTTGAGGAGGTGCTCCGCCCGTTACCACCGTTGCCCCTTCTCCACGCGCGACGTCAACGTATCCCTTTATTCGATTCAGTTGCTCCTCCGAGACCTGTGGGCCCATCTGCGTCGCTTTATTCATTGGATCTCCAACAGCGATCTTGCCGGCCCTGTCAGAAAGCCTGCTCAGAAACTCATCCTTGACTGACTCTTCCACGAAGAGGCGTGAACCAGCACAACACACCTGGCCCTGGTTGTAGAAGATTCCCATCATCGCGCCCGCGACCGCCTGTTCCAGATCAGAATCCGCAAAGACGATATTGGGCGCCTTGCCTCCCAACTCCAAAGAGACCCTGGTCAAATTGTCCGCGGCGGACTTCGCGATCAGTTTGCCAACTTCGGTTGATCCAGTGAAAGCGACTTTATCGATGCCGGGATGCGCTGCTAGTGCGGCGCCCGCAGTTTCACCAAAACCGGGAACAATATTTACAACGCCTTCCGGAAATCCTGCCTCCTGAATCAACTTCGCCAATTCCATCGCCCCGACGGGAGTTTGCTCGGCAGGTTTGAGAACCACCGTGTTTCCGGCCGCCAACGCGGGTGCGAGTTTCCATGCCGCCATTAAAAGCGGAAAATTCCAGGGAATGATTTGACCGCAGACTCCGATTGGCTCGCGTAAAGTGTAGTTGAACATCCTGCCGGGAACCGGAATCGTTTCGCCCTCAATCTTGGTGGCCCAGCCTGCGAAGTACTCGAAGTTTTCAACTACTTGCGGGAGATCGACATAGAGCGACTCTTTAATAGGTTTGCCGTTGTCGGCAGTTTCCAGAGCGGCTAGTTCGGCCGAGTGCTGCTCGATGAGTTGCGAGAGTTTGTAGAGCATCCTGCCGCGATCTCGTGCGCTGAGTTTGGACCACTTCCCTTCGAAAGCGCGTCGCGCGGCAGCAACAGCTTTGTCGATATCAGCCTTTCCGGCTTCTGCAACTTCAGCGAGTGTCTCGCCTGTCGCGGGGTTCGGCGTGGTGAATGTTTTTCCGGAATCGGAATCGACCCACTGGCCGTCGATAAAGAGTTGATACTTTCGTGGTGTGCTTTCCGCTAATTCTACAGATGACATAATGCTCCTTCGATCTCTGTGCAATCTCAGTGTCCTCTGTGTCTCTGTGTTGACCTGGCTCCGAAAATCAACTACCACTGAGACACAGAGGACACAGAGATTGCACAGAGACTTACTAAAAGTCCGTGGTGCCTAACAATAGTTGCCTCAACACGTACGGAAGAATCCCTCCGTGTCGGTAATAATCGACCTCGATCGGTGTGTCGATTCTGAGCGTGATCGGGATCTCCTCGACCGCGCCACTTGCTCGATGGATCACGAGCCTTACGTCCTGTCGCGGCTCGATGCCCGTTTCGATACCCAGCACATCAAACCTTTCGCTGCCATCGAGTTTCAACGAAGCGGCATTGGTGTCGTTCTTGAACTGGCAAGGCAACACTCCCATTCCAACAAGGTTGCTGCGATGAATCCGCTCAAAGCTTTGAGCGATGACCGCTTTGACACCTAACAGCCTGGTCCCTTTCGCCGCCCAGTCACGAGAACTGCCGGTACCATACTCCTGGCCCGCGATTACTACGAGCGGAATACCCTCGGCCTGATAACGCATCGCCGCGTCGTAGATGTTCATTCGCTCGGCGCTGGGTTGATGAATCGTGACGCCACCTTCAACTCCCTGCACCATCAGATTCTTGATGCGCACATTTGCGAAAGTTCCACGGACCATCACCTCGTGATTGCCACGCCTTGCGCCGTAGCTGTTGAAGTCTTTGATGTCGACGCCTCGCTCCTGCAGGTATAATCCAGCCGGGGACGAAGGCTTGATTGCACCGGCAGGACTGATGTGGTCCGTCGTCACGGAATCGCCGAAGATCGCCAGTGGTCGTGCTCTTTTAACATTCAACAAAGGCTCGAGCGTGCTATGGAACTCTTCGAAATAGGGAGGTTCGCGAATGTACGTCGACTCCCTCTCCCATTGATAAACATTTCCGGTGGTGCTGGGAATGTCGTTCCAAAGCGGATTCTGTTCAGCGAAGTTGCCGTAGAGGGTTCGGTAGGTTTCAGGATCAAAAGCCGCGCGCATCAGGCCGTTGATTTCGTGCATGGCCGGCCAGATATCGCGCAGGTAAACATCTTTGCCGTCCTTGCCGGTGCCTAATGGTTCCGACGCCATGTCGAGATCGACACGCCCGGCTATAGCAAACGCAACGACGAGCGGGGGACTCATCAGGAAATTCGCTTTAATGCTTTGGTGCACACGTGCTTCGAAGTTTCGGTTGCCGGAAAGTACTGAAGCGGCGATCACGTCTCGTTCGTTTACGATCTGCTCGATTGCCGGATCGAGTGGTCCGGAGTTACCGATACAGGTAGTGCAGCCGTAACCCACAAGATTGAAGCCCAACTCATTCAGGTAGGGCTGCAGACCGGTTCGTTCAAGATATTCCGTAACTACTCTCGATCCAGGCGCCAGAGAGTTCTTCACCTTCCGGCTCACGGTCAATCCTTTTTCGACCGCCTTTTTAGCGAGCAGACCCGCAGCCAACATCACACTCGGGTTGGAAGTGTTCGTGCAAGACGTGATTGCAGCGATCAAAACATCACCGTGTCCCAGGAGTACATCACCGGTCGGAAACTCATCTGAAGGTATCTCTGAGACCATGTCTGGAGTGGGACGGTTGTTAACCATCTCTGTTTCGGTCCAGACGCTGGTGTTGCCCTGGGTCACGTGGTTACCCGCAACAGCCGGAACTGTCTCCGATCGCTGCTCGCCGCCGCCAGCAACTACTCGCTGTCTGTCAGCACCGATCCTGACGTGATGGCGCGTCCTAAGCTCATCCCCTGTTTTGCCGTAACCTCCCTCGCCAATCGGTTTTACCATCAGTTCACTGAACTGCGCTTTAAGAGCAGAGAGTTCTATTCGATCCTGTGGTCGTTTGGGACCAGCCACGCTTGGGCCAATCGACTCGAGATCGAGATCAACGACAACGCTGTAATCGCATTCGCCTCTTCGTGGTATGCCAAACATGCCCTGGGCCGTGTAGTACTGTCTCACGAGATCAACGTGCTCTTTTGAACGACCCGTCGCGAGGAGGTAAACGCAAGTTTCCTCATCGACCGGAAAGAATCCCATCGTCGCTCCGTACTCCGGAGCCATGTTTGCGATAGTCGCGCGATCCGTCACAGACAAACTCGCCGCGCCTTCACCATGAAACTCTACGAACTTTCCAACCACTTTCGCGCGGCGCATCATCTCCGTGACACGCAAGACCAGGTCAGTAGCCGTCACACCTTCGCGCAGGCTGCCGGTCAGGTTAACCCCGACCACGTCCGGAGTTAGGAAGTAGACCGGCTGGCCCAACATGGCAGCCTCAGCCTCGATACCGCCCACGCCCCAGCCGACAATTCCCAGGCCGTTGATCATCGTGGTGTGCGAGTCAGTTCCAACGAGCGAATCGGGAAAGTAAACCTGCTTCTCCCAAACGTTTTTTGCAAGGTATTCGAGATTGACCTGATGACAGATGCCGATGCCTGGCGGGATTACACGAAAGCCGTCGAAAGCCTGTGTGCCCCACTTCAGAAACTGATAACGCGATCGGTTGCGCCTGAACTCCATCTCCATGTTCTTTTCAAACGCATCGCGCGTGCTCGAGAAGTCGACCTGAACCGAATGATCGATCACCAGATCGACCGGAACAAGAGGCTCAATAATCCCTGTGTTTTTTCCCAAACGCGCCACCGCGGAACGCATCGCCGCGAGATCGACGAGGAGTGGAACGCCGGTAAAGTCCTGGAGCAACACGCGAGCAACGATGAACGGAATCTCCTCAACACGTTTGCCATTGGGTTGCCAGTTCGCCAACTGGCGCACGTTGTCTTCAGTTATCTTCTCGCCATCACAATTGCGGAGCACAGATTCAAGAACGACGCGAATGCTGTGGGGCAGTCGTGAAGTGGGGCCAATACCATTCTTCTCGAGTTGCGGTAGTGAAAAGAAACTTCCCACGGGGCCGGAATCGGAGTTGAAAGTTTGCAAAGAATCAAAAGGGCTGTCTGGCATAGAAGTGGTCAAACTCTTTCCTGAAAAGCGAAGTTTTGCAGTAAGTTGTGGTTCAAATTGAAGTGTAAAGACCGTGTTAGTAATCGTCAAGCATGCCTTTATCTGGGTGGTGTCGTAATTTGATCTCTGCGTGATCTCTGCGTCCTCTGCGCCTCTGCGGTTTACCTGCTTTTCGCACCCTTCACCGCAGAGACGCAGAGGACGCAGAGATTATCCAGAGAAAATTTTCGAATTCCGACACTACTGCATTTTCATTTCCGCATTTCCCCCGTTTTGGTTATAGTTTCCACTAACTTCCCCTTCATTTGAGAACAAGGTAAGGAGATTTGCATGGCAAAGAAACGCGGCGACGACTTCGAGTATTTAGCGAACAACCCGGATTATGTGCCGGACCCAGAGATCGAGGAGTTTATGGAGTTTGAAATCTCTCACGCGCCAAAGGACCCGGATCTGCTGGCTCATCGGCTGCGCAACAACACCGCCGCCTCTCCACGCGACGCAGGTGGTGATTTGGATGCAGTCTGGGAAGACGTCAACGACAGCGGATCGGAGACCGTGGCGGGCGACAATCCAACGCCGGATCAATCGCTCGTTGAGGAGAATGCATCGGCGATGGGCGTCAGTTTTGAGGACAATGAAGAGCTCGAATTCATCGACAAGATCGAAAAACGCGATCGGGATAGATACGAGCTTGATGAGAACTCAAAAGCATCCGAGAACATGATCTAGACCCGGCGCTACCGCGCTCGGTTCTGTAGGCTGTCGAGCATTAATGTCACGGGACCGTCGTTAACCAATTCAACCTGCATCATTTTGCGGAAGCTGCCAGTTTCGACTCGCCCAAGCAGCTTTCGACTGCTCTCCACAAAGTAATCGTACAAAGGTTCCGCGATCTCAGGTGGAGCAGCATCGCTCCATGAAGGCCGCAGGCCGCGCCGAACATCGCCGTACAACGTGAACTGAGAAACCACGAGCAAGCCGCCGGAAATGTCTTTCACCGAAACATTCATCCGACCTTCGGCGTCATCAAAGATCCGGAGCGCAATAATCTTCGGAACTAAATAATCCGCATCTTTTTTAGAGTCATCGCGAGCAATGCCTAACAAAACGACGAGACCGTTTTCGATCTCGCCGACGGTCTGCCCTTGAATGGTTGCGCTGGCACGCGTGACACGCTGAACTACTGCTCGCATCTATCGACACAAGAAAGCACAAAACGCACAAGACCTTCAACGACCCAAACATCCATTGTGCTTTTGTGTCCTTTCGTGACATTCATCGTTTTGGAGGTTTGCTTGGTCTGATTTCAACCCGGCTCGACAACGCGCGAGCGGGAGAAGCAAGGAGATCCATTACCACTTGCGCGATGTCGTCGGGTTGAAGTTGCCAACTCTTCTCCGGACTCGGCTCGTCGCCGCCAAACTCAGTGTTTACCGAACCAGGCATGATGTAGCTCACTTTGATGCCATCGTGCCTGACTTCCTGCATCAGCGCTTCGCTGAAACCGTTGAGCCCAAACTTCGAAGCGTTGTAGGCCGCCATCCTTGGGTGTGCGTTTGTACCAGCCAGCGATGAGATGTTGATAATATAACCACCACCTCGTTCCTTCAATACCGGAATCGCTTCATGACAACAGTAAAAAACACCAAAGATGTTCGTCTCGAGAACGGCGCGAAAGTCTTCAACACTCATCGATTCTACGGGTGCGAATATCCCGATGCCGGCGTTGTTGATGAGAATATCAATGCCACCAAAATCGCTCACGATTTCGGCAAAGACCGACTTCACCTGATCGTAAACACGAACATCGCAAATGTAACCCGCGGCCTTGCCGGCTCCGGTATTGTTCAACTGCCATATTGTGTTCGAGAGGTCTTGTTCATTACGCGCCGTGATCGCGACCCGCGCGCCCGCACTGACGAGCGATGCTGCGATCGCACGCCCAATGCCCCTGCTGCCACCCGTAACGATTGCGGTTCTGCCTGTAAGATCCAAGATACTTCAGCCCTGCAACTTCGCGCGGAGTCTTTCATTGACAACTTTCGGGTTGGCTTTTCCCTTCGAGGCTTTAATCACCTGGCCCACGAAGAAGCCTAACAAAGCTTTTTTGCCGGAACGATAACTGGCGAGTTGTTCCGGATTCGCCGCTATCACGCTGTCGATAAGACCGTCGATCTCTCCAGTGTCACTCAACTGGACCAGGCCTTGTTCCTCGATGATCGCCTGTGCAGTCTTTCCCGTCTTGAACATTTCAACCAGAACGTCTTTCCCCTGCTTGCCGCTGATCTTACCTTCGTCGATCAAGCGCACGAGTGCGCCTAACTCCTCCGGAGCTACGCGCGAATCTGCTGCGGAGAGTCCGGCAGCCTCGAGTTCGCGTAATAATTCGGTCCTGATCCAGTTTGCGGTGGCGCGAGGATTACCAGAAGCCTCCGCTGCCTTTTCGTAGTAATCAGCTAACGAGCGCTCCGAAACGAGTTGGGAAGCGTCCGCGAAACTTAGTCCATACTGCTCGCCAAATCGTTTTCTCCGGTGCTCGGGCAGCTCAGGCATTGATTGTCGCACTTCTTCCACAAACTCCTGCGACACAATCAAAGGCGGGAGATCAGGTTCGGGGAAATAGCGATAGTCGTGCGCCTCTTCTTTCGAACGCATAACACGCGTTTCCATCGCACGATCGTCCCAAAGTCGAGTTTCCTGAGTGAGCCGTCCGCCCGATTCCAGGACCTTGATGTGCCGTTCGACCTCAAACTCGATCGCGCGCTGCATGAAGCGAACCGAGTTCAGGTTCTTCAATTCGACCTTCGTACCAAACTTCTCGTCACCAACCCGTCTGACTGAAACGTTTGCTTCGCAACGAAGGTTGCCCTTTTCCATGTCGGCTTCTGATGCGCCCACCCACTGCAGTGAACGGCGCACGTGATTGACGTAGTCGTAAGCCTCCCATGAAGATCGAAACTCGGGTTCGGTAACAATTTCAGCGAGCGGAACTCCCGCGCGATTCAGATCGATGTAAGAGTAGCGATCGACGTCCGGAAGACCTTCGTGCACGTTCTTACCGGCGTCTTCTTCGAGGTGTAGCCTTGTAATCCGAATTTTCTTTGGACGCCACTCGATTGGATGACCGGCTTCGTCACGCTCCGCCGTCATGATCTCGAGTTCACCGTTGGCTGAAAAGGGTTGATCGTATTGCGAGATCTGATAGCCCTTCGGCAAATCCGGATAGAAGTAATTTTTGCGAGCGAAGATTGACTGATGATTGACGTGCAATCCAAGCGCGAGAGCCGCACGCGCTCCCAGTTCCACAGCGCGTCGATTCAAAACCGGCAGTGCGCCGGGTAATCCCAGACACACTGGACAGGTGTTTGCGTTCGGCTCATCGCCAAAACGCGTCGCGCAGCCGCAGAAGATCTTGGATTCCGTGCTCAACTGAGCATGGATCTCGAGTCCGATGATAGTTTCCCAAGTCATATTATTAGCCACGGATTTCACGGATTCACACAGATAAGAGAATCACTCCGATCCGTGTTAATCCGCGTTCATCTGTGGCACACAATCACTACGGTCGCAGCCAGCCGGGATAAGCGCCAGCGCGTCGTGCCTCGTTCTCCAGATCGCGCCAACGCGCTCTTAGTCCGGCATGGTGCATTAGTAACTGATCCAGCTCGTTGATCAAGTCCGCCCGCTCCAGATCGTAATCCACGGATTGAAACGGCACGGCCAGCACACTACCACCGAAGAATGACGAAAAACCCCTTCCGCCGCGCCCACGATGAAAACGGCCTCGGTTGATCGGAAAATGCGAGCGCCGTTGACCCGAACGAATAAAACGCGCCCGTCTGTCACCGAAGTTAGTCCCAAAACGGGCTCTGAAACCTGGATTTACCAGCGATGGCGCAAAGACGTTTGGCGTAATTCCGGTTTGAAACGGAAAGTTTATGAAGGGCCTGCCCACGGTGCCAAAAGGAATCGCGGTCGAGAACGCGCCGAACGAATTCGTTGATGGTATCTCGTCGATCCGTCGGCGCAGGAAATCGATTTGAGCCGCTATCGCTGACAGTTCAGTGCGAAGGGGAGTTGCACGACTGCGCCAATACTCCTCAGCGCTCTCCTCCTGAGCGCGCATACTCAAAAGTTGCTCGCGCGTGCGCTCTTGAATTTCAGCGGCCTCTTTTCGTCGCTCTTCCAACGATGGCAGGCCTAACTCTTTCCGTCGTTCTTCGTAGTCAAGTTCATTTTGAACGCGCTCTCGTCGATAAACTTCGAGATCCTGGTTCGTAATTGAACGTTCTGCGCGCGTTCGCGTTTGAACGGTGCGTTTAGCGACAGTCTGCGGAGCTGACGCCTTGAGCAGGAGAGAACCCTTTGGTTGTCCATTGGCTCGCTCAGTCGCGGCAATATCAACTGTGTTCAGTTGAATCGTGATCTGAATGTCGGATCCCACCCGGTAGGTTAAAGTGGAATTTGTGACTGTAAATTCGTTGGGTATTTCCACCCGCCGTCCATCACGCATAACAATTGTATATGCATTAGCCACGGTCACGGCGAGAGAAATCAGAAAGACAGCGATCGAGAGTCTGCTAATACTTAAACTCATGGCAAAACCTCACGTCCGGAAAGCCTTATTGTACGCGGGAGTTGGCGACAGTATAGCACCCGGATTTTGAGCTTTGTACTTTGTAGTTGGTACTTCGTGCTTTGTGTTGGCGTACTTGAACCCGCCAAGTACCAAGAACCAAAATACAAAGTACAAAAACCCTTGTAAATTCTTTGCAACTGGCCCCGCATCTCTGATATACATGCGGCGCACCAAAACGAAAACCTACGCAGGTCATTGAAAAGCGGACGCCCGGCCTCGGCCTTGGCGCAACGCCGCTCGGTTCCAAACATTTTCACAGAGGAGCGAGTGAGGAATGGCAAAGACGGTTTGCAAAATCCTGGGAGTCGTTTTTTTGTTGGTGGGCCTGGTTGGCTTTGTGAGTCCAACTTTACTTAACGCCCACCTCACGCCGGCCCATAACGTAGTTCACATTGTCTCGGGCGCGATCGCTCTCTATTTCGGCTTTGCGGGATCTCTGTCGGGAGCGAAGGCCTTTTCACTTGTATTTGGTGTCGTTTATCTTGCGCTTGGTATTCTTGGGATGGCGCTTGGCACCGGTGCCGATCGTATGTGGATGCTCGGCCCGTTACACTTCGGCCAGGCCGACCACGGTATTCACATCCTGCTCGGTGTAATCTTTCTGGCCGGCGGGTTGTTTACCAAAAAAACTGCCTAGCTTCGTTTTCAGGTTGCAAGGGAGAGTTTTGTAAGTGGCGCAATTGCGTCCCCTGACTCCAAACCCTTGCAACCTGAGCCACAGATTTATACAGATTGACACGGAATGGATCTGTGTAATCCGTATGATCAGTGGCTAAAATTTCACGCTAACGCCACCGCGGCCCACAGCCCGCGGCGCAAGGAAACCATTCTCGTAATATCTCTGGTTGAAGACGTTCTCCACACCACCAAATAACACCACCGTCACGCGTTCCGTCTGCCGTCTCTCGTAGCTTACAAATACATCTCCCTTCGTATAACCACTAAAGGTTAGCTCAGCCATACGAAACGGAAAATTGTTTTCGAAAACGGGGGCGAGATATGAGCCGGTTCGATTCAGATCAAGACTGAACAGAAGCGCTCGATATCGCTGCGTTAGCGTCAAACCAAACAAGTGCTTCGGGATTACATACTCCGGCTGGAGACCCCGAGCAGTGATTACACGATCGCTGTTGGTGAATGTGTAAGAAGCTCGCAGGTCCATTCCCCGAACAGGGGAAGTGTTGAAATAAGTCTCGGCGCCCCGAGACAATCCACCGGGGCGGTTTTCAAAACCGCTGAAACGACCGAGACCAAGTGGATCAACCGCGAACCCGGTGAAAGCAATGACCCGTTGCAGACGCGTGTAAAAGTACGTAGCGCCAAACAGAACTTTGTCATTTGCAAGGCGTTGATCGAAGCCTCCATCTACACTAATCGATTGCTCGGCTTTAAGGGTCGGATCGCCGAATCGCGCTACACCGGCCGACCCAAATGTTCCTTCGCCGAATCGCTCAAAGAGCGACGGCGCGCGAAAGCCATTGCCCACATGCGCTCTTAGCTTCGTGCCACTCCCACGAATGAAGTACGCGATCGCCCCATCGCCCGTGACTGAACTCTCCACTTCTCGACCCTGTAAAAAGCCCGGTCGATCAGCGCTTTTGATTCGATACCACTGGCCCCGCACGCCGAGCGACAATCTCAATCGGTCATCGAGCAAAGACAACTGATCCTGTCCGAAGAATGCAAACGTGCGCTGCCGATCGGTTGTGTTATTGAACGTGGTAAAGGAAGGTTGCGAACTCTGAAACAACGACTCACGTTCAAACTCAAATCCCGCGGTCAGAAGATTCGATCTCGAAAACCTAAAGTTTACACGGCCATCGACGGTGCCGATGTTGCCGCGGTTTATATTGAGAAACTCGAAGTCGCCAAACGGCACGAACGACGCAAAGCGAGGATCAACAGCGGGACCGTTGTAGTTGCGCCTGTTACTCGAAACCCTCTGGTAAGCAACTGAATACGACATCGTATCGCTGACAATTTGTGAGAACCTGCCCGAACCCACGAGCAAACGGTTGCGACGCCCCTGGTCCGGATTATTGAAGTCTGGTTGAAAATTCACTCCCGCAACCGCATCGGGAAAAGGTTGGGTCGTGCCAAAAGCCGCAGGCAAAGCAAAAGGACTGTCGTTAAGACGAGCATTTGCAATGTTGCCGTAGAGATTGCCGGCGATGGTAATTGAGGGCGAGGGATTGAACTGGAGACGCCCCGCGAATCCTGTATTCCCATAAGCATCGTCGCCGTCGATTCCGTCACGCACGTCCAGACGTTTCACGCCCAGCTCGAACCCCAAACGCTCTGCTCCGCCGGAAACCTGCAAACGCTCGCGGTAAGTTGCGAGGCTGCCTCCTTCAAATCCAGCGTTGACGTGGAATCCAGACGACCCAACTTCCGGAATCATGTTGACCACGCCACCAATCGCGTGTGTTCCATAGATCGATGAGCCTGCGCCACGCAGTATCTCAACTCGATCGAGTGCAACGGGAACCAGATCGGCCATGAGCGAGAGTGCCGATCCATTGATGTCGCCTGCATCCCGCACACGAAGACCATCGAGCAGCAGCGCTGTGTCGAAGTTGCGCTGTCCTCGAAGACGCAACGTCGTCAGCGCTCCTGGAGATCCCTGTTGCTGCACACGTACGCCGGGAGTTCCCCGCAACGCTTCCGCCAGACTCAGTTCATGTTTCGCCTCGATCTCCTGGGAATCGAGTGTCGACACGACCTTCGAAACTTCATCGGCGCGTTGGGCCGTGCCGGTCGCTGTCACGACGACGCTCGCACTGAGGGACGCGATCCTGAGCTGCACGGCTACTTGTTTGGTTTCGCCGCGTTCGAATTGAATCTCTTCAGAAGTAAAGACTGAAAAACCGTTAGCCTTAACTTCGATAAAATAAGAGCCTGACCTGAGGTTCTTATATTCGAAGGTCCCGGCCTGATCCGTTGAGGTGTTGAGGTGAATACCAGTACTTGAGCTCAGAACGACCTGCGCGCCCGTGACCTTTCCGTTGTTCTCGTCTGTGACTGTCCCTTTTATTCCTCCAATGCCTTGAGCAAAGGCGGTGGTGGAAAGACTCAACACAAAAACGAGTGCGACACTCCCTGGAGTGCGGTGGCTTGCCACCGTTTTGGCGAAATCGACAACAAATCTACGTACTCTGCATTCATTCCATCTATCATTCATGATAGCTTCTCCTGCCCGTCGCAGTGCGAGCTGAAATGAGCGTTGCAGAGGTTTCCTGACTCGCAGTTATGATTCGGATCGAATCGCCTCGGCTCCTCGCCTTCCCGGGAAAACTCCCAGTGACTAAAACGTTGAGGCAGCCTCGTTACTGCTTACAGTTGCGCGGGCAGTGGCGGCTTCTTAGCAAACCTCATTTGTCATATATCACAAACGAGGACCGCCTTCCCTGCTGCAAGTCACTCGTGGTTTTCAATAATGCCGGTACGTTTCGTGAACCGGCGTGACGCGTGGCCCACCCGTGACTGGATGGGCGTCAACCAAAACTCTTACTTCGAATACCTCCTGGAGTATTTGCGGTTTAAGAATCTCCTCGGGCCTTCCCGAATGAACGCTCTTTCCCTGTTTCATCAGCAGAATATTGTCGGCAAACTGCGCCGCGAGATTGATGTCGTGTGTAACAACGAGCGCCGAAGCTTGATGTAGGTCGCATCGATTCCTGACCAACGACAACAATGTCGCCTGATGCGAAAGATCGAGATTCGCCGTCGGTTCATCAAGTAGAAGGATTGGAGCTTCTGTTGCGAGTGCGCGGGCCATTAGGGCTCGCTGTCGCTCACCGCCCGACAACTCATTCATCAAACGGCCGCTCAACTCGCTTAACTCAGTCTCTCGCAAAACCGCCTCGGCCACTTGAAGATCACGTTCTGTTTCCCAGCCCCAACCAGCATTCGTGGCCCATGCAAAGCGGCCACCCAGCACAAACTCGAGCACAGTCACCGGAAACCGGAGCTCAGCTTCCTGGGCCACGACAGCAATACGTTTCGAGATACTTCTTCGGTTGAACCGCTCCAGCGGCTGTCCGTCCAACAGAATCGAGCCTGACGACTGATTGATCTGCGCGTTCAGAGTGCGAAGCAAGGTTGATTTGCCTGCGCCATTCGGGCCGATGATCGCCGTTATCTGGCCCGCATTGAGAGTCAAGGTGAGATTAGCCACCGCTACACGATGGTCGTAACTAACCGTCAAATCACGCGCTTCAAGCAAGTTTGAACCTCTTGTCTTCTGTTTTTAGCCACTGATTTACACAAATGACTCGGATAAAAAAGATTCTCTTCTGATCTGTGTCATCCGTGTTGATCTGTGGCAAAGATCATGCTCTCTTCAAAAGATAGATAAACAACGGAGCCCCGATGAGCGCGGTTATCGCTCCTACCGGGAGTTCCCTTGGCGCGATGATCGTGCGCGCTAACGTGTCAGCCACGATCACAAAAAGCGCGCCACCAAGAGCCGCCGCCGGAATGGTGATCCGGTTGTCGCTTCCGAGTGAAAGCCTCGCGAGATGTGGGACAACGAGGCCGACATAGCCAACCGACCCGCTCGCGGCAACCGAGCTTCCCACCAACAAACTGGCTACAACAAAAACCACCACTCTCACTCGCCCAACTTCGACCCCCAGATCGAATGCATCACGCTCACCAAGCATCAATAGATTGAGCGAACGCGCGTTGAGAGTGAGCGCCACCGTACCTGCGATTGCGATAGTGATAGCCACAGGAAGAAGTGCTTTGCTGGTTCCTGAAAGATCCCCGAGAAGCCAAAAAGTGAACGAACGAATTCGCGTCGCGTCCATCAAAGTAGTTACAAAAACGATCACTGATGAAAGAAAGGTCGTGACTATCACCCCCGCCAGTATCAAACGTTCCGGAGTAGCACCTGCACGCCCGCGAGCCAATCGATAAACGGCGAGCGTTGCGAGCAGAGCTCCCGTAAACGCGAGCAAAGGGCGGGTCCATTCATTCGCTCCGAAAAACACGAGCGCGATCATCGTCCCCACCGCAGCACCGTTGGAGATGCCAAGGAGATACGGCTCGGCGAGTGGGTTTCGCAGTAACGCCTGATAGCCGGCGCCGGCGGTGGCGAGTGAGCCGCCCACAGCAGCAGCCAACAGAATCCTTGGCAAGCGAATTTGGAACAAAATGTCGAACTGATCTCGAGTCAAGCCGCACGAGTTGGTACCCAGAGAAACCAACGCGCACAACGAAGCTTTCGCAGGCAATGGTTCACTTCCGATCAACGACATCAAGACAACAGCAAGCAGCAACGCGGCCGAGAGCAGTGCGCATGAGACCACCGTCTTACGCAGAGTCACGCGATTTTGGCGTGCTCTTGACGCAACCATAACTTCTTTTGAATCGGCTGCCATCGTGCTCATTGCTTAAACGCTTCGGGGTGAAGAGCCCTCGCCATTGCCTCCAAACCATCGACCGCCCTTGGACCAGGGCGCACCAGGTGATCGTCATTAATCTTATAAACACGTCCTTCAAGCACTGCTGGTGAGCGTCGCAACGCTTCGGTGACGGTGGAATTTCCAGCGCCCATGGACCCTCCAGTGGGCAAGATGATCGCCTCCGGTCTTGCAGCCAGAGCAGATTCGTTGCTGTATTTGGGCCATGCTCCCGGAACATCCGAAGTGACGGAGATCGCCCCGGCACGCCGAATCAGGTCTGTGACAAAGGCATCGTGACCGGCAGTGTAAAGTGGCTCCGCCGAAAGCTGATAAAAGACTCGGACCGGCTGTTTCTGATTAACAGCCTCTTCGACAGCAATCGTTCGCTGGCGCAGTTTCTGCACCAAAAGATTTGCTTGTTCACCGTGTCCAAGGATGCGACCGACTTGATCAATTGATCGGAAAACTCCGTCGAGGTCATGCGGGTCCGTAACGAACACTGCAATGTTCTGATTTTGGAGTTGCTGCGTGAAAACTTCGAGTTGTGATGCTGTAGAGATCAGGACCACCTGCGGCTTTAGCGATATTATTCGCTCGAGACTGGGCTGAAGTGTGTCGCCAACTTCAGCGGCGGCCTTTGCTTCGGTCGGGTAATCACAATAACTGGTCCGCCCGACGAGTCGATCCCCGCCACCTACTGCGAAAACGATCTCCGTCAGGTTTGGAGCCAGTGAGATAACTCTGTCGACCTGTAAGGGCAGAGTTACGTTTCGCCCGGCATCGTCTGAGATTACGTGCGAAGCTGTTAAGTTTTCACTTAGAGGTTGATGAGGGGCAGTGCACGCAAGTCCATTGAAGATCAATATCAAACAGGCAACAAGTGCGGGCCACGAAAACGACGTTGTTTGAGCGTGAAAAAACAAGAAAGTCCCACTAACCTCCTGTTTGCGGCAAAGAAAACAGGCATCAGCGGGACTCGAGAAAATCCGTTGGCGGCCTGAACACCCTTGCGCGAGTGTTGAGAAGGCTGCAAAGCGTCCGGGCAGGTCTCCTGGCTCAGAGAAACCGGCGTTTCTCATCACAGTGGCGCGACCGCGCGGGATTCACACCCGCTTCCCTATTCTCCCCACGATTTTGGGGCACCCAGACGCTTAGATAAAAAGAACATCGCTAATAAACGGCCGGACACTATCACGCACGCCGCGTTAGAGTCAAACATGTTATAGAGTTCTCGCGGCAGGCCAACGAATCTTGCTCCGGAGGAGCAAAATGTTTATAGCCACTAAATTCTTATGCTCCTCGCTCCGTTGGGAGCGACATGGCGCTCCTAACGGAGCGCATTTAGTCACAAAACCATACTATAAACATTTCGTCCCTACGGGACGAAAGCAGTTGCGTTGATTACCTTGTTTCGCTCCAGTAAGATGCCTCCTAACAAACCAACCCAAGGACTGAAATCACCATGATCAAAACTGTCGAATGGACCAGGGATGGCGTACGCATGCTGGATCAACGCCTGCTGCCATCTGAAGAAACCTATCTGATGTTGCGTTCATACGAAGAGGTGGCGGAAGCCATCAGAAAGATGGTGATTCGTGGAGCGCCGGCAATTGGAATCGCGGCGGCAATGGGGATCGCTCTCGGCGCCAGCCAGTCAGTGGGAACTTCGGTAGCCGACCTCGAAGACGATCTGCAATACATCTGCGAGGTGATGGGCAAGACTCGCCCAACTGCCGTAAACCTTTTCTGGGCGATTGAGAGGATGCGTTCGACGTTTCAGCGAAATAAACACCTCAACGACGTGGACGAGGTCAAGAAGGCGCTGGTTGCCGAAGCACTCGCTATTTTTGAAGAAGACCTAACCGCAAATCGCGCAATCGGACATCACGGTGGACCACTAATTCCAGACGGCGCCACAGTGCTCACACACTGCAACGCGGGAGCGCTGGCTACGGGTGGAGACTATGGCACGGCCCTCGGTGTCATTCGAGGGGCTCGCGATGCAGGAAAAAGGGTCGCTGTAATCGCGGATGAAACCAGACCTTACTTGCAAGGCCTCAGACTCACGGCCTGGGAGCTTGCGAAGGACGACATTCCAGTAACTGTAATCACAGATAACATGGCCGGCCACATAATGAAGAGTGGCAAGGTTGATGCGGTGGTGGTCGGCGCGGATCGCATTGCGGCGAACGGCGACACGGCGAACAAGATCGGGACTTACATGGTTGCCGTTTTGGCGCGCGAACACCGCGTACCGTTTTATGTTGCGGCGCCTCTAACCACTCTCGATCTCTCAATTTCTTCGGGAGAACAAATTCCGATTGAAGAACGTGATTCGATGGAAGTGACGCATATTCGGGAACACCAACTCGCGCCTGACGGCGTCAAGGCTCACAATCCGGCGTTCGACGTAACTCCGAATCAGCTCATCACAGCGATCATCACGGATAAGGGCGTGGCGAGGCCACCGTTTGTAGAGAGTCTAAAGAATCTTTGTGAGTAACCGGGCCACGGATCACACGGATCACACGGATACAGGAATGGATCTGATCCGTGTTATCTGTGGTTATCTGTGGCAAAATCGGCTCGTCTTCCACCAGTCTATAGTTCTTTGCAGTCCTTCCCTGAGACCGACCGTCGATTCGTATCCGAGTAGCTGCCGCGCCATCGAAATATCCGCCAAACTGTGGCGCACATCACCAGGACGCGGTTCGCGATACTCCGCTGTGACTTCCGGCTTACCCGTCAACTCCTTCAACTGCGCCAACAGTTGATTCAACGTAATTCGCTTCCCATTGGCGATGTTGATGACTTTGCCTGAGGCCTCCTTCGCCGTAGCGGCGCTGAGATTCGCTGCCACAACGTTGTCGATGTACGTAAAGTCGCGCGACTGCTCACCGTCTCCATAAATCACTGGCCGCTTCCCGGACAATAACGCGCTCATAAAACGCGAAACGACACCTGAGTATTGAGAACCCGGATCCTGACGTGGTCCAAAGACGTTGAAGTAGCGCAGTGAGACCGTCTCCAAACCATAAACCCTCGTGAAAACCTGGCAGTAATACTCCCCCACAAGCTTCGCCACGGCATAAGGTGATAACGGATCGGGCAGCATGTGTTCAGACTTTGGAAGCGTAGGCTGATCACCATACGCAGAACTCGACGCAGCATAGACCACACGCCTTACTCCCTTGTCGCGTGCCGCCAGCAGCAAAGAAAAGGTTCCGTCAACGGATGCGATGTGCGACTGTCGTGGCGCTTCGACCGAACGCGGCACCGAAGGAATTGCCGCTTCATGAAAAACCAGTTCGACACCATCGAGCACCCTGGCAACCAGATTCTCGTCCGCCACGCTGCCCTGAATGAAATCGACATCGCCACCAATCTCATCGATGTTTTCGCGATGGCCGGTTGACAAGTCATCCAGAACGCGAACACGCGCGCCGCCGGCAATCAAAGCGGTAGCTATGTGTGAGCCAATGAAGCCGGCTCCTCCTGTAACCAAAGCTGTTCCTGTGAGTGGCATCCGATTTACTTTTACCTACCAACACCCACGTACTCAAACCCGAGTTCCCGCATGTCTTCAGGTTCGTAAATATTTCGCAGATCGGCGATTCTGGGAGTTGTCATCAAATCGCGAATTCGCGTCATGTCGAGTGCGCGAAACTGGTTCCATTCAGTAACGAAGATTAGCGCGTCTGCGCCCTTCACCGCTGCGTACTCATCGTCAGCATAAGCAATGTCGGGAAGCAACTTCATCGCTTCCGACTTTGCAACCGGATCGTAGGCGCGCACACTGGCACCATCCTCAAGCAGGCTGCGTATGATCGCAACCGCAGGCGCTTCACGCATGTCGTCTGTCTCCGGCTTAAACGCAAGACCCAGCACAGCCACAGTCTTTCCCTTGAGTGGACCAACGAGTTTACTGATTTTCGCCAGCATCTCCCGCCCTTGCCTCTGATTTACTTCAATTACTGCATCAACGATCAGCGAGTCGGCATCGTATTGTCGAGCCACAGAGGATAGTGCTCTGGTGTCCTTGGGAAAGCAGGAGCCCCCGAAGCCAGGACCGGGATGAAGAAACTTACTTCCGATTCGCTTGTCCATGCCGATGGCGCGCGCAACGTCATGAACGTCGCAACCGATCTTCTCGCACAGGTTTGCAATCTCGTTGATAAATGAAACCTTTGTGGCGAGAAAGGCATTGGCGGCATATTTGGTGAGCTCGGCTGCTTCGAGTGATGTAATCACAAAGGGCGCCTCGATCAGGTAGAGCGGACGATAGAGATCCTTCATGATGGCGATTGCCTCTTCGTCACGACTACCGATTACGACGCGATCGGGACGCATGAAGTCGTTTATTGCGGCGCCTTCCCTGAGAAATTCAGGGTTGGAAACGACACCGAAGTTTGCACGCGTTTTCTTTCGCTCGCTAATGAGCTTGCGAATGTGTTCGCCGGTGCCGATGGGTACGGTCGATTTTGTAACCACTACCTTGTAGCCGTTCATATGGTCGGCAATCGATAATGCTGCCGCCTCGACAAAACTAAGATCGGGAGATCCGTCAGGCTTTGGGGGTGTACCTACGGCAAGAAAAATGACCAGGGCTTGCTCGACGGCATTTTGAACGTCAGTAGTGAATCGGAGGCGACCGGCATGGGTGTTTTTGGAGACAAGTTGCTCGAGACCCGGTTCGTAGATCGGCATTATTCCGTTGACTAGACGCTCGATCTTGTCTTCATCAACGTCGACACAGGTGACATCGACACCAAACTCGGCAAAACATGCTCCTGTTACGAGTCCTACATAACCGGTACCAATTACAGCTATATGCATTGAGCGAATTCTCTGGGATGATCAAATGACCTTGAGGTTGTTCTTGACAATCAAAACCTTGCGGGCCACGCGATTGAATTCGCGTGACCCGCAAGGTCAATTTGGCTGACCGCAGCGCTGATTACCAGTGCCACAGTGTTTTTACTCAAGCCGAGACTAACGCAGTTACTTGGCGAAGTTACCTGGAGAACCTACTTTGTCGGGCTGACTACGGTAACGCTGCCGCCGAAGTTAAGGTCGTTATTGTGGAGCGCGGCATAAAGAACACCCGCCACGGCGCCACCGACTGCGAGCAGCAACACGGCCAGTGCGCCACCGCTCATATCATCGTCATCGTCATCGGTCTGCGGAGTCGGGACTCCAGCGATTGCGCTTTCGCCGGCAGCAACTTGTTTGACGCTTCCACCGGCTTTGAACTGCGCCACGCCAGACAGGGTTGCAAGTGATGTGCGTCCACGTGACGCGCTGACAGTGAAGGTGGTTGCCTCGCTTCCATCGACAACAACGGTACCGTCTTTGGTAGTCAAGTTAACTATAGTTCCCGCTAACGTCGATACCTGAGCGCTACCGGTCTCGAGCATTGCCGTGATGCTGTTCTCCGCAAAACTGAGACGAAGATTGCTATTTGGTGAGAGCTCAACTCGACCAACCTTGCTGATGCTCACTGAAGCGCTGCTTTGAGCCGCGGTGCTGATCGTTGAATCGGAGAACACCGTGCCACCGGAAATCATTCTTTGGCCGTTCACTGTAACTTGCCCGGAAACCGACAGTTCGCCTGACGCCTTGGCGCCTGGCGTGGCCAACACCACCATTGAGTAGACACTCAAAACGGCAACCGCCACACCAGTCGCGATGGACTTGCGGCTCCAAGTTTTGCTAATCATTAACTTTCCTCCCGTATAGTGAAACACAAAGGTCTTAATTGCGTACCGCGACGGCCGAACAGTCGTGGGAAAACATTAAGGTGGTTAGCAACCCGTGCAAAGCCCCGTAATGCTTGGGATTTATGGCATCTAAGCCGCTAACACTTGGGATTTATTACACTAATACAAGCCCTCTGTCAACAATCATTTGGCTTAACTTTGCCACAAAACTGTGTCAGCGCCAGTGACACACAAAGTCATCTCTCGAAGAATGTTTGTAGGGGCGGCGCTCCGTCGCCGCCCCTCCGGTCATAATAATCCTGAAATGCTCCTTCCATCCCAGGCTGAGAGGGGCGGCCACGGAGTGCCGCCCCTACAATACGCCTCAATACGATTTCTATTGTTTAAGGTGGGGTTAATTTTTTATGACGGCGGACGACTTCTCGGCGAGTTCGGCCTGTTCGTAAGGATCCAGGCGGGCAAAGACGTAAAAAGTTTCACCAGTTCGGACTGACCCGAGGAACCGGAAGGTATTCCGCAGCACTTCGTCCACCCTTAATTTCCCAACCTGAGGCGGCTGGGACCCAAAAAGTAGCCCCATCTCGTCGCCGGCAACCGCTTCGAGCTCTGGTAAATAGTCGTTGTGAGTCTCCCGCGCCAGACGAATAGCCACTTGGCGCAACGCCTTTATCCGGTTGGAATTGCGACGATAGTAAGTCGAACTCACTTCGTGCCGGCTGGCCCGATCGTCGACTACCTCCTGCTCGGCCCGCAGATATCCCAGGTATGCACGAACCACGGGACCGAATTCGTCCTCAAAAGATGAAATGTCTTGACTGGCGTGAACAGACGTGAGCCCGAAGAAAGCTACCAAAAGAAAAACGGAAAATCTTCCCTTGAGTCTTGCCATGGTTTTGCTCGTCGTGGCGGGAGGGAATTCTCTTTTCTTATTATGGCGACACATTATATCAGCACTCGAATTCATTAAATTGCGCCTGTCTTTCGGCAATGTTACATTGATCTTCGTTTTCCGTTAAGCGGCAATGCCTCCTTCAGATCAAACTCCCTTATCCAGTCCAAGCATCGCGCTTGGCGTCTGCGGTGGAATCGCTGCCTACAAGGCCGTCGAGGTACTCCGCGGGCTACAGAAATCGGGCTGTTCGGTAAGAGTAGCCATGACGCGGAGGGCTTGTGAGTTTGTACAACCATTAACGTTCCGCGCGCTTTCAGGTAGCCACGTAGTTGTCGATGACTATGCGCCCGACAATCCTGATCCCATCGCTCACATTACTTTCTCACAAACCGCGGATCTATTGATCGTGGCGCCTGCCACAGCGAACATCATTGCGAAGTTTGCGAACGGGATCGCTGATGATTTTCTGAGTTCCACTTACCTGGCCTGTTCATCTCCGGTACTCATAGCGCCTGCGATGAACACTACGATGTGGGAACATCCGGCGACTCAGCGTAATCTGCAACAACTTCGCGCAGACGGAGTTCACATCATGGACCCTGATGCGGGCGAGATGGCTTGCGGAACGATTGGTCCGGGACGGCTGAGTGAACCCGAACGAATTGTCGCAGCGGCGCTGGAAATTCTTGCGTCATCGAGATCAGCCCGGGCGAAGGACCTCGCGGGCGAGCGACTTCTTATAACAGTGGGCGCAACTCGCGAAGAGATCGATCCCGTGCGCTTCATCTCAAACCGATCTTCGGGGAGAATGGGTTACGCGCTCGCCGAGGCGGCTCTCAAGCGTGGTGGTGAGGTTACGGTGATCGCAGGAATCACTGCGGCGACTCCTCCATCCGGAGTCAGGATCGTTCAGGCATTGTCAGCCGAGGAGATGTCGCAAGCGGTTGCAAGAGAGCGCGACAACGCCACAGTCTTCATTGGAGCTGCGGCCATTGCAGATTACAGACCCACACAACGAGCCGATCAGAAAATAAAAAAATCTAAAGACTCTATTACATTGACTCTGGAACGAACTCCTGACGTTTTATCGCAAGTTGCCGCACCGCGCGCGAATGGAATGTTAGTAATAGGGTTTGCCGCTGAAACTGAAAACGTGCTGGATAACGCCAGAGAAAAACTGCACAGCAAAAACCTGGATGCGATCATCGCAAACGACGTCACGCGTGATGACTCGGGTTTCGATTCAGCATCCAATGCGATTACGATAATCACCAGAAACAGCAGTGATCCGGTGGAACTGCCTCTGATGTCAAAAAGTGAAGCAGCAGATCGAATTCTCGATGTTATAGTAGGTCTTCGTTCCACTTTGTAGGGGTGGCCCTCAGTGGCCACCCCATCCGCCCGACAGAGGGGCGGCCACGGAGGGCCGCCCCTACAAAAAATCTATGGAATCCGGTCCCCAGGAACTTCTAAATCTTCTAGCCGACACAAAAAAACAACTCGAGCACCTTCGCGCTTTAGGAATTGAAGGGATTCGACGTACTGCAACAGTCGCACAGACAAACACCCCTGGTGCAGGTCTCACTTCACTCTTTGGTGACCTTGCGCCTGCGGCACCGAGACTCGGCCCATCAAGGGAAACGTTCGAACAAATCCACTGCGAAATCGGTGATTGCACACGATGCCCGCTTCACATGGAACGCACGCACGTGGTCCATACCGAAGGAAATAGAAAAGCCCGGTTGGTGTTTGTCGGGGAAGCGCCAGGTGCAGACGAAGACGCGAAAGCGCGTCCGTTCGTCGGGCGCGCGGGACAGTTACTCACAAAGATCATCGAAGCGATCGGCTTGAAACGCGAAGAGGTTTTGATCGGCAACGTAAACCGCTGCCGGCCACCGGGTAACAGGGCTCCCACTGCTGAAGAGGCGTCGATGTGTAAGCCGTTTCTTTTGCGCGAAATTGCTGTAGTGCAACCGGAGGTGATCGTCGTGCTGGGCAATACCGCGATGAAAAACCTCCTGGATACTCGTGAAGGCATCACTAAACTGCGTGGGCGTTTCCAGGAATACAAGGGCATCAAGGTGATGCCGACATTTCATCCGGCTTACCTTCTCCGCGATCCCTCGAAGAAACGAGAGACGTGGGAAGACTTGAAGAAAGTCCGCGACTATCTCGATAGCCACAGATCTTCAAGTGGTGCCCTAATTTGAAAAAGTCTTCTCTGCGTATCTCTGCCTCCTCTGCGTCTCTGCGGTGATCTGTCCGTTAAGTGTTAGTAACCGCGGAGGCGCAGAGGACGCAGAGATACGCAGAGATGAAATTAGGTCACCACAGATCTTCACGGATTAGCACGGATAAGAGCTAATCCGTGTTAATCTGTGAAATCCGTGGCCGAAACCTCATTACAGAAGGATCCTTACTATGCGGCAACCTCATTACCGCGCTATGCCGAGGTTGCAGTCCCTCTTCATGTCTTTCAAACATTCACATACAGACTGAGTCCTGAACAGAGTGTTGAGGCCGAAGTCGGCGCCCGTTTGGTGGTCCCACTGGGACGGAATCTTGTCACTGCCTACATCGTCGCGCTTCTCGATGAACTTCCCGAAGAACTCGCCGCAGTAGACATCAGGGAAGCACAGAGTCTGGTCGACTCTGCTCCAGTTTGCAGTCCCGAAATTCTGCAACTCGCACGTTGGGTGGCCGACTATTACGCATGTCCTCTCGGTGAGGTCATCAGAGCAGCTTTACCTCCGGGCATGACTCCGGCGATCACTCAAAGCGGAACTGCATCCTTTCCCAAACCCAAACTGCGGCGCTTCGTTCGCCTGTCTCCGCAAGCAAATGAACAGAAACTCACAGACGCACAGCGCCGCGCGATCTCCACGCTTGAAAGTAATGGGCCAATGTCTTTGCAGTCATTACTTCAGTCCGCAGCCGTTAGTGCTTCGACAGTTTCATCGCTGGAAAAGAAAGCGTGGGTTGAAGTCTACCTCGAAGCGATTCGTCGCGATCCGCTGGGCCCGAATTTCGCTTTGAAGTCAGAGGACCACACTCTGACCGTCTCGCAAACAGGAGTGCTCGCACAGATCGAACAGCAAATGAACTCTGAGGCCTATTCGGCTTTTCTGCTCCACGGCGTAACAGGCAGCGGTAAAACAGAGATCTATATGCGGGCCATGGATAAAGCGCTCAAACTTGGGCGCTCTTCGATGATGCTCGTCCCAGAGATAGCGCTGACCCCGGTCTTTTCGCGTGGCCTGCGGGCGCGCTTTGGCGACCGGGTGGCGATTTTTCACTCGTCGCTTCAGAAAGGTGAGAGATTTGACGAATGGACGCGAGTGAAAAACGGCGAGGCGCGTGTAGTGATCGGAACCCGATCCGCTGTATTTGCGCCAGTCAGGAATCTCGGTTTGATCGTTGTCGATGAGGAACACGAATCCTCCTACAGACAGCAGGAGTCGCCTTACTACAACGCGCGCGACGTCGCGATCGTTCGCGCCCAAAAAGAGTCGGCCACGGTGGTGCTTGGTTCAGCAACGCCGTCGCTCGAATCTTTTCACAATGCACGAAAAGGCAAGTATCAATTTCTCGCGTTGCCGGAGCGCATCGGCGCGCGGCCGATGGCTACCGCCAAAATCGTCGACATGAGAAGCGTGTTTGCAAGGCACGGAAAACCGCGAGTGTTTTCGGATGAATTGCTCGAAGCGATTCGTGAAACGCACGAGCGTCAGGAGCAGTCGATCATCCTGCTCAACCGGCGCGGTTATTCGAGCTTTATTCTTTGTCGGTCATGCGGTGAAACAATTCAGTGTCCGAATTGCGATGTGACGTTGACTTATCACCGCAGCGAGCGCGTGATCGTGTGCCATTACTGCAACCATCGCGAAGCAGTTCCGCGGGTGTGTCCCGCATGTGGGAAGAAATACATCTACTACGTTGGTGAAGGCACCGAACAACTCGAGGAAATGCTCAAGCTGCTTTTCCCTGCACTCCGTGTAGCCCGGATCGATCGCGATACGACAGCCCGACGTCGAATCTTTGAGCAATCGCTTGCTGACTTTAGCGCCGGCCGGATCGATGCGCTGGTTGGAACGCAAATGCTGGCTAAAGGCCATGATTTTCCGAATGTAACTCTGGTCGGAGTTGTTTCCGTTGATGCCGGTCTGGCGTTACCTGACTTCCGATCTGCGGAAAGGACGTTTCAACTCATTACCCAGGTCGCAGGCCGCGCCGGTCGTGGCGACCGTCCCGGCAGGGTTCTGATCCAAACCTATCATCCGTATCACTACGCTTTACGACATGCTTGTGCTCAGGATTACGAGGGCTTCTACGAAGAGGAGCTTCGCTACAGGCAGAATCATTCTTATCCCCCGTTTGTGGCCCTGGCGAGCCTGCTGGTCCATGGACCGGATCTAAGTCGAGTTCGATCCGATAGTCTGGAACTTCGAAAGCAGCTCGACCTGGTTAACCAGGATCGAAGATCGCGAATCCTTGGTCCTGCACCTGCACCACTCGCCAGGCTCAAAGGCGAACATCGTTTTCAACTCCTGATCAAATCCCGCAGTCGCAGGTACCTGCGCGAGGTTGCCGACGCAGCGCTCAAGGCGGCAGCCGCTGGCGGCATCAATCTGCGATCGGTAAATCTGGAGATCGACCCTGTGTCGATCATGTGAGGTGCTTCAGGGAAGTTTTGCGCGCAAAGGCGCAAAGAAGAGGTTTTTGAGAAAATTCTTCTTTCTTTGCGCCTTTGCGCCTTTGCGCGCAAAAAACTAAACTCCGCCCCATGAAACTTTCAGAACTTGCGAAACTAACCGGCGCACGCGTCGAGGGGACAACCGATGACCTCGAGATCACCGGTGCCGCGGGCCTCGACGAGGCCACCGAAGGACACGTGACCTTTCTTGCCAATCCTCGCTATACACCGCGAGTCAACATTACGCGTGCCTCAGCTATCTATCTGGGCGAAGACGCTAAAACCGAGAAACAGATTTCGATACTCCGTGTGAAAGACCCTTACCTTGCCTACACCCGTGCGTTGAGAATCTTCTACCCGGAGGCCGAACTCGAGCCTTTCATTCACCCGTCAGCCGTTATTGATCCGACAGCGCGAATCGCTGCTCGTGTAGCCATTGGCGCATGCGCAGTGATTGGCCGAAACGTCTTTGTAGGCGATGACGCTTGCATTCATCCAAATGTGACCGTCTACGAGGACGTCACAATCGGAAGAGGCTCGGTGATACATTCCGGCGTCGCGTTGCGTGAACGTACGGTCATCGGTGAACGAGTGATTATTCATAACAACTCGGTGATCGGTTGCGATGGTTTTGGTTACGCAAAAGATGAGGAGAAACGCTGGCTCAAGATTCCGCAGGCCGGACGAGTAGTTATCGAAGACGACGTGGAGATCGGCGCAGGCACCACCATCGATCGCGCATCGGTTGGCGAAAGCCGGATCGGTCGCGGATCAAAGCTCGACAACCTTGTGCAGATTGGCCACTCGTGTACAGTCGGAGAGGATTCACTGCTCTGCGCGCAGGTCGGCTTGGCGGGGAGTTCACACATCGGCAGCCGCGTGATTTTGGCAGGTCAGGCAGGGGTTGCCGGTCACTTGACGATCGGCGACGACGTAGTGTTAACGGCCAAGAGCGCCACAAGTCACGATATTCCGGCTGGAAAAGTTATTTCAGGAATTCCGGCGTTTGATAATAAAGATTGGCTGCGATCGACGGCCGCGTTTCGGCGTCTGGGTGAGATACAACGAACGGTTCGCGAACTGGAACGACGCCTCAAGGAGGCCACAGATAAAACGGATTAACACGGATATGAGAATTGATTTCTTTCTGATCGGTGAAATCCGCATTAATCCGTGGCGATAATTATGTAATCGCGCCGCCATCCACAATCACGACTTCGCCATTCATAAAACTGTTCCGCTCGCTCACCATGAATGCCGCGTATTCAGCAAGTTCTTCGGGCCGCCCCAGTCTCCCCGCTGAGGTCCAAAAGTCGTGCATCTGCAGCAATCGATCCGGAAGCGCTTGAGCTAGATCGGTATCAAATATTCCTGCGGCAATCGCGTTAACTCTCACTCCAAACGTCGCGGCTTCGCGAGACAAGCACTTAGTGAAACCGATCATCGCGGCCTTCGAGGTTGCGTAATGGACCGCGGTCGGCAAGGCACGCATCGCACCGATAGAAGTAATATTCAATATCATTCCCTTGCGCTGCCGGATCATCTGTTTGTATATCGGTTTGGTAACGGCAAACAGACTGTCGACGTTAGTGTGAATCACTTCGTCCCAGGCTCGATCCGTTGTCGTGGCGAAATTGTCTCCGCGGTTGATAGCTGCGTTATTGACGAGAATATCTATGCCGCCCCACTTCTCGACCAGTTCACGAGTCATTTTCTTCATACCGACTCGATCGATAACTGACACTTTGGCATTGAACGCCCGGCGACCGTGGCCCTCGATCTGTTGGCTCATATCTGCTGCGAGGTCGTCACGCGAGTTGTAGCTAAAGGCGACATCCGCACCCTCGCGAGCAAACACTTCGCAGATTGCCGCACCTATGCCACGCGTTCCTCCGGTTATGAACGCGCGCTTTCCCTCAAGCAAGAGACTCACTTATCTATGTTTCTCCTAAGAATATAGACGGGGATCAGTTTTATACGCGGGCAGATTAAATCGTGAAAGGGCTGCAAAAGGCAAATCGGACCACAAAAGGGCGCAAAAAGCGCACAAGAAATGCAGACGCGGAAGAACTAAGCAGATGCAACCTCACTCAACACCGCATTTTCAGGTTGTGGAATAAGAGCGGCAATCTCTTCGACAATATGACGCGTGGCATTCGGGATTGCCAGTCCAACTGTGGCAGCCCGCATGCGTGAATAATGCAGTTCATCTTCCATCATTCGGCGCAGAATCGGCACGATGTCACTCGAGCGCGTTAGCATAACGCCGGCGCCACGTTGGGCTATTAAATTTGCCGTTCCCTTTTCCTGTGGCATTGGCTCCGTGATCACGTCTGCAATGATCGGGACGCGGCAAGCAAGTGCTTCAAACGTCGTCAATCCACCAAGCTTCGAGATCATGACGTTCGCAGCACTCATTAGCTTCTCGATCTCGTCAGAATAACCGATTACCTTGATGGGAAATGGCGCATCGAGAGCTATCGATTCGGCAACGGCGCGCAGGTCTTCATTCTTGCCAGCCAGAAAGATCGCCTGCACGTCCAATTCACCACGGACCAGCTCACGGAAAATCTGAGGAATGTTGCCGCCGCCTATCCAACCTGCGTTCACAAACACCGTAAACTTCTCGGGATCCAAACCGAGCGCACGCCGTGCTGCTTGAGCCGCTTCTTCGCCGGGATAGGCAAACTTCGGATGCACAGGCATGCCGGAAATCTTTATTCGTTCCGGCGCGACTCCGTAATCGATCAACTGACGACGCGCTTCATCGCTTGCGACCAGATACAACGAAACTGCGTCGCACGCCCATCCCTTCCAAAAACCGTAACAGGGGTCTGTCACTACCGAGACAAGCGGAATGCGATTGGCGAGATTCAACTCCTTGAGGACGCGGCCAAAAAGATGCTGTGTGAGAGGATGAACGCTGACCACGATGTGTGGACACCAGCGCTCAAAGAGATCCGAGACATAAGCGATACATCGCTTATGAAAAAACTCGCGCGTCTCCGGCCGGATGTGGTTCATGCACCAGTAGAAGTATTTCATCCAGTGTTGCCGGTTGCGCAGTATCCAGTTGTACAAACGGACCAGCTTTGCGGTGAGATGATGCGACTCCTCGACCGCACGGACAACCCTGATGGCATACGACTCACCGTCAAAAAACTTCTGCACACCAGCAACAATAGCGGCTGCCGCGGAACGATGTCCGCCACCGGTGTCAGACGAGATGATTAGGATCTTCGGGATGCGCTGCGAGGGCATGGATCTATTTTGTGTACTCTGTACCTTTTTGCGGTCCAAATTGGCAATCGGCAATCGGCAAATCACTTGCATCCATCGCTTTACGCGCCTTCTTCATCTCTCTTTCCAGCTTCTTGATCTGAATCAAGTGTCCAGGGTTGAAAGGTAAGGATGGGTAGTAGCTATTCGATTCGTGCGTGCAGAAACAGCCGTCGCTCGCCTTCTTACGACGCGCCTGCATCGCTGGTGACAGCCAAAGCTTCTGAAAGTTCCAGTCAGACTCACGAAGATTGCCGACGGGTTCGAGGTTTTCACATGATGAGACAGTACCCTCATCGTAGATGACGCCTCCCGCTGTTCCCGCGTAACACGTCATCTGCGCGGTCTGCGTCTCCTGGGTTTTGGCAATCAGACCATGCATGTAGATGTCGATCGCCGCCTTGAAGAAACCAGCGCTACCACCGTAGTTATTCTTGATCGCCGCGTGACGCGAATCGTCGTCGATCATTTGGGCCAGTTTGGCGTAACGAGAATGATCGATCTCCAACTCCTTCGGATCGGCTGAAGGCGGCCGGATGTAGTTGAAGTTCACTTTGTCCGGCTTAAGGTCGTACTTGAGAAAGTCGTACCACTCGAAGATCGTGTCCTGGTTTGAGTTCATGAAGCAGGTACAGGTTTGCAGGTCGAGCCGTGGATACTCTTTCTTGATCGCCTGAAGCTGACGCGCGGTATCGATTGCAATGTCCCATGACCCGGGCTTTTGGCGAATCTTGTCGTGTTCGTGTTTGGGACCATCGATCCCGAGCGCAACCGTGACATTAAGGTTTGGACACTCTTCGAGGATCCTCGCGACGTCAGGGAAGATTCGTTTTTGAATCTGTCCGTTCGACATGATGTAGACCGACTCGAGCTTGTTGTTGGTGTGAAAGGCGCTTGCAATTTCCGGAAGGTCTTTTCGAGTGAACGGCTCACCGCCGGCCAGGATTAGTACGCCAAGGTTACCGCCGAGGGTTTCGGAAATGCGCTCGATCTCATGTGTCTTCATCTGCAACTTCTTGCGCGGCCGGTCGTCGAGCTCGTCCGTGAAGAAGCAGTGTGTACAGCGCATGTCGCAAACCGATGTCACCAGAATATTCAACAATACCGGCGAGAAGGGCTGGCCAATCGCCAATTTTGCGTAACGCTTCAGCAGTTCTTTGGTCGTAAAATCCATCTCTACCTCAATCTCTTACTTCGTGCAGCAAACACACGAGTTGTAACTGATAAGCTATTTGAAGACGCATTGTCAACGAACAGAACCGAGCGCGGTAGCGCCGGGTCGATTGCAACTAAATGCGCCTGCGTTCACATCGTGACCCGGCGCTACCGCGCTCGGTTCTGTTATGGCAGCGGCTCGCCTTGTTGATCCTCCACATAGGCTATCGCTGACATCAACTGTTCGTGGGTCCACAGCCATCGCTTGCTACCCTTCCTTGCCCACGGGGTTTGGCTGCCAAGCTAACATCCTGCTTCCCTCATCTTTCGGGTTGCATTTGCTTTCAAAGCTCGAAGTACTCGTTCCGGATTGGATGATGCACTAACCACAACATGAACGTGATTCGTTCTCACGTTCCGAGCCCATAACTTCCACCGGCGAACTTCGCAAGTCTCCTTAATTGCTTCCTCGATTGACGCTCGTCGTTGGGTACAGAGCTTGATCGGGCCAAGTTTCATTGTTCGTTCGTTGTAGCGGTGCCAACGCACATCGGCTGGAATGCGTGGCGTGCCGTAACGATTGCGAAACCGATCAACCGAACCTCTGGAGTCGCCGTGCAGCCATGTGCCATGGGCACGAAACGTAATGAAGTAAGCAAGCGGGATATGATCGGGATTGTAATCACTGTGAGGAGCGGACATTCATGTTCACCTTTGTTGTGAGGATCTAAATGCGAACATATGTTACAGACAACAAGCGGTGAGCGCCAACAGAACCGAGCGCGGTAGCGCCGGGTCGATTGCAGCTAAATGTGCCTGCGTTCACATCGTGACCCGGCGCTACCGCGCTCGGTTCTGTTATGGACTGAGGCGTTCGCCGCGATTCTGGATGCCCAACGCGCGCATGCGGCGGTAAAGATGGCTTCGATCGACGCCCATCAACTCGGCCGCACGCGAAACGTTGCCATCAGCTTCTTCGAGCTTTCTCTGAATGAACTCACGATGATAAGCCTCGGTTGCTTCCTTAAAGGACGGAAACCTGAACGATGCAGCCGGCGGTTCTTCTTTGCCGTGTGGCGGGAGATCTGTTGCCGAAACTCGCGTGCCGGGATGCATGATCACTACTCGCTCGACCGTGTTTCTCAATTCACGCACATTGCCCGGCCAGGAATACGACTGCATCTCTTCGACGGCCTCTGGAAGAAACTGTTTCCGCTTCTTCCCATAAGCGCGCGAGAAATGCTGATTGAAGTAATCAACGAGCAGCGGTACGTCCTCCAAACGTTCACGCAGCGGCGGCAACTCAAACGGAATAACATTAAGACGATAAAACAGATCTGCGCGGAAGTTTCCCTGCTCGATCTCCACATCCAAACGCTTGTTTGTGGCCGCGATTAGACGAACATCGACGCTGATCGAGTTCCCGCTGCCAACCGGCTCGAATCGTTGTTCTTCCAAAACTCGCAAGACCTTAGCCTGAACCTTCGGGCTCATGTCGCCGACTTCATCAAGAAAGATCGTTGCGCCATCTGCCAACTCAAACTTGCCTTTCTTTGCGGCAGTCGCACCGGTAAACGCGCCTTTCACGTGGCCAAAGAGTTCAGATTCAATTAGTTCTTCGGGTATGGCCGCGGAATTTACTTCGATGAATGGCGCGGCCTTACGACGCGATTCTGCGTGGATTGCGTGCGCGACCAGTTCCTTTCCAGTTCCCGACTCGCCGTAGATCAAAATGCGACCATCAGTCGGCGCAACCACGGAAATCTGTTTTCGCAAAGCGCGCATGGCGACAGACTCGCCGACCATCGTGTACTCCCTGGCAAGCGCCGCAGCCATATCAGCATTGATCAACTCGAGTCGCTGTTGGCGGAGAGCATTGCGTACGGTGAGCACCGTTTTCTCGATCGAGAGGGGTTTTTCAATGAAGTCAAACGCACCGAGCTTTGTCGCACGAACCGCAGTCTCGATGTTGCCGTGCCCGGAAATGATGACAACGGCCGCATCCGATCCGGCAGCGCGCAACTGCTTCAGCGTTTCGAGTCCGTCGATTCCTGGGAGCCAGACGTCGAGCAAAATGCAACCATAGGCGCGTTTTCCGAGCGCTTTAAGACACTCCTCTCCCGTGGCGACGGCGTCGGCGACAAAGCCCTCGTCTTCCATCACCGCGCGCAGCGTGTCGCGAATACCGCGTTCGTCGTCAACAATAAGAATCGAATCCATTTAAGCCACAAAAAGGCACAAAAGAGACAAACAAGCATATTCATCCAGCGGCCGGCAGTTCGATCACAAACCTTGCGCCGCGCGGGTGGTTCTTTTCCGCGCGGATGTGGCCGCCGTGCTCGAGAATTATTCGCTGAACGATCGCAAGCCCGAGTCCCGTGCCGCTATCACGCCGCGAGAAGTATGGTTCAAACAGTCTTCTGAAATCTCCAGGGTCGATTCCCTGCCCTGTATCGGCCACCTCGGCTCGCAGCAAACTTCTTTCAGCATCGTGCTTCGTGACAATCGTGAGCTGCTTTTCATTCGTCGCAGAAACCATCGCTTCCAAAGCGTTATCGATCAAATTTACAAACACGCGCTTAATCTGTTCGACGTCGAGCATCGCCGCCGGAAGATCGCGATCAAGTTCACTGATCATCGAAACGCCGTCGAGTCGTTCTTCATAAAGCCCGACAGCCTGAGTCACCACGTCGTTGAGATTCGCGAGTTCAAGTCGTGTCGCAGGCAAGCGCGCGAAACGAGAAAACTCATCCACCATAGCTTTCAGGCCCGCCACTTCCCTGCTAATAGTTTCAGTACATTCTGTAATCACAGCCGCGACGCGCTTTTCCTCCGGACTCTCAATCCTGACGCTCGATCCGTTGCTATCGCCGTTAAAAGTAGCGCGTCCGTAGCTCTTCGCAATGCGTTCGGCTGAGAGCTGAATCGGCGTGAGCGGGTTCTTGATCTCATGGGCCATGCGCCTGGCCACTTCGCTCCAGGCCGCTGCTCGTTGTGCGGCCAGCAACTCCGAAAGGTCCTCAATAACAAGAACCACTCCTCGTCGCGGCCCCTTGGAGTCACGCAAGGCAGTAGCCGTGATCGCTACCGGCAGTGGTCCAGCACCACTTTCCAGTTGAGTTTGTTCCGTGGCGTGGCCGGTTCGGCGCGCGCGGCGCAGCAGTCGATCGACAACCAACCAGTCTTCGCTGCCGATCAAGCTCCTAAGCTTTGGATGGTCTTCGGCTTTATCGACTAACGCCAACATGCGCGACGCTGACGCATTCAACGTCGTGGCACAATCGTTCTCATCAATCGAGATCACTCCAGTAGATAACGACTGCAGCACTGTCTCGATGTAGTTGCGTCGTTCGCGTAGCGCCAAATTCTTATCTCGCAACTCCGCCGCACCAGCTTCAATACGAGTGCGGTTCTCCTCGAGCTGTGTGGTCATCTGGTTGAACGACTCAGCCAACAGAGCCAACTCATCATCAGCTATCGTGGTAACGCGATGAGCAAGATTGCCGCGCGCGACCTCGTTCGAAGCCTCTGCCAAAGCTTTGATAGGGGTAGCAATACCCCGCGCCAAATAAATTGCCACCCAACTCGAGACAAATAACAAGATCAGCGTCATAAGTCCCAGAGTTGAAAGCCCTAACAGACGCACCCGTCGTTGTTTCCTTACGAGGTCCTGATAGTCACGTTCCGAACCTGCAACAAGGTCCGTGAGGTCATTCGAAGCGCGCTTCTGCGGCGCTATGATCAGCATTTCTGTCTGATTCAAAGGCACTGCGAGAACGTCAAATTCTCTTCCATCAATGAGGTCGACGCCGGTTGGACGATGAGACAAGCGGGCTTCATTAAATAGTCTTTCGAGTTGATCTGAGTCAGCCTCTGATAGGTTAGGGCTCTTTATTGAGACAGATCCGTTAACGGTTCCAATCTCAATAGCCACCAACTGGCCCGACGACACTATCTGCTCCATTGTGGCGTGTCGTTCCTCAGGTGTTTGCCGATTCAGAAGCATCACTAACAATGAAGCGGTGTCGCGTAAAGTTTGATCCTGAGTTGATAGCGTCGCACGTTTTACTTCAGTGGCCTGCTGAACGATCTCGTCAGGAAACGGATTGAACCACTTTTCCAATGAGCGATTCAGAAATAAATAAGAGAAGACCGCCATCGCCGTGATTGGCAGAAAGCTGATGGAGATGAAATAGACCAGGAGACGGGTTTTTACCTTGGAGCCAAGTTGTCGTTCTTTGCGTTCTCGCCGCAACTTAAGGAGATTGCGAACGAAGATAAACAGGAAGACAACAAACGCGACGAAGTTGAGCGTTGATAGCGCGTAAAGCATTAGCGCGTCAGCAGGAGTGTCAGGGCGGACAACCGTCCAAAGCCAAAGCTGCTGCGACACGATAATCGCGAGTAATAACAACACTGTGACACCTAAAACCCACAGCAAAATGCGGCGCCTGCGTCGAATTCGCTCTCTGCGCTCCGGGGTCAGGTTTTCGCGGTTGTCACTCATGAAGGCTGTGGTCGAAGTTTAACATAGGCCACAGATCAGCAC
>Ga0268386_10000194_pt1 | contig 37007 bp, 36 predicted proteins | sample RVTome_15_FD_200260 | JGI IMG/M metagenome (GOLD analysis project Ga0268386, IMG submission 200260) | Soil microbial communities from uranium-contaminated site in the Upper Colorado River Basin, Wyoming, United States - RVT150D86... ... | reverse complement strand
CCGCTCGCAGAGCCGTTCGCCGTCTCTGAGACCTTTCGCACCGCGGCCCGTTCGCGTCCAGAGGTTGACAAGTGCGGTCTTCATGTGTAAAAGATTATTTACATATGAAAGAAGAACGGCCTGACCTCACCGACCTGACCGGAGACGAGCTCATCCGGGTGCTCGCCGCGCTCTCGAACCCCCACCGGCTGCGCATCCTCGCAGCCCTTGGGGCCGGGCGCGTGCATGTGAGCCAGCTCGCAAGGGACGTCGGGCTCAGCCGGCCGCTCGTCCACGTGCACCTGCAGCGGCTCGAAGCGGCGGGCCTGGTGAGCGGCAGCCTCGAGCTCTCCGAGGAGGGCAAGGCCAAGAAGTTCTTCGAGGTGAACCCGTTCGCGCTCATGCTGACGCCGGAAGGGCTGGCGGAAGCGGCGCGAACGCTCAGCACGGAAGAGAAGGAGGAATCCCCATGATCTTCGCAGCCACCGAATGGGCCGAGGCCAGCGTCGCCATCGCCGGCATCGCGTTCATCACGATCGTCGTCTCGGTGCTGATCTGGCAGATCTTTGCCACCGGCAGGACGGGCCTATCCGCCAAGCGTGAGAACGCCTATCAGCGACTCGCCGAAGCGGCGACCGAGGCGCAGAACCGCACGGCCGCAGGCCTCGAGAAGACCGCCGTCGAGCTGGCCGACCTGCGGGAGCGGACCGCCGAGCTCGAACGGATGCTCAAGGACGTCGAGTAGCCCGTTGACGGCGGGGCTGGCGACACCTACAGCTGCGCTCGGGCAGCGGGCTGATGGAGCGCTGGACCAGGCGGATGATCCACTACCGCTGGGCGGTCGTGGCCGTCTGGGCGGCCGTCCTCGCACGTGGCCGTGTCCGGGCTGTCCGAGCTGCTGACGAACCGCTTCACGCTCCCGGGCACCGACACGGCTCGCGGCTCGTGCCGAAGGGCGTACGGAGGCCGGCGCCGAGCCCGAGCGCCCGCCGAGCCGTCGCCGCCGGCCCGGCGAAGTAGCATCAAGCGGTCATGGAGGGCAACGGCATCCGCGCGCGAGGGCTGATCTGCGCAGGCGGGGAGGCGACGCGGCTGCAGGAGCTGACGCGCATCACCAACAAGCACCTGCTCCCGGTGGGGCGCTGGCCGATGGTCTACTACCCGCTCCAGCTCATGCAGGGGCTGGGGATCCGGGACGTCCTCGTCGTCACGGGCCAGGGGCATGCCGGCGACTTCATCGACCTCCTCGGGGACGGCCGCGTGCGCGAGCGCGAGGGCGACGGCCTCCTCTTCGACCTCGACCTCACCTACAAGGTGCAGACCGAGCCCGGCGGGATCGCCCAGGTCGTGGGCATGGCCGAGTCGTTCGCCGCCGGGGAGAGCCTCGTGGTCTGCCTCGGCGACAACATCTTCGAGCACGTCCAGGCGGACGCCGTCCGCGCGTGGGCCGAGGAGCCGGGCGACGCGCTCATCTTCGTCAAGGAGGTGCCCGACCCGGAGCGGTTCGGCGTCGTCGTCTACGGCGAGGACGGGCGCGTGACCGACGTCGTCGAGAAGGCCGGCGTCGTCGACCTGCGGTACGAGGCGCCGCCGACGAGCGACGCCGTCGTCGGCCTGTACTGCTACCCGCCCGACGTGTTCGAGGTCATCCGCGGCCTGGAGCCGTCCTCGCGCGGCGAGCTCGAGATCACCGACGTCAACCGCTGGTACGCCGAGCAGGGCCGGCTTCGGTCGGCGCGGATCAGCGGCTGGTGGCGCGACGCCGGCACGCACGAGGCGCTCGGCCGCATCGGCACGCTGATCGACGAGACCGGGGCGAACAAGCTGGCGTGATTCCCGGGCTCCTCCTCCTGCCGCTCAGGGTCGTCGAGGACGAGCGGGGCTGGTTCGTCGAGATCCGGCGCGACGGCCTGCTCCCGCAGCGGACGGTGCAGACGAACGTCTCGTTCTCGCGGAAGGGCGTGATCCGCGGCCTCCACTACCACGAGCGCGGCCAGGACGACCTCTTCGCCTGCCTCACCGGGATGGCGCGCGTGGTCGTCCTCGACCGGGAGACGGACGAGGCCTTCACCGTCGACATCGGCGATGAGAACCCGGTCGCCGTCTACGTGCCCGGCCGGCACGCGCATGGCTTCGAGGCGCTCACCGATCTCCTCTTCTGCTACCACGTCACCCGCGAATACGACCCTGCAGACCCCGACGAGCACGGGATCCCCTGGGACGACCCGCGCGTCAGACACCTGTGGAGCACGGACAGCCCGATCCTCTCGGAGCGGGACCGCCGCGGGTCCTCCTGACCGGGGCCGGCGGCCAGCTCGGCGCCGCGCTGCGGGAGGAGTTCCCCGGGGCGGACGCGCGCAGCCGGGCAGAGCTCGACGTCACGGAGCCGATCGCGCTCGGCTACGCGCCCCGGCTCGTGCTGCACGCCGCCGCCTGGACGGACGTGGACGGCGCCGAGGAGGACGAGGCGGGTGCGCTCCGGATCAACGTCGAGGGGACGCGGAACGTCGCTGCACTCGGCGCGCCGGTCGTCTACTACTCCTCCGACTACGTCTTCGACGGGGCGAGGCGCGAGCCGTACGTCGAGTCGGACGAGCCGGCGCCGCTCGGCGCCTACGGGCGCTCGAAGCTCCTCGGCGAGCGCGAGGTGTCGGACGGCTGGATCGTCAGGAGCTCGTGGCTCTTCGGCTGGACGGGCCACAACTTCGTGCGCACGATGCTGCGCCTGGGCGCGGAGCGGGACGAGGTGCGGGTGGTGGACGACCAGCGCGGCTCCCCCACGTACGTCGGACACCTGGCGGCTGCGACACGGGAGCTCCTGGGGCTGCCCGGCGGGGTCTGGCACGTCGCCGCCGACGGCGAGGCGACGTGGGCCGAGCTCGCCGGCGCAGTCTTCGAGGAAGCGGGGCTGGACTGCCAGGTCGTCCCGATCTCCACGGAGGAGCTCGGCAGACCAGCACCACGGCCGGCCTACTCGGTGCTCCGGAGCGAGCGCGAAGGCGCGCCGACGCTGCCGCACTGGCGCGAGGGCCTCCGCGAGTGTCTGGCCCGGCTCTGACCATTCCGCCGGGGCTCGAGTGGTGGCGCTCCGAGCCCGGTGGGGCAGACTGGCTCGACCGTCTGCCCGTCCTCGTCGCCGAGTGCGCCGGGTCGTGGTCGCTACGGGTCGGCGAGCCGTACTCCGGCGGCCACGTCTCGTGGGTCGCACCCGTCGAGCTCCCCGACGGCGTCCCGGCGGTGCTGAAGCTCAACTTCCCGGAGCCGGAGAGTGAGGGCGAGGCCGACGCCCTCGCGTGCTGGGCGGGTGAAGGCGCAGTCCGGCTGCTTGCCGAGGACGAGGAACGGCGTGCGCTGCTGGTCGAGCGGTGCGTGCCCGGCACCCGGCTCTGGGACGAGCCCCACGAGGACGACGCCACGCAGATCGCGGCCGGGATCCTCCGGCGCCTCTGGCGTCCGCCGCCCGACGGTCACCGGTTCCGGCTGCTGGCCGACCTGGCGGCGGCATGGCTCGAGGAGCTCGCCGAGGCTCCGTACGAGAGAGCGCTCGTGGACGAGGCGGTCTCGTTCCTGCGCGAGGCCGGGCCCGCTCAGGGTGACGCGGTCGTGCTCCACCAGGACTTCCACGGCGGGAACGTCCTGCGAGCGACCCGCGAGCCGTGGCTCGCCATCGACCCGAAGCCGCTGGTCGGCGAGCGCGAGTTCGACACCGCTTCGCTCCTGCGCGATCGGCGGCCGGAGCTCCGGGTCGATCGTCACCCCGAGGCCCGCATCCGGCGCCGCCTCGACCTCCTGGCAGCCGAGCTCGACCTCGACCGGGAGCGTATGCGCGGCTGGGGCATCGCCCACGCCCTCGCGTGGGATCCGGACGAGGACATGCTCGCCTGCGCCCGCTGGTTGGCCGCCGTCTAGAGGTGGACTCCGGCGAGGAGCCGACTACGATCAGGGGCGTGCGCGTGCTCGTCACGGGCGGCTGCGGGTTCATCGGCAGCCACTTCGTCAAGCGGCTTCTCGCCGCCGGCGAGGACGTCGTCGTGCTCGACAAGCTGACCTACTCGGGCCGGAAGGAGAACCTCGACGGCGTCGACGTCGAGCTCCAGGTGGGGGACATCGCCGACCCCGAGACGGTCGCCCTCGCGGCACAGGGCTGCGACGCGATCGTCAACTTCGCGGCCGAGACGCACGTCGACCGCTCCATCCTCGGCGCCACGGACTTCGGCCGCACCGAGTTCTTCGGGACGCAGGTGCTGCTCGAGGAGGTGCGGCGCGCCGGCGCCCGGTACGTGCAGGTCTCGACGGACGAGGTGTATGGCGACCTCGAGCACGGCGGCTCGGCGACGGAGACCGACCCGGTCAACCCGTCGAGCCCGTACAGCGTCGCCAAGGCGGCCGGCGACCTCCACGTGCCCGCCTACGCGCGCACGTTCGGCGTGAACGCGTCGATCACCCGCGGCTCGAACACGTACGGGCCGAACCAGTACCCGGAGAAGCTCGTGCCGCTCTTCGTCACGAACGCGCTCGACGGCGAGCCGCTGCCGGTCTACGGCGACGGCCGCCAGATCCGAGACTGGCTCCACGTCGAGGACCACTGCGCGGGCGTCGAGCTCGTCCTGCGGGAGGGGCGGCCCGGCGAGATCTACAACGTCGGCGGCGGCAACGAGCGCGAGAACGTCGAGATCACACGGCTCATCCTCGCGCTCACCGGCGCCGACCCCTCGCTCGTGCGCCACGTGACCGACCGGCCGGGGCACGACCGCCGGTACTCGCTCGACTCGTCGAAGCTCCGGAGCCTCGGCTGGGCGCCTGGGCGCGACTTCGAGCAGGGACTTGCCGAGACGGTCGAGTGGTACCGCGCGAACCGCGCCTGGTGGGAGCCGATCAAGTCGGGCGAGTACGCCGACTACTACCGCCGTCAGTACGCGGAGCGGCTCGCCTAGGCCCTTTGCCCCGGGGCGCAGAGGCGCTTCGCCTCCTTGATCTCCTGGCGGTTCCCCTGCAGCCGCTTGGAGCGCTCGAGGTGCCCGCGGGCCTCGCGGCAGCGGTCGAGCGCCGCGAGCGTCCGCCCGAGGTTGTACTCGGCGTAGGCCTCGTACCGGAAGCTGTCGGAGTACGTTCCCTCGAGGGCGGGGACGGCGCGCTCGAGGAGCGGGAGGGCGTCCTCCCAGAGGCCCTCCCGCATGAGCCCGAACGCCTCGTCGTTGAGCTCCGCGGCTTGCTCGACGCTGACGGCGGCCGGCGTCGAGACGGTCTGCATGACCGTCGTCGGCCCTCCCTCGACCGTGACCTCCCGGGTCACGGTCTCCCGTGGAGGCGCAGCCGCGGGCGGGCCGTCGTCGGCCCGCGCGGCCACGATGGCGGCGGTCACGCCTCCAGCGGCGAGCAGGAGCGCGCCCGCGAACACGAGGGGAACAAGGCGCCTGCGGCCCCGTGCCGGTGGAGGCTGAGCCGTTCCGGCGAGCGCGTCGCGCAGGGCCTCCACGAACAGGGTCGCGGTCGAAAACCGGTGAACGGGGCTCTTGGCGAGCGCGCGGGCGAAAACGGCGTCGACCTCCGGCGGCAGGCCGACGGTGCGCTCCGACGCGGGCGGGACGGGCTCGTTGATGTGGGCCACGGCCTCGGCCGTCTCCGAGCCGCCCTGGAACGGCCGCCCGCCCGTCAGCAGCTCGTACGCGACGACTCCGAGCGCGTACCGGTCGCTCGCGGCCGTGGCCTCCTCCCCACGAGCCTGCTCCGGGGCGAGATATCCGGCCGTCCCCAGGATCGTGCCGGTCAGCGTCATCCCCGCGGTCTCGTCGACGAGCCGGGCGATGCCGAAGTCCACCACCTGCAGCCGGTCGGAGCCGTCGAAGAGCATGTTTGCCGGCTTCACGTCTCGGTGGACGACGCCCCGCGTGTGAGCGGCGTCGAGCGCGGCCGCCGCCTGCGCCAGCCACGTGACGGCCAGCTCCGGCGGCACCGGCCGGCTGCGGGCGCGCTCCGCCAGCGTTCCGCCCGGGAGGTACTCCATGACGGTGAAGGGCCGCCCCTTGTGGTCGCCGACGTCGAAGATCGTCACGACATGCGGCTCGTCCGAGAGCCGCGCCGCAGCGAGCGCCTCGCGGCGGAAGCGCTCGCGGAGCTCAGGCTCCTCGGCGAAGCGCTCGGCGAGCAGCTTGACCGCGACGGTGCGCCCCAGCACGAGGTCCCGGGCCATGTAGATCTCGCCCATACCGCCCCGGCCGACGAGCCGCGGCGCTTCGTACCGGCCGGGCAGGATCGAGGTCCGCGCCGACACCCCTCCTACGTTACCGCCGATCAGGACGCGCCAAACTTCATGCAATCGTTACTGCGCTGACGTACCCTCTTGCCGATAGGGGTCCATATGCGTCGGGTTCTCGTGGCAGCCATCGCCCTCGTCGTCGCACTGTCGTGCGCGGCGGCCGCGCAGCCTGCCGCCACCTTCGTGCTCAAGGGCCGAGGGTGGGGTCACGGGCTCGGGCTCGCGCAGTACGGCGCCCACGGCTTCGCTCGGGACGGCGGTCGGGACTACGCGTGGATCCTGGATCACTACTACACCGGTTCCAGGCTGGGCACCTCCGGCGTCGGGCGCGTTCGCGTGCTGCTCGCCTCCGGAGCCGGCTCGCTCTCGATCGGCTCGACCTCGGCGTTCCGGGTCAGGGACGCCAACGGCAGGGCGTTCAACCTGAGCGCGGGCACGCACGTTCTTCGGCCGAGCCTGCGCATCCGGACCGCGAGCGGAGCGCTGCGGAGGCTCGCGAGCCCCGTCCGCTTCAACCAGGGCTCCGCGCTGCTCCGACTCTCCGGGGACCGCTACCGAGGGCTCTTGCGCGTCCGTTCGCGGGGAGGGAGTCTCTCCGCCGTCAACGACATCGCTCTCGAGCCGTACGTGAAAGGCGTCGTCGCCTGGGAAATGCCGGCGTCGTGGCATCCCGAGGCGCTGAAGGCCCAGGCCGTCGTGGCACGGACGTACGGGCTCGTGAGCCGCAAGTCTGGGTGGTTCGACCTCTTCGCCGACACGCGGAGCCAGGTGTACGGCGGCGTGCGCGCCGAGGATCCACGCACGAACGCCGCGGTCGACGCGACAAGCGGGGAGGTCGTCCGGTCCGGAGGCGCGCTCGCGTGGACCTTCTACCACTCCACCTCGGGTGGGAAGACCGCGTCGCGCGAGGACGAGTGGGGCCCGCCCGGGGTCTCCTACCTCGTCGGCGTCCCCGATCCTCACGACGACATCTCGCCGCACCACCGGTGGGGGCCTCAGGACCCCGAGGACGACTGTTCCGACAGCGGCCGGGACTGCGTCTGGTCCGCGACCGCGCTGAAGCGCGCTCTGGGGAGCCGGGCGCCCAGCGCCATCCGAGACTTCACGGTTGCCGCTCGCAACGGCTCGAGCCGGGTCGAGCGGACGCGCCTGCGGGGACCCTCCGGAGCCACCTCGATCACCGGTGCAGATCTCCGCAGCGTGCTCGGGCTGCGCTCGACGTGGTTCTCGATCGGAGTCCTGCGGCTGAACGGCGGCGGCTCCATCGAGGAGGGCCAGGAGCGGACGCTGCGAGCGCTGGCGCGGAACCTGAAGAACGTGACTCTTCAGCGGCGAAACGGGGCCGGCCAGTGGGTCGACCTACGGCAGATCCAAGGCCGGGTGAACGTGTCCGTGAGGCCTGCGGCGACGACGCTCTACCGCCTGAGGTCGCCCGCAGCGGTGACCGCGCCCATCAGGGTTGTCGTGAAGGCCGCCCCGCGCTTCACGTCGAACGTCAGCACCGAGGCGTTGAGCGGCGTGGCTACGCCGGGCGACCGCGTTCAGGTGCAGCAGCGAGCGTCGGACGGGAGCTGGGCCACGACCGCCGTCGCGGTCGCGGACGACGATGGGACCTGGAGCGCGGCGCTCGACGTGGCTTCCGGTGAGTACCGCGCCTACGTCGAATCGGACGGCGACGCGGAGACGAGCCCCACGTTGACGATCGTCGTCGCCTAGAGAAGCTGGTCGTCCGGGACGTCGCGGATCCGGCGGGCGGGGTTGCCCACCACCACGGCCCGCGCGGGCACGTCCTCGAGCACGACGGCGCCGGCGCCGACGAAGGCCTCCTCGCCGATCTCGATCCCGGGAAGAAGAACCGCGCCGCCGCCCACCCGCGCGCCGCGGCGGATCGTCGGCCCGCGCCGGAGCGCGTGGCGCTCCTCGGTCCGGCCCATCAGGTTGTCGTTCGTCGTGACGACGCAGGGTGCGACGAAGACGTCCTCCTCGAGGATCGAGTAGGCGGTGATGTAGGCGTTCGCCTGGATCCTCGTCCGAGCGCCCACGGTGGTGTCGTTCTCGACGAGCGAGCCCACGCCCACAACGACGTCGTCGCCGAGCTCGCAGCGCTCGCGGACGCACGCCTGGTCTCCGACGATGACCCCGTTGCCCAGCCGGGTACCGGCGAAGACGACCGCGCCCGCGAGGATCGCGGTCCCGTCTCCGACGACGAGCGGGGGCAGCGGCTCCGCGCTCGCGGTGGAGCGGGGCCCGAGGGTCGGCGCCTTGCCCACGACGGCGTGGTCGCCGATCACGACGCCTTCGCCGAGCTCGGTGCCCGGGTAGACGACCGCGGTCTCGGCGATCCGAGCGGTCAAACGCGCTCTCGCTCGAGCGAGGCCTGGAGCTGCTCGAGGCTGCGGACGACCGCGAGCCCCGTCCTGGCCGGCGCGAGCGGGTCGCCCTCGCCGCGGGCGAGCGCGAGGAAGTGAGAGCACTCCAGGCGCAACGGCTCGGCGTTGTCGACCCGTGGGCTGTGGACGTCTCCCACGCGCGTGCTCCACTCGCCGTAAGTTCCGAGCGGCCGCTCGGCGGCGCTGTCGTAGACCGTGACCTTGCGGTCGAGCTCCATGTCGTCGAAGACGGCCATGCGCTTCTTCCCGACCACGGTCATGCGCCGGATCTTGTGCGGGTCGAGCCAGGAGAGATGCATATGCGCCGTCTTGCCCGACGGGAAGCGCAGATAGCAGAAGACGACGTCCTCGACCCCCGGCTTCAGGAACGAGTCGCCGCGGGCCCAGAGCTCGCTCGGCTCCTCGCCGAGGAGGTAGAGGATGACCGAGAGATCGTGAGCCCCCAGGCTCCAGAGGGCGTTCTCGTCGGGCCGGATCGTGCCGAGGTTCTGGCGGTTCCCGTAGACGTAGAGGACCTCGCCGAGCTCGCCGGAGTCGACGATCTCCTTCAGCTTGGCGACGCCGGGGTGGTAGAGGAGCAGGTGGCCGGGCATGAGCACCAGCCCGCGCTCCCCTGCGAGCGCGACGAGCTCCTCGGCCTCGTCGGCGGCGAGCGCCAGCGGCTTCTCGACGAAGACGTGCTTCCCGGCTGCGAGCGCGCGGCGCGCCAGCTCCGCGTGGGTCGGCACCGGGGTCGCCACGATCACTGCCTCGACCGCCTCGTCCTCGAGCAGGTCGTCGAAGCTCGCGGTCGCGCGCGCGGCCGGATAGCGCGCGGCGGCGGCGGCCAGGCGGCCATCGTCCGTGTCGCAGACCCAGGCGAGGGTCGCCAGCTCGTGGAAGTTCCTCGCGAGGTTCGAGCCCCAGAGCCCGAGCCCGGCGACCGCGACTACAGCTTCCATACGCGGCCGTTGAGGCTGCCGTTCTCGCCCGTGGCGTTCCGGAAGTCGACGACGAGGCGGGCGCGAGCGGCGAGGTCGTCGTAGTCGATCCCCGAGTGGGCGGTGACGATGGCGACGCAGTCGGCGCTCTCGACCGCGCCGTCGAGCGAGGACGACTCGAGCCCGTAGTCCGGGAGCGCCGGGATGTGCGGGTCGTGGTAGGAGACCTCGGCCCCTTCGTCGCGCAGGAGCTCGACGAGCTTCAGTGCCGGCGACTCGCGCAGGTCGCCCACGTCGGCCTTGTAGGAGACGCCGACGAGGTGCACCGTGCTGCCCTTCACCGACCTCTCCACCGAGTTGAGCGCCCGGGTGATCTTGTCCAGGCAGAAGTAGGGCATGTTCTCGTTGATCTTCCCCGCGAGCTCGATGAACTCGGTGTAGAAGTCGTACTCGCGCGCCTTCCAGGAGAGGTAGAACGGGTCGACCGGCAGGCAGTGGCCGCCGAGGCCGGGGCCCGGCTTGAAGCTCATGAACCCGAACGGCTTCGTGGCCGCGGCGTCCACGACCTCCCAGACGTCCACGCCCATCCGGTCGCAGAGCTGCGCGAGCTCGTTGACCAGCGCGATGTTGACCGAGCGGAAGATGTTCTCGAGGAGCTTCGTCAGCTCGGCCGCCTCAGGCGAGGAGACGGCGATCACCTTGTCCATCGCGCGCTCGTAGAGCGCGCAGGCCGCGTCCCGGCAGCTCTCGGTGACGCCGCCGACGATCTTCGGCGTCGTCTTCGTCGTCCAGTCGGTTCGGCCCGGATCGACCCGCTCGGGGGAGAACGCGAGGTGGAAGTCGGTGCCGACTCGCAGGCCGGTCGCCTCCAGGCGGGGGAGCAGCTCCTCCCTGGTCGTCCCCGGGTAGGTGGTCGACTCGAGGACGACGAGGTGCCCCGGGCGCAGGCGCTTGGCGATCGCCTCCGTCGCGCCGGTCACGATCGAAAGATCGGGCTCGCGGTTGGCCGAGAGCGGCGTGGGCAGCGCGATGAGGATGGCGTCCGCGTCCCTGAGCGCGTTGTAGTTGGTGGTCGCCTGGATCACTCCCGACTCGACCAGCGGCCGCAGCTGCTCCGAGGGCACGTCCTCGACGTAGCTCTCGCCGCGGCCGAGGGCTGCAATCCGCTCGGCGTCCACGTCGACGAGGACAGCGCTCACGCCGGCCTCGGCGAAGACCTGGGCGAGCGGGACGCCGACGTAACCGGCGCCGACGATGGCGACGTCACTCATCGAGACTCATCGTACAAATGAGACGAGGCGGAGAAAGGAATCTCGCGCCGCCGGCGAAAGTAGCGAACCCCATGACCTTCAAGCTCATGATCGGCGGCCTCGGCCTCCTCGCGCGCCCCCTCGGCGCGAGCCGAACGCTCGCCTGGTACGCGCAACGCCGCCTCGAACGCCCGGCCTGAGTCCCTCCGAGGCCGGCAGGAACCAGAGCTCGGCGCCGCTAGACTTGCCATCCCTGGGGCCGTTAGCTCAGCTGGTAGAGCAGGGGACTCTTAATCCCAAGGTCGAAGGTTCGAATCCTTCACGGCCCATCGCGAGGACTACAGGGGGATTCCCGGGGAGGAGAGCGAGCAGTCGGTCAGGCCGAGCCTGATCAGGTTCGGGTTCGCCGCTCTCGCAAGCGAGCGAAGCTGCTCGATCCGACTCAGCGTCCCAGCCGTGTTCCCCCGTCGCGCCGCCGTGCGCACCTCCGCCAGGAGGGCCTCCTGCTTCAGGAGCGCGCGTCCCGCTTTGCTCGCCTGGCCGGCCAGGGCGTCCGGCGGTGGCAGAGATCCGAGCTGGGCGTGGTGGCGGCGGACGATTGGAAGAGCCCGCCTCAGGTAGGCGGCGATCTCGTTCACGGTGGTCGGCGTGCCGAGCTTTCTGAGTGCATCCGACTGGCGCGAGCAGACGCCGTTTACCTGCTGCCCCCAGGCGGTCTTTGCCGGGGACTCGCCCGCGCCCTCAACGTTGGCGGTCGCCTGCCGAAGCACCTTGGTGACCTCGCCGAGCCTGCTCTCGGTAGACCTCGCGACCGCGGACAGGTCGTTGCTTCGGTCGATGTCGACGAGCTTGGAGCCGGCCCAGATAGCGATCCCGGCAAGCGCGGCTACACCGAGAATCTTCAAGAAGAACATCGGCGACCCACGGGCTGAGCATCGGGCGCCCACCGTCGACGGTCCTGACCCGAAAGGGGGAACCGGGCTCTGCGACCCGGCACCGGCCGTCCTACGGCCCGGCGCCCCAGTCCGAGGCGGACTCGTGGGTGTTCCTGGCCGTGAGGCGCCGCTTTTTGGTGCCGTTGGGAGCCATCGTCCACACGTCGTTGCCCCCGCCCGAGACGCGCGTGAAGGCGATTCGCCCGCCCCCCGGCGCCCACACCGGGCCGAAGTCGGGCACGGAGTTCCGCGTCAGGCGGAAGAGGCTGGTGCCGATGACCGAGACCCGGAAGAGCTCTGTGTCGTTTCCGTCCCAGAGCTCGAAGACCAGCACCGCGTTAGTCGGCGACCAGGTCGGGCCGCTGATCTGGCGGTTGCTCCGTACGATGCGGTGGTTGTCGGTCCCGTCGGGACGGACGAGGCGGAGCTCGCTTCCGTTCGCGAGGCGCCTGACGTACGCGATCCAACCATGGGACGACCATTCCGGGCTGTCGTCGGCGCCGGCGCGGTTGGTCAGGCGTCGCAGCCCTGTGCCGTCCGCGCCGATGATGTAGACCTCCGCGTTCCGCCCGCGGACGTGGCGCGTGAAGACCAAGCGGTTGCCGTTCGGCGCCCAGTTCGGATCGAGGTCGTCCACGCGGTTGTCCGTCAGTCGCAGGCGGTCGGTCCCGTCCGGCTCGATCACGAAGAGCTCGGACGAGCCGATCGCCCGGCCCGCCGAGAACGCGATCAGCCCGCCCTGCGGAGACCACGTGGGATCGGCCTCGGCAGCCTGAGTCCTGGTAAGCCTGGCGAGCCCCGATCCGCCGACGCCGATGCGGAAGAGGTCGTCGCTGTCTCCGGCCTGCCGCCGCACGAAGGCGAGGCGCGTGCCGGCCGGTGAGAGCGACGGCGCCAGGTCGACGACCGCACCGCTGGTGAGCCGGTCCTGCTCGCTCCCGTCGCCGCGCATCACCCAGACGTGGGACGAGGAGGCGCTCAGGCTCGTGAAGGCGATCGTGGAAGCGCCGGCGGCCCCGACGGCCCCGAGCCCTATCGCGCCGGCAACAGCGGCGAGCACCTGCTTCGACCTCTCCACGCCCCTCCTCGCCAAAGTCATACACCGCGACGCCCCGCGCGACAAGCAGCGTTGCGGCAAACCCGCAACCCGGTTCAGCTGCCTCCACGATGGCCGTGGATGGCCACGGGTCGAGACTGCAGTGGGAATGGTCGCACGACTACTGGCTCGGTCACTGCGAGGGCTTTCGGGTGGACTCCCCCGAGGGCCGGCTGGGCATCGTGGAGGCCGTGCTGACCGACGAGGACGACGAGCCGACGGCTCTCGTGGTGCGAGAGGGCCTCTTCGCCTTGCGAACGGTCTACGTGCCGATCACCCACGTGGTCGAGATCCAGCCGCGGGGCGAGCGAGTCGTCCTTCGGGTGCTGCCGGAGCTCCATCCGTGACGCGGGATCCGGCCGCCGAGCAGAACCTTCGCGCTGCGGCCGAGTTGGAGCCGACCGCGCACGTCGACGACGGGCCTGACGAGTACCGGATCGAGGTCGTGGCCCCCGGGCTGGGGGAGAGCGACCTCGAGGTTCAGGTGGTCGACCGCGTGCTGCGCGTGAGCGGGCCCGATCTCAGGAAGCCCGGCTCCGGCTCCACCTTCGAGTTCCTGCTGCCGCTGCCCGACTCGGCCGACGCGGGTCGCGTGCACGCGATCTTCACCGGAGGCGTCCTCGTGATCTCAGCCCCTAAGCTGCACGGCGTGCCCCGACCGGTGGAGATCGACGACGGAAGTCGCTAGCACGGCGGAAGCCCTCAGCTCCAGGGCCCCGGCGACGGGCCTCAGCCGCGCCGAGGCGGCACGCCGACTCGCCGAGCGCGGGCCGGTCGAGCCGCCGGCGACGAGCCGGTCCTACGCGAGCATCGTCCGGGCCAACGTCTTCACGGTCTTCAACCTGATCCTGGCCGTCTTCGGAGCGCTCACGCTCGTCTACGGCGACTGGCGGGACGCCCTCTTCCTGGGCGTCCTCGTCGCCAACTCGACCATCGGGATCACCCAGGAGGCACGCGCCAAGCGCGCGCTCGACAGGCTGGCCGCCCTCGTCGCCCCCACGGCGACGGTCGTGCGCGACGGCGAGCCCGAGCATCATGGCGTCTCCGAGGTCGTCGTCGGCGACCTCGTGCGCGTCGAGGCCGGCGACCAGCTCGTCGCCGACGGCAGCCTGGAGGAGGCCAGCGGGCTTCGGCTCGACGAGTCGATCCTGACGGGAGAGTCGGATACGGTCTCGCGCGTCGCCGGGGACGAGGTTCGCTCCGGCTCCTTCGCGGTCGAGGGCGCCGGGGCCTACGTCGTCACCGCCGTCGGGCGCGAGAGCTACGCCGAGCGCATCGCCGGCGAGGCGCGTGCCTTCCGCCACCCTCGCTCGCCCCTCGAGCGAGCGCTCAACCGGCTGCTCCTCGTCCTCGTCGCGGTGATGGTCCCCCTCGGGCTCCTGCTCGGGTTCGCGCTCTGGCGGCTCGACGTGAGCGTCGACGAGGCGGTCCCCCGCTCGGTTGCGGCCGTCGTCAGCCTCGTCCCCGAGGGCCTGATCCTCCTGACCAGCCTCACCTACGCGGTCGCCGCGCTCCGCATGGCCCGGCGCGGGGCGCTCGTCCAGCAGCTGAACGCGATCGAGTCGCTCGCGGCGGTCGACGTGGTCTGCCTCGACAAGACCGGCACGCTCACCGAGGGGACGTTGCGGGTGGTCGAGCTGGTTCCGGCTGCCGGCGCCGACGAGGAGGAGCTCGCGTCGGCGCTCGCCCGCTTCGCGGCGAGCTCGCCGAGCCGGAACACGACCCTCACGGCGATCGCCGCGGCGCGCGAGGCGTCGCCGGAGACTGCAGAGCGCCACGTCCCGTTCGCCTCGCGCCGCGGTTGGAGCGCGGTCGATCTGGGCGGGACGACATACGTCCTCGGAGCGCCGGAGCGCTTTCCGCTCGGGCCGCTCGCGGGCCGCGCAGAGGAAGAGTCCCGGCGTGGAAGGAGGGTCCTGGCGTTCGGCATTGCCGCCGGGCTCGGCACCGAGCCGGATCCGCTCGACCCTCCACCCGGCCTCGAGCCGCTGGGGCTCGTGGTCATCGCGGAGCAGCTGCGGCAGGACGCGGCGGCGACGGTCGCCTTCTTCCGGGAGCAGGGTGTCGAGCTCAAGGTGATCTCCGGCGACGCTCCGGACACCGTGGCGGCCATCGCCGCGGACGCGGGCATCCACGCCGGCCGGCCCGTGGACGGGCGAGAGCTTCCCGAGGACGAAGACGAGCTGCGCAGGCTGGCTCTCGACACGGCCGTCGTCGGGCGGATCTCGCCGGAAGGGAAGAAGCGCGTCGTCGAAGCGCTGACCGCCTCGGGCCGGTACGTCGCCATGGTGGGGGACGGCGTCAACGACGTCCCGGCGCTGAAGGCCGCCCGGCTCGCGATCGCGCAGGGAACGGGCGCCCAGATCGCGAAGAGCGTCGCGGATCTCGTCCTCGTCCGGGGTGAGTTCTCGGCGGTGCCGAGCATGGTCGACGAAGGCCGCCGGATCCTCCGAAACCTCCAGCGGGTGGCCAAGCTCTTCGTGACGAAGTCGGCGTTCGCGGCCTTCCTGATCCTCTCCATCGGGTTGACGCCGCTGGCGTATCCGCTTCTCCCACGCCACCTGACGCTGGCCGCGTCGCTCGCGGTAGGAATCCCCGGCTTCTTCCTCGCGCTCGCCCCCAGCTCGGGCCGGCTCCCGCGGACCAGCTTCCTGCGCGACGTCGGGGAGTTCGCCGTGCCTGCCGGCGCGGCTGCCGGCCTCGGCGTCCTCTCGAGCTACCTCTTCTCCTCCTACGTCCTCGAGCTCGACCTCGTCGAGGCGCGCACGGTGGCGACGACGGTGCTCATCCTCGTCGGCCTCTACCTCATCATCGTGCTCGAGGCCTCGACGCGGCTCCGCGGCGCGGCGGTGACCATGCTCTGCGCGGCGCTCCTCGGACTCTACGCAGTCGTCCTCGCCGTGCCCTGGCTGCGCGAGTTCTTCGACCTTGCCGTGCCGGGGCCGGCTGCGTGTGTCACCGCACTGGTCGGGGCCGGGCTGGCCGTGACCGGCCTCTGGCTGACCGACGAGCGCTTCGTCCCCGGGACGCGCCGATCAGCTGTCGCTTCGGAGGTAGACGAACCAGTACAGGGCGCCGACCATGATCGTCCCGCCGATGACGTTCCCGATCGTCACCGGGACGAGGTTGTCGAACACGAAGCCGGTCCAGGTCAGGCCTGAGAGGTCGGGCGCTCGCTCGAGGCCGGCGAGCCACGCGTCGTCCGCCTTGATCAGAAGCCCCGCCGGGATGAAGTACATGTTGGCGACGCTGTGCTCGAAGCCCGCTGCGACGAACGCTGCGATCGGCGGGATGATCGCGAGGATCTTGTCGGCGGTCGAGCGCGCGCTGTACGTCAGCCAGACGGCGAGGCAGACGAGCGCGTTGCAGAGCGCGCCCAGCAGGACCGCCCGGCCGAAGTCGAGATCCGTCTTGGCGGCCGCGATCGCGAGCGCCTGCTCGCCGACGGCGCCGTTCCCGAGCTCCTGCTGCCCGGAGAGGAAGACGAGGACGGCCGAGGCGAACGCGCCCACGAAGTTCCCCACGTAGACCAGCAGCCACGTCCAGAGGAGGCGGCTCGTGGAGACGCGGCGTCCCGCCCACGCCATCACGACGAGGTTGTTCCCCGTGAAGAGCTCCGCGCCGGCGACGACGACGAGAATGAGCCCGAGGGAGAAGGTCAGGCCGGCGAGGAGGCGGCCGACGCCGAACGCGAGCTCCCCCGAGCCGGCGGTCGTGGTCGTGGCGAACACCGCCCCCATGGCGATGAAGGCGCCCGCGAGAACGGCCAGGACGAGCAGCTTCGAAGCAGCCAGCGACGCCTTCGCCGAGCCGACCTCCTCCGCCCGGGCGGCCATGGCCGGAGGTGGAAGCGCGTCGAAGCCCGCCACCGGAAAGGCAGGCGTGCGTTCGTCCACCGTCGCCATGCAGCGCACTTCGCCGCGCCGGCTGCATGGCCTGCTGCGGCCGCCCGGGCGGATCTGTCACCATCTCACGGCATGTGGATGGCGCTGCTCATCTCGTGGCTCTCGAACATCGTCGCGCTCTTCGTGGCGGCGTGGATCGTGCCGGGGATGGAGTACGGGAACGACTTCTGGGTGCTCTTCGTCGCCGCGCTCGTGTTCACGCTCGTGAACTGGCTGGTGCGGCCGCTCGTGATCCTGCTGGCGCTCCCGGCCGTCATCCTCACCCTCGGGCTGGCGCTCATCCTCATCAACACGTTCATGCTCTACCTGACCGACTGGATCGTCCCGAGCTTCGAGACCGGAAGCTTCTGGTCGACGCTTCTCGCGGCGATCATCGTCACGATCGTCAACCTGCTCCTCAGCCTCCTGATCAAGCCTGGCGAGAGGCGCTGGAGCAGGCTGGACGTGCCCTCAAGCGGCGCCCGCTGAACGCCGATCCCTTACCGATGGCCCAAGCCCGACGCCTGCAGGCGCTCCTCGACCTCTCGCGGGCGCTCTCGTCCAGCCTCGACCTACGCGAGGTTCTGCGTGAGTTCGCTACCCACGCGGCCCGGCTGACAGGTGCGACGGCCGCCGAGCTCTCGACCTACGACCTCGCCCGCGGCGAGCTCGTCATGCTCGTCGAGTACAGGGAAGGCAGGGACGAGATCACCGTGAGCGGCGGTCAGGTCTACCACCTCTCGGACTACCCGGCGACGCGCCACGTGCTCGACACGCAGCAGGCTGTGCAGATTCGCGTCGAAAACCCCGAGGACGATCCCGCCGAGCGCGCGATCCTCGAGCGCCAGGGACAGAAGTCGCTCCTGATGCTGCCTCTCGTCGCCCGCGGCGACACGATCGGCCTCATGGAGATCGTCGACGACCAGGACCGGGTGTGGGACGAAGCCGACGTCGAGTTCTGCCGCGCCCTCTGCGACATCGTCGCCGTCGCGATCCGGAACGCCGTCCTCTTCTCCGAGCTGCAGGAGACGGCCGCGCGCGACACCCTCACGGGTCTCTACAACCGGCGGCTCTTCGAGGAGCAGTTCGAGGCGGCCGTCGCGCGCAGCCTGCGGGCCGGCGAGGACCTGTCGCTCCTGATCGCCGACCTGGACGGGCTCAAGCGCATCAACGACGTCAGCGGCCACGTCGCCGGCGACCAGGCCCTGCGGACCCTGGCCGACGCGCTGCGGGCGACCATCCGCGCGACGGACGTCGCCTGCCGCCTCGGCGGGGACGAGTTCGGGATCATCCTGCCCGGCTCGAGCGCCGAGGACGCCGTCAAGGTCGCCGAGCGGGCGCAGGAGACGCTCGCGCAGATCGGGCAAGGCCAGTACAGCTTCTCCGGAGGCATCGCGCGCGTGACGCCGCTCCAGCCCTCGGCCGAGAACGTCTACCGCTCGGCCGACCTCGCCGCTTACCGCGCGAAGGCGGCCGGAGGCGCCCGCACGCTGCTCGCCGTCGAGACGAAGGCTGCCGCCGGCCTCTAGCCCGAGAGGTTCGGGGCCGCGGTCGTGCGGCGACGGGCCTCGAGGTCGATACGCTCGTCGGCGTGCTCGATCAGCAGCGGATCGTGGGTGGCGCAGACGACCGCGGCGCCGGTCTCGCGCGCGAGCCCGAGAAGCAGCCGTGCGACCGCGATCGCATTCGCCTGGTCGAGGCGCGCGGTCGGCTCGTCCGCGAGCAGGAGCGCCGGCCGGCCGGCGACCGCGCGGGCGACCGCCACGCGCTCGCCCTGGCCGCTGGAGAGATCTGACACACGCCGGCCGGCAGTGCCGGCGAGCCCGACGGCGGCCAGCGCCTCGAGCGACCGTGCCCGGGCTTCGTCTGCGTCGACGCCCCGGAGCGCAAGAGCGAGCTCGACGTTCTCGGCGGCGGTGAGGAAAGGTACCAGCCCGGTCTCCTGGCTGACGAGCGCGACGTGCGCGGCCCGGAACTGCGCACGCGCGTCTCGGTCGAGCGCCGACACCGTCTCCCCGAGCACGTGCGCCTCGCCGCTCGAAGGGCGGTCCAGCCCGGCGAGCAGGTGCAGCAGCGTCGTCTTCCCCGACCCGGACGGTCCGGTCACTGCGGTGAGGCGGCCGCCGGGGAAGGCAGCGTCGAGCTCGACGAGCGCCGGCGCCGCGGCGGCGCCCTCGCCGTATGTCCGCGAGAGCCCGACGGCCTCGGCCACGACGGAACTCTCCCCCGACGGGTCGGGGAGCGACTCCTCGGTCGGGGGCACGACCGGGGTCGCGGTGCCCGGGACGGTCTGCAGGAGGAGCCCGTCCTCGTGCAGGCGCGCCGTCGCGTGCGAGCGGATGCCGGTGCGTCGGAGCAGCTCCTCGGAGAGTCGCAGCCAGCCGCCGCGGCCGACGACGATCGCCTCGTCCGTGCCGTCGGCCAGGGCCGCCTCCTCGCTGACGCGCCCGTCGCGGACGCGCACGATCCGATCGGCCACGGTCGCCGATTCCGGGTCGTGGCTCACCACCACGGTGGTCGTGCCGGCCGCGCGCGCGAGCTCGGCGATCGCCTCGTAGACGAGACGGGCGTTCGCGGCATCGAGCTCGCCCGTCGGCTCGTCGGCGAGCAGGAGCCGCGGCCGGTGCGCGAGCGCAGCGCAGATCGCCACGCGCTGCTGCTCGCCCCCGGAGAGCTCGCGCGGGTGCGCCTGGGCGCGGTCGAGAAGACCGACGCGCTCGAGGAGCTCCCCGGCGCGTCCGAGACGCTCGTGTCGCGGGGCTCCCGCGAGCCCGAGCTGGACGCCCACGAGCTCCCGCACCTCCAGCTCGGCAGCGAGCGCCCGCCAGTAGTGCTGGTCGGCGTAGCCGAGGACGTCCGAGCGGTAGTCGGCCCGGCCGCGCCTGCCGAGCCGAGCGAGATCGCGGCCGAGGACGCGGACGCTGCCGGCCGTGGGAGTATCGAGTGCCGCGAGCAGGCGGAGGAGGGTCGACTTCCCCGAGCCGCTCGGGCCGAGCACGACGCAGATCTCGCCCTCGCGGACCTCCAACGTCAGCCCCTGAAGCGCGACGACGCCTCCCTCCGGCGCCGGGTAGACGCGGAAGACATCCCGAAGCTCGACGGCGGCCTGGCTCATATCCGACGGGAGGCCGCGGTGACGAGGGCGGCGGCCGCGAGGATGCCGGCGACGAGCGCCGCCCCGAGCACGGGCCAGGCGATGGAGGCGCGCAGCGGGAGCTCTGTCGCGCGCGCGTCGGCCGTGACGGTCACCAGGTCGACGACGAGGGAGCCGAGCAGCGTCGCGGTCGCGAGCCCTCCCAGGAGGCCCACCGAGACGACGACGAGGCTCCTGAGCCGAACGACCCGGCGCAGGACGGCCGGCCGGGCGCCCTGGGCCTCCAGGTCGTCGAGCTCCCCGCGCTCGTCCCGCACGTCGGAGACGACTCCGAGGAGGACGCCCACCAGCGCCAGTCCCAGCGCTACGAGGGCCGCCGCGAGCAGGGTCAGGAGCGTCCCGCGTGCGAGGGGGTCGTGGCGAAGGGAGCGCTCGAGCTCCGCGCGGGAGTCCACCGCGAGCACGTCGTAGGGCGAGCGGGAGAGCGTCGCGGCGAGCTCGTCGCGCACCTGGGAGGTCGGCGCGCCGAGCCACACCTCGTTCGAGACCGCGATGCCGGGCCTGACCGCGTTGAGCGCGGTGCCCAGGAGGGCGCGATCGGCGACCACGAAGTCCTCGCCGGCGCCCGGGAAGCGCTCGGCCACGGCGGCGACGCGCGCGACGACCTGCTCTCCGGAGACGCGAAGCGCCAGCTCGCCTTCCGGTCCCGCGGCCGCCGCCACGCCGGGCGACGCGATCACCGAGAGCGGCTGCTCGTCGCTCGGCTGCTCGGGACGGAAACGGCTCGCCACGGACTCGCTCAGCGTGCCCGTGATCGTCGCGCCGTCTCCGGCGACGTCCGCCTCGATGCCGTTGACGGCCAGCCAGCCGTCGTAGTCGCCGAGGGGCACGTCGCCGTCCGGCGTCCGCGCCCGGAGAGCGCCCAGCTCGAGCGCGAGCTCGCGCGGCGCGCCTTCGCCTCCGCGCTCCTGGACTCTCGCCGGCGGCGAGACGGTGAGCGCGACGATCCGACCGCCCCGCGCTTCCTCGGGGACCGGCGCGGCGAGCAGTTGCAGTCCGCCCATGAGCCTCCCCAGCTCGAGCTGGGCGAAGGCGCCGTCGGGTGTCTCCACGCTCGCGGTCAGAACGACCGTCCCCCCTCGGGCGGGCAGCTCGAGCTCCGTGGTGTCCGCAGGGAGCACCGGGCCGCGGAGGACTGCGTCACCGGCGGGCTCGATGCGCTCGGCGAGCGCCTCGGGCGCGAGCTCCGCGAAGTCGTCCCGCCATCCGCGCAGCGTCGGGAGTGCGTCCGCGTCGAACCCGAGGACGGTGATGCCCGTCCGCCCGCCCGTCCGGCTCACGTTGCCCGAGAGCCGAAGGACCGGCTCGACCTGGACCTCGTCGCCCAGGGTCGCCAGCTGCTCGGGCGGTGCCGCCTCGCGGACGCGGATGAGGCGGGTGAGGTCCTCGCGGAGCGTGAAGTCGAGCGGGACGGCGAAGGCGGCCTGCTCTTCCTGTCCGCGGGCCAGCGTCGACCGGTAGCTCTCCGCGAACACGGCGAGGCCGACGCTGACGAGGAGGAAGGCGGCCGCGACGGCGGCGTGGCCCGGATGTCGGGCCAGCGAGAGCGCCGCCAGCCGAAGCGAGACGGACCGTCCCCGCGACGCGCGCTCCAGGAGGAGCAGAGCCGGGCGCAGGATGCGCGCGCAGGCGACCGCGGCGACGAACGTCACGAGGCCGGGCAGGAGCACGAGCGCGACCGACGTGCCGGACTCGGCCGCGAGGGCCTCCTGGTCGAGGTTGCCCCGGACGACGGTGAGGACGACGACCGCGAGGGCGCCCAGCGCGGCCGCGTCGAGCGCCGAGAAGGAGCGTCCGCCGAGCGCCAGAGGCTTCGCCCGCAGCGCTGCCATGAGCACGAGGGCGAGAGCCGCGGCGACCGCGAGGGCGGCGACGAGCCCGGTTCGCGACAGCGTGGAGTGCGCGAGCACCTCGCCGATCGGGGCTCCCGCGCGCGAGGCGACGGCCGCCCCGGCGAGCGTTCCGAGGGCCCAGCCCGCGGCGGTTCCGCCGACCGCGATCACCGCCGCCTCCATCCCGGTGAAGAGGGAGAGCTGCCACCTCCGCGCCCCGAACCAGGTGAGGCGACGCCTGGCGGCGTCGGTGTCGCGACGCATGCTCACCGCGGCGAGGACCGCGAAGGCGAAGAGGAGCGCGGCCGACTCGCCTCCAACCAGGAGAAGTCGGCGTCCGGCGACGTCGCTCGCCTCCGCCGCGGCGCGCAGCTCCTCGACGGGTGCCGTGAGCTCGAACGAGCTGGACGCCGTCTGGAGCTGCGAGCGGGCGCGGGCGGCGTCGCCGGCCAGGCGGTCGATCTCCCACGCCCGTACCGAGCCGTCCTCGAGCGGGGCCACCCACGCGTAGCTTCGGTAGACGGTCTCGAGCTCGGGGGAGGAGAGGAGCCCCTCGATCCCCTCCGCGAGGACGAGCGGCGGCGGCTCGGGACGGTGGTAGACGGCCGCTTCCTGGAACGAGGGGCTGAGCGCTGCTCTGCTCTGCTCGTTCTCGGTGGGCGCGATGAAGTCGCCGAAGAGCACCGGCGAGGCGACGACGCCCGTTCCGACCTCGACCAGCCGGAGGCCGGGCGCGTTCGGGATCTCGCCTCGACCCCGGAGCCGGACGACCTCGCAGCGGTCAGGCTCGCAGGTCCGCGGCAGCCGGCCCGACCGGAGCGTGACCCAGTCGTCCAGGCCGTCGATCGCGCCGAGGCCGAGGAACGTCCCGGCGATCGTGCTCTCCCGGAAGAGGACGAAGGCGGTCGGGTCGGTCGGCACGACGTCCGCGATCGCCTCCCTCGCCGTGCGCTCGAGCCCCTGGTGGTCCTCGTCGAGGGCCGGGATGCCGAACCAGGCGGCCCGCACGGCCCGCTGCGCGGCCGGGATCTCTTCGACGGCCCTGCCGACGCTCTCGTCGCGGGCGACGACGGTGCCGGCAAGCACCGTCGCCAGCATCGCGGCCCCGGCCGCGACCCCGGCCGCGGCGAGCAGCGCAGTCGGCGTCCGGCGCGTCATCCTGATCGAGGCGAGCCGCGCGGGGTAGGCGAGCCGGCGGAGCGTGCGCACGTCTCCACGCTGCCACCGGAGCACGCCTTCGACCACTCGGGTTGCTACCCGTGTGGTTAAGCTTTGCTTATGCTCGATGTGAGACGGCTCCGGGTCCTGCGCGAGGTCGCCCTCCGCGGCTCCATCGCCGCCGCTGCGGAGTCCCTTCGCTTCACGCCGTCGGCGGTCTCCCAGCAGCTGGCCAAGCTCGAGCTGGAAGCGGGCGTGCCGCTGCTCGAACGGGGCCCTCGAAGCGTCCGCCTGACCCAGGCCGGCTGGCGCCTCGTCGAGCACGCCGAGGTGATCCTGGAGCAGCTGGCGCAGGCCGAGGCGGACCTGCGCGCGCTCGACGGCTCCCCGCCGGTCCTGCGCGTGGGCGCGAACACGACGGCGGCTGCCAGCATCGTCCCGGAGGCGTTGACCCGATTCGCGGCGGTCTGCCCCGAGATCGAGGTGATGGTGACCGAGGCCGACCCGCTCGTCTCGCTGGCCCGCGTGCGCGTGCGCGAGCTCGACCTGGGGATCGTCTTCGAGTACGACCACGTCCCGCTCCCCGCCGACCCGCGCATCGAGCTCGAGGAGCTGCTCGAGGAGTCGATGCGGATCGTGTTGCCCGCTTCGCACCCGCTCGCGAAGCAGCGCGTGGTCAGCCTGCCCGACCTCGCCGAGGAGACGTGGATCCGGAGCACGAGCCGTTCGTCCTGCAATCCCTTCACCGAGCGCTCCTGCCGTGCCGCAGGCTTCGAGCCGCGGATCCGCTTCGAGTTCGACGACTACACCGCCATGCAGAACCTCGTGGCGTCGGGGGCGGGCGTCGCCTTCGCCCCGGACATCGGCCTCTCGCGCCCGAACCCGGGTGTTGCCGTACGGCCGATCGCATTCGGGCCGAAGCGGCGCGTCCACGCGGCGTACCGGACGGGTGAGCGCGACGCGCGCGGGCTCCCGGAGATGCTGGACGCGCTCAAGGAGACGATCCGCGCCCGCGAGCCCCTCTTCCCGGCCCGCGCCGGCGTCTCCTGATCGGTTCACCCGCTCGCGGAGCGGGGCCGTCCGTAACCTGAGCGGGATGTACTCGGGACGTCTCGCCGCCGCGTCGGTGCTGCTGGCGCTCGCCGCTTCCTGCACGGGCGGGTCGGGGGAGGGCGTGACGGAGATCCCTTCGACGACCGAGCCGGAGGCCCGGACCACGACCCGGAGCGAGGCGGAGGCCCCGCCGCCCGACTCGACGACCGATCCTCTCCCGGTGGGGAATGGGCGGGTGCGTCTGAGGCTGGTGACCCGGGGCCTCGACTCGCCGGTCTTCGCCACGGCGGCGCCGGGGGAGGAGAACCGCCTCTACGTCGTCGAGCAGGGCGGCAGGGTCCGCATCCTCGAGGACGGAGATCTCATCGGGCGGCCGTTCCTCGACCTCTCCGCCCGCGTGTCGGGCGGCAACGAGCAGGGGCTCCTCTCGCTGGTGTTCCATCCCGGCTACGAGTCCAACGGCCTCTTCTACGTGAACTACACGGACCTCGGGGGCGACACGCACGTCGTCGAGCTTCGCGCGTCCGGGACGAGGCGGGCGCCGGCCGAGGTGCGTGAGCTGCTCTACGTCCGCCAGCCCTACGCCAACCACAACGGCGGCCAGCTCGCCTTCGGGCCGGACGGCCTCCTCTACGTCGGCCTGGGGGACGGCGGCTCCGCCGGCGATCCGGAGAATCGCGCGCAGGATCTCTCGAGCAGGCTGGGCAAGCTCCTGCGCCTCGACGTCGACGAGCGCGGCGCCAGGTGGGAGCTGGTCGGCTACGGCCTCAGGAATCCGTGGCGGTTCTCCTTCGACCGGGTCACCGGCGATCTCTGGATCGGGGACGTCGGCCAGCAGGCGGTGGAGGAGATCGACTTCGTCCGGGCAGGCCGCCTGGACCGCGTGAAGAACTTCGGCTGGGACGTCTTCGAGGGCTCGGAGGTCTACGAGGACAAGCCGCCGACCCGGCGTGGCACCCTGGTCGGGCCGGTGGCCGAGTACAGCCATGCCGTCGGCTGCTCCGTCACCGGCGGCTACGTCTATCGCGGTCGCAGGCTGCGCGACGAGGCGTGGGGACGCTACTTCTACGGCGACTACTGCTCGGGCCTGGTCTGGAGCCTGGTCCGCCGGAAGGGCGAGGTCACCAACCGGCGCCACCCCTTCCGCGTTCCGGGTCTTACGTCGTTCGGTGAGGACCTCGCCGGCGAGCTCTACGCCCTCTCGCGAGAGGGCGCCGTCTACCGGTTCGCGAAGGCCTCGTAGCCGTCGGCGGAACCTCCGACCCGCGGCCGGTGTAGAACGGGTGCAGTGGGGGACCGGCCACTGGCAACAGACGATGACCTCGTCGCCCGAGCACAACGGGGCGACACCCGCGCCTACGGCACTCTCGTGAAGGAGCATCAGACGCTCGCGTTTCGCACCGCGTACCTCCTGACCGGCTCGGCCGCCGATGCCGAGGACGCCGTCCAGGACGCATTCGTGAAAGCCCACGGTGCGCTGGGGAGGTTTCGGCCGGGGGCGCCCTTTCGACCCTGGCTTCTTGCGATCGTCGCGAACGAGGCGCGCAATCGGCGAACGTCGGCCGGCCGGCGCGAACGGCTCGCGCTGCGCGCGGCCGAGGATCCGCTCTCGGGGGGCGCGGTCCCGTCCCCCGAGGCGGCCCTCCTCGACGCCGAGCGGCGGGAGGAGCTGCTGGCGGCGGTGAACGACCTGCGGGAGGACGACCGGTTGGCGATCGCGTGTCGGTACTTTCTCGGCCTCTCCGAGGAGGAGACGGCCGCCGCGCTCGGTTGGCGGCGGGGCACCGTCAAGTCCCGGACGTCCAGGGCGCTCGACCGCCTGCGCGCGCAACTGGAGGTGGAGGCGTGACCGAGCTGGAGCGTGCACTCGTAGGCCTGGGCGGCGAGCTCGCCTTCCCGGAGACGCCGGACCTCTCCGAGCGAGTGCTGGGCCGCCTGGCCCTCGAGCCGAGCGAGCCTCGCCGCCGCCGGCGGGCGCTGGTGCTCGTGCTCGCGGTGCTCGCCGTCGCCGTCGCCGCGGCAATGGCCGTGCCGCAGGCGCGCACGGCGATCCTGGAGTTCTTCCGGCTGCGCGGCGCGACCGTCGAACGTGTCGAGACGCTCCCGCGCGTCCCGCCCGCGACGGAGACGACGCTCGACCTGGGCCGACCGCTACCTGGAACGCGCGCCGATGTGCTGATCCCCGCGGCGCTCGGTCCGCCCGACGCCGCCTACGCCGACGACGAGGACTACGGCCGGCGGCTGACTCTCGTCTACGAGCCCGGGCCGGGAGTGCCCGAATCCCCGTACACCGGCGTGGGCATCCTCGTCAGCGAGTTCCTCGGCGAGGGTGCGACGCGCTACGTGGAGAAGCTCGCGGAGGCGGGAACGCGAATCGAGCGCCTCCAGGTGGGCGCGTATCCCGCCCTCTGGCTCGAGGGCGGCCCGCACATCGTCTTCTTCGAGAAGGAGGGCCGGGTCTTCGAGGACGAGGGCAGGCTCGCCGGGAATACCCTCCTCGTCGAGCGCGACGACATGCTCGTTCGGATCGAGGGCGAGATCAGCAAGGAGCGGGCCGTCGAGATCGCCGAGTCGCTGGAGCTCGGCTAGGCGGCTGCGGCCGAGCCGGTCAGCTCCTCCTCCACCCGGGCGCCGACGTCGACGGCGTGCTCGACGAGGGCGCGGGCCGCGGGCGAGCGGTACCGGTCGCGGTGCCAGGCGATGCCGATCCGGCGGGCCGGCACGCCGGGCAGGCCGAGCACGATCGTTCCCTCGTGCGTCGGGTCGACGGTCAGAAGCGGCACGAGCGCGACGCCGACCCCGGCGGCGACGAGCTCCTGGATGGTGCCGTTGTCGTCTGAGCGGAAGACGATGCGCGGCTCGAGGCCGGCGTCGCGGAAGCGATTTTCGATCTGGTGGACGCTGCGGCACTGGCGGTTACCGATCAGCGGCATCGCGGCGACCTCACGGAGCGAGGGCGGCTTGGGCCGCTCGGCGAGCGGGGAGTCGGCCGGGAGGACAACGACGTAGGGGTCGCGCATCAGCTCGACCGTCTCGAACGGCCCCTCACCTGTCGGAAGCATCACGAAGGTGAAGTCGAGGTCGCCGCGCTCGACGAGCTGGAGCAGGCCGCCGTCGTCGGCCGACTCGGTCAGCTGCACCGACACGTCGGGCCAGGCCGTCGTGAACTCGCGCAGGAGGCGGGGGAGGACGCGCGCTCCCACGCTCTGGTAGGTGCCGACGCGGAGCGTGCCCGCCGATCCCTCGGCGAACGCGGCCATGTCGGCCTGGGCTGCGTGCAGGCGCGCGACGATGCCCGCCGCATGCCGCAGGAGGAGCTCGCCGGCCTCGGTCAGCGAGACGCGACGAGGGCCGCCGGGGCGCTCCACGAGCTGCTGGCCCACGATCCGTTCGAGCGCCTGGATCTGCTGGCTGATCGCGGACTGCGTATAGCCGAGCTGCTGCGCGGCGCGGCCGAACGAGCCTTCTTCCGCCACCGCCTGCAGGGCTGTGAGGTGCCGGATCTCGACGCCGAGCCATCCATCAGATCGCATGATCGACATGAATGATAACTGGACTTGTGCTTATCGAAGTTCCGGCCGATGCTGAGGGTATGGCAATCGCACTCTTCACCTTCCTGGTACTGGTCGGGCCGCTGGCTCTGCTCTTCGGCGCGGACTCCCGCCTGGACGAGCGGATGCGGCTGCCCGAGTGGCGCCGGCCGTGACGGTCGCCGGTCTCCGCCGGGCCGCGCGGCGGCTCAGCCCGCGGTAGTCCGCCCGATTCCCGTGGGCCGAGCCGCGGCGCGGCACCGGTCGAGATTCCTGCCCTCACGTGACAGCATGTGGGCGGTGGACGCTGGGCTCTCCGGCAAGCGCGTGCTCGTCACGGGCGGCTCGGGCGGGATCGGGGCCGCCTGCGCCCGCGCGTTCGCCGGCGTGGGCGCCCGCGTCGTCGTCCACTACCACCAGGGGCGCGAGCGCGCCGAGGCCGTCGTCGCCGACTGCGGCGGCGGGGCCTTCCCGACCCAGGCGGACCTGACCCTGGAGGAGGAGGTCGAGAGGCTGTTCGCGGAGGTCCGGGAGGCACTCGGCGGCCTCGACGTCTGCGTCGCCGTCGCGGGTATCTGGCCTGAGGAGGACGTGCCGCTCTGGAAGCTCTCGCTGGACCGCTGGCAGCGGACGCTGGCGGCGAACCTCACCGCCACGTTCCTCACCGCTCGTGGATTCCTGCGCGAGGTCGAGCGCTCAGGCCGGGGCAACCTCGTCCTCGTCGGCTCCACCGCCGGGCTCTTCGGCGAGGCGGGTCACGCCGACTACGCGTCCGCCAAGTCGGCGATCGTCCGCGGGCTCCTGCTCAGCCTCAAGAACGAGATCGTCCGCATCGCTCCTCTTGGTCGCGTCAACGCCGTCTGCCCTGGCTGGACCGTCTCGCCGATGACCCGCTCGACCCTCGACGAGCCGGGCCTCGTCGAGCGGGTGACGCGCACGATGCCGCTGCGCAAGGTGGCCGAGCCCGAGGACGTCGCGCGGCAGATCGTCGTGCTGGCCTCGGACGAGCTGTCGGGCCACGTCACCGGCGAGGTCGTCACGGTCGCCGGCGGCATGGAGGGCCGCGTTCTCCACGACTAGGTCTCTGTGCGCGCCAGGACGGCGCGGCAGAGCTCGGCGCGGCCCAGCATGCCGACGAACCGGCCCTCCCGCGTCACCGGCAGGGCCCCGAGGTCGCAGTGGAGGAACCTCTCCGCGGCGTGGATCGCGCTCGACGACTCGTCCAGGACGATCGGGTCGTGCATGTGCTTCTCCACCGGGTCGGTCGCAACGGCCTGCGCCCGCTCGGCCAGGGCGTCGGCGTCGTCTTCGGCGAACGCCGTGTGGCGGAGCTCCGCCAGGTAGCGGGGGAAGACCCCTGTGATGAGGTCCGAGTCGGCGAAGAGCCCGACCACGTGCGCGTCGTCGTCCACGACGGCGATGGTGGTCACAGGGTGGGAGACGAGCATCTCGGCGGCCTCCAGGAAGGTCGCGCTTCGCGGCACCGAGGCGGGGACGAGCTCGATGTCGGAGACGATGCGCACGGCGTCAGAGCTGGAAGGCGAGGAGGTACACCGTAGCGATGAGGAGCGAGACGAGGGTCACCGGCAAGCCGACGGCCAGGAAGCGCCCGAAGGTGATCGGTCGGCCGCTGCGCTCGAGGACGCCGGCGGCGGCCACGTTGGCCGCCGCGGCTATCAGCGTGGCGTTCCCCCCGAAGCAGGCGCCGAGGGCGAGCGACCACCAGAGGCCGTCCTGGAAGACCTCGTCGTCGGCCTGGAGCTGCTCGACGACGGGGATCATCGCGGCCGTGAACGGGATGTTGTCGACCAGGGCCGAGCCGGCGGCCGCACCCCAGAGGATCGCCATGCCCTGCCCCGTGGTCGAGCCGGTCGCGTCCGCGAGCCAGTCCGCGATCTCGCCGATGACGCCGCGCTCCTCGAGCGCGCCCACCATGACGAAGAGGCCGACGAAGAAGAAGATGGTGGACCACTCCACCCGCTCGAGCGCGTCCTCGACGTCGTCGGAGGCGACGAGGAGGAGGATGGTCGCCCCGCCCAGCGCGACGACGGCCGGCTCGATGTGCAGCGGTGCGTGGAGGAAGAAGGCGACGATCGTGCCCAGGAGCACCGCGATCGACCGCTTGACGTAGCGGCTCTCGCGGACGTCGCGGGCGGGATCGAGCCGCTCGAGCTCCGCCACGCGCTCGGGGGAGACGACGAGCTGTCGCCGGAAGGCGAAGTACAGGACGGTGGTCACGACGGCGAGCGTCACGAGGGCGACCGGCGCCAGGTTGAGAATGAAGTCGTTGAACGTCAGCTCGGGGACGGCCGTCCCGATCATGATGTTCGGCGGATCGCCGATCAGCGTCGCGGTGCCGCCGATGTTGGAGGCGATGACCTCGACGAGGACGAGCGGGATCGGCGAGATCCTGAGGATGTCCGCGAGCAGGAGCGTGATCGGGACGACGAGGAGGATCGCGGTCAGGTTGTCGAGGAAGGCCGAGGCCAGGCCCGTCACGCCGGCGAGGAGGAAGATCAGCCGGACCGGCCTGCCGTCGGAGAGCTGGGCGGTCCTCAACGCCAGGTACGTGAAAATCCCGGTCCGCTCGGACAGCCCGACCAGGATCATCATTCCGATCAGGAGTCCCAGGGTGCTCCAGTCCACGGCGTCGATGGCCGTGTCGAGCTCGATCACGCCGATGAGGACGACGAGCCCGGCCCCGACGAGGGCCGCCTTCGTTCGGTGCACCCATTCGAAGGCGATCACCGCGAGGGCCGCGACGAAGATGGCGACGGCGACGATGTCCACGGTCAGTCCGGGAGCATCAGTACCTGACCGCGTCCCTCTGCGTCGGGAGTAGAATCGCGCATCTTCGAGGGGCGCAGAGCCCGACCGGTCGCCGGCGGCTGTGTGACCTTCGATGGTGATCGCGTTCCAGCTTTTCCTCTTTGTCGGCGGCCTCGCGGTTGCGTTGCTGGCATCGGGACGGGCGGTCGAGTACACACGTGCCCTCGCCTCGGCACTCGGCGCGCCCTCTTTCCTCGTCGGAGTGGCCCTCGTCTCGATCGGAACCGACCTGCCGGAACTCGCAAACGCCGTCGCCGCTCATCTCTCCGGAGAGGGGGACGTGAACGTAGGCACGGCGGTCGGATCCGCGCTCGTCCAGTACACGTTCGTCGTAGGCCTCTTCCCGCTCATCATCGCCGTCATCGCCGTGGGACGGCGCGAGGTCCTGGTGGTCGGCGCCCTCACGATTCTCGGTCTGGGGCTGACGGCCGCATTTGTCGCCGACGGGTGGCTGTCCCGCGTCGAGGGCGTCGTCCTGATTGTGGTCTGGGCCGTCGCCCTCTTCATCATCATGCGAACAGCACCTGGCCTCGTCTCCGACGAGCCTCCGCCCGTGAAGGAGCAACGCAAGCTGGTGCAGGCGGGCATCGTGCTCGGCGCCCTGGCAATCGTCGCGGTCGGGGCGACTGTTGCCGTCGAGTCGCTCGTCCGACTCGCGGAGGAGCTCGGCGTGCCCGAGTTCCTGCTGGGCTTCTTCGGTGCCTCGGTCGGCACCTCGGCGCCCGAGCTCGTCGTGGACCTGACGGCGCTCGCGCGTGGGGCTCCGGGGATCGCGTTCGGCGACGCCTTCGGCAGCTCGCTCGTCGACGCGACGCTAACTGTCGGGTTGGGCGCGACCGTAGCACCGGCCGAGGTGACGCCGCGCCTTGCGGTCGCCGGGAGCGTGTACTCGATGGCCGCGGTTGCTGCCGTCTCGAGCATCCTCGCCGTCCGGCGGCGGCACGACAAGCGGAGCGGGGGAGTGTTCGTGAGCCTCTACGCCTTCGCCTACGTGGTTCTACTCACGATCGGGGAGTAGCGAGGCGCCGCTCGATCCAGCGGGCACCGACCGTGTCCGTGAGCCCGTGCGCGAGGATCGAGGCGAGGATGACGAACGAGGCGACGTCGAAGACGAGCGTTCGGTCCGCGGCGGTCGAGCCGAGCACGAAGAGCGCGAAGAGCATGGACGCGACGCCCTTGGGGCCGAACCAGGCGATGAAGAGCTTGTACGGCCGCGGCATGTCCACCCCGACGAACGAGACGAGGACGGCCACGGGCCGGGCGACGAGGAGCGCGAAGGCGATGAACACCAGGATCGGCCAGACGGAGCCGTCCCAGCCGGTCGCGACGACGAGCGCGCCGAAGACGAAGAACGTCGCGATCTGGAAGACGGCGCTCACGCTCTCGTTGAACTCCTGGAACGTGCTCGGCAGCTCGTGGCGGGTTGCCGCCAGCGCGATCCCGGCCACGAACGCCGCGATCAGGCCGTTGCCGTAGGTGATGTCTGCGAGCCCGAAGGCCGCGAGCCCGAGGCCGAGCGCGTAGGCGCCCTCGTACTTCGGCTCCATGCGGCCGCCCGGCAGGCTGGGGAGGAGGCGGCCGGCGATGAGCGCCAGCCCGACGCCGATGGCCGCCCCGACCACGGCCTCGCTGGCCAGCTTCGCGGCCTCCCCGCTTGCCTCTCCCCCGGTCGAGAGCGCCAGGAAGAAGAGGACGAAGGGCAGCGCGAGGCCGTCGTTGAGCCCCGACTCGAGGTTGAGCGTGTGCCTGACGATCCGCGGCACGCGTTCGGAGGCGACGACCGCAGACGTGACCACCGGGTCGGTCGGGGAGAGGACGGCGCCGAGGAGGAACGCCTCCGCCCAGGTCAGCTCCGGGAAGAGCGCCTTCCCTACCAGGGCGAGAAGGACGAGCGTCAGTGGCATGGCGAAGGCGAGCGCCCGCGCTGTCGGCCCCCAGTGCTCCCGCAGGAGCTCCGACTCGACGAAGAGCCCGTCGGAGAAGAGCGTGAGGATGAGCGCGAGCTCGACGAGGAGGATGACGGCCTCGGCGGCCGGGTCCGCCTCGACGATGCCTACGAGCGCGAGGCCGATGCCGGCCGCGACGGAGAGCACCGAGATGGAGAGGACGGTGCCGTGGAGCCAGCCCGACAGGGCCGCGGCGACCGCGAGCAGGAGCCCGAGGATGAGGAGGCCCTCGGCGAAGCCGATGTCCATCGCGCAACCCTAAGGCCCGCCGCCTGGCGGGCGGGATACCGAGGCGGTGGACGCTCTGGCCCGGAGACGGTTGCGTTAGGGTTTCTCCCCGGGGCCTGATTCCCCGCCTTCTCCGTGCGGAAGCGCTCGATCATCCAAATGACGCTGGTCGGGGTGGCCGTCGGCGTAGTGCTGGCGATCGTCGCGGTCTTCATTCCCTGGCTTCCGGACGCCGCGTCGGAGCAGGCCGACATCATCGACAACGTCTACTGGGTCGTGACGATCATCTGCGTGGTCGTCTTCGCCGTCGTCGCGGGCGTCTCGGCGTACGCCGTCTACAAGTTCAGGGCGCCTCCCGGGGACATGGACGACGGGAGCCCGATCCACGGGCACACCGGCCTGGAGATCGTCTGGACGCTCGTCCCGACGATCCTCGTCACCGGCATCGCCGTCTACTCGGGCGTCGCGCTTGCGCAGTCCGAGGAGCTCCCGCCCGACCACCGCGTCATCGAGGTGACCGGCGAGCAGTTCGCCTGGACCTTCACCTACCCGGACGTCGAGGTCGAGGGCGGAAGGCCGCTGACGACGGGCGAGCTGGTCGTCCCGATCGACCAGACGATCCGCTTCGAGGTCGAGTCGAAGGACGTCATCCACTCGTTCTGGGTCCCGGAGTGGCGGATGAAGCAGGACGCCGTCCAGGGCATCACGACGAACACGACCGTGAAGCCGACCCAGCTGGGGACGTTCCCGATCGTCTGCACCGAGCTCTGCGGCCTCGGCCACGCGCTCATGCGCTCTCAGGCGCGCGTCCTCTCCCTCGCCGACTACGAGGCCTGGGTGGAGGAGCAGCAACGCCTCGCGCGCGAAGGCGGCGCGATCCAGGGCGAGGAGCTCTTCGCGCAGCAGTGCGGGAGCTGCCACGTCCTCGCCGACGCGGGGACGCTGGGCGAGGTCGGCCCCAACCTCGACGAGGCGTTGCAGGGGGCCGACGCAGACTTCATCCTGCAGTCCATCGTGGACCCGAGCGCCGAGATCGCCCCCGGTTACCAGGACGGCGTGATGCCCACCAACTACGGCGAGATGTTCACCGACCCGCAGCTCGAGGGATTGGTCGAGTATCTGCTGAACGCGACCGGAGGAGGAGCGCGCTAGTGGTCGTCGACGTCCACGAAGCACGAGAAGCCGAGCACGCGGCGGCCCACGGCCCGCCGCCCCGCCGGGGCCTTCGCCGCCTGACCGGCGCCGGCTGGCTCCGGGTGCTCTGGGTCCTGCCGCTCAGCTGGGTCTTCGCGACGCTGCTCGTCGTCGGGCTCCGGGCGGCGCTCGGCTACGAGCCGCTCTGGGAGCTCCAGGTCCTGATCGTCACGTGGACGGTGATCGTGCCGCTCGCCTTCCTCGCCGGCCTCGGGGGCTTCGACTACTGGCTCTACTGGATCTCGGGGAGGCCGACGCGGCCGGAGGACCACTCGAGCCACGGCGCCCGCACGTGGAAGGACTACTTCCGCGTCAACACCGACCACAAGGTGATCGGGATCCAGTACGTCGTGACGACGATCTTCTTCTTCGTCGCGGCGGGCCTGATGGCGATGTTCATGCGCGCCGAGCTGGCACAGCCCGGGATGCAGTACGTGGACACGAACACGTTCAACGGACTCTTCTCGGTGCACGCGTCGCTGATGATCTTCCTCTTCATCATCCCGGCGTTCGCAGGCCTTGGGAACTACGTCATCCCGCTCATGATCGGCGCGCCGGACATGGCGTTCCCGCGGCTGAACGCGCTCTCGTTCTGGCTCCTCCCGATCGCCGGCCTGATCATGATGTCCAGCTACCTGGTGCCCGAGGGAGGGGCGTTCGCCGCCGGCTGGACCAACTACGTGCCCCTGGCGGTGAACCAGGCCGACGGCAACCTCATGTTCCAGATGGGCGTCCAGTGGGCCGGCGCGTCGTCGATCATGACCGCGCTCAACTTCCTGGTCACCATCATCACGATGCGCGCGCCGGGGATGTCCTTCTGGCGCATGCCGCTCCTCGTGTGGGCGAACTTCGCCACCTCGACGCTCGTCGTGCTCGCCACCCCGTTCGTGGCCGGCTCGCAGTTCTTCATCATGTTCGACCGGGTCCTGCACACGAACTTCTTCAACCCGGAGCTGGGCGGCGACATCGTCGCCTACCAGCACATCTTCTGGTTCTACTCCCACCCGGCGGTCTACATCATGATGCTGCCCGGCTTCGGCATCGCCTCGGAGGTGATCTCCGTCTTCGCGCGGAAGCCGATCTTTGGCTACCGCCTGATGGCGCTCTCGCTGATGGCGATCCTCATCCTCGGCTTCTCCGTCTGGGCGCACCACATGTTCGTCTCCGGGATGCAGCCGTGGATTCGCATCCCGATGATGGTCACGACCCTCGTGATCGCGGTCCCGACCGGGATCAAGGTGTTCAGCTGGCTGGCGACGCTGTGGGAGGGGCGTCTCCACTTCAAGACGCCCATGCTCTTCGCGTCGGGCTTCGTGTCGATGTTCGTGATCGGCGGTCTCTCCGGGATCTACCTCGGCTCGGTGCCGGTCGACATCCACGCGAGCGACACGTACTTCGTCGTCGCGCACATCCACTACGTGCTCTTCGGCGGCTCGCTCTTCACGATCTTCGCCGGGATCTACTACTGGTTCCCGAAGATGACCGGGCGGATGTACGACGAGCGGCTCGGGAAGATCCACTTCTGGCTGACGTTCGTCGGGTTCAACGTCACCTTCTTCCCCATGCACTGGGTCGGCCTGCAGGGGATGCCGCGCCGGGTCGCGGACTACGCGCCCGAGTTCGGGAACTGGAACTTCGTCATCTCGATCGCGTCGTTCGGCCTCGGCGCCTCGACCGTGGTCTTCCTCTACAACATGGTCGTGAGCTGGCGCCGCGGCCCGATCGCGCCCGCGAACCCCTGGCGCGCGCTCACGCTGGAGTGGCAGGTGTCATCGCCGCCGCCCATCTTCAACTTCGACGAGGTGCCGCAGGTCGTCGGCAGCCCCTACGAGTACGGGACGCGCGGGGCGCGCCACGCAGTCCTGAACGGCAAGCCGACGGAAACGGGCAAGGCGCCCGAGCCGATGGAGGTCATGCATCATTAAGACCCCTAACCCGTACGAGCAGCCCTCGGCCGAAGCCGCCGCCCGGCCGCGCCACATCCTCGTCGTTGCCAACGAGACCGTCGCGGGAAGGACGCTGCTCGAGGCGATCGAGGAGCGCGCCGCAGAAGGCCCGATCCGGGTCACCGTGGTCTCGCCGCAGAACGACCCGCCGGCGGGCTTCGTCGTCTACGAGGACAGCCGCCGCTCGAGCGCCGACCGCCGCCTGCGCCGGACGCTCGACCTCCTCCACGAGGCGGGCATCGCGGCGCGGGGTGCGATCGTCGACCCCGATCCGCTCCAGGCGCTTCGCGACGCCCTCCACCAGTACGCGCCCGTAGACGAGGTCATCATCTCCACCCATCCGGGCGCCGTGCGCTCGAGCTGGCTGCGCGGGGGGCTCGTCGACCGGGCGCGAAAGGCCGCCAAGGACATCCCCGTGACTCACGTGGAGGTCGACCTCGCATCGCCGCGCGAGCGCACCCACGTGCTCGTGATCGCCAACCAGACGATCGTCGGCGGACCCCTGCTCGAGGCCATCCGCGAGCGCGTGCAGGCCGGCCCCACCGACTTCACGCTCGTGGCGCCCGCCGACCAGCCGGGCGTGCAGGAGCGCCTCGAGCACGCGCTCCAGGCGCTCAAGCGGGAGGGCATCGAGGCGACGGGCCACATCGGCGACGCCGACCCGGTCACGGCCGCGCTCAACGCCGTTCACGACGAGCAGGTCGACGAGATCGTCGTCTCGACGTTCCCGGCCGCCACTTCCGGCTGGCTGCGCCGGAACGTCGTCGGCCGGATCGAGAGCGGCGCCGGCCTGCCCGTTCACCACGTCGTCGTCGAGCCCTCCGCGCCGGCCGAGACGGAGGCGGTTCGGTAGATGGCCTCCGTCGCGCACGCTCAGGACCACCACGAGCATCCGCCGGCCGCTCACAAGAGCTCGCGCGTCGACTCGCGCCTGCTCGGCATGTACCTCTTCATCGCCTCGGAGACGATGCTCTTCGGGTCGTTCTTCAGCATCTACTTCTTCGCGCGCGTCGTCGTCGGCGGCGACGGCAGCTGGCCGCCGGAGGGGTACGAGCTCCCCGTCTACCTCGCGCTCGTGAACACCGTCATCCTCGTCACGTCGAGCTTCTCGATGCACTGGGCGCTCCAGTCGATCAAGCGGAACAACCGCTCGGGCCTGATCGCCGGCCTCACGCTCACGTTCCTCCTCGGGCTCACGTTCCTGCTGATCCAGGCGCGGGAGTACACGCGCATCGGCTTCGGCCCCTCGGACAACGCCTTCGCCTCGACCTTCTTCGGGCTGACCGGCCTGCATGGGGCGCACGTGTTCGTCGGCCTCAACCTTCTCCTGTATGCGCTGATCAGGTCGATGCGCGGCCACTACGGCTCGAAGGCGGAGGACCACCTCGGCGTCGAGCTGCCGGGGATCTACTGGCACTTCGTCGACG